>Ga0209291_1001023_pt1 | contig 25846 bp, 25 predicted proteins | sample GOMGulsemesocosm_FD_184633 | JGI IMG/M metagenome (GOLD analysis project Ga0209291, IMG submission 184633) | Methane-oxidizing microbial communities from mesocosms in the Gulf of Mexico - GOM9B Gulf of Mexico (SPAdes) (version 2) | ecosystem: Environmental > Aquatic > Marine > Cold seeps...
TGACATCCTAAAGTGGCAACATCCTCAATCTCCTTTAAAGAAACACCATTTGGAGTATAAATAATATTTTCCGCCTGAAAGCCAGCAGCTAACCCTAATTGAACCTCTTGAATAGAAACCGTATCTAACCCTGCCCCATACTGTTTAAAAAGTTTTAATATTGAAATGTTAGACAATGCTTTTACTGCATAATTAATTTTCAATTGTTTTACTCCTTTAAATGCTGAAGTTAGTCTTTTATACTGATTTTCAATCTTTTCTGTATCATACACATAAACTGGAGTACAAAATTCCTTCGCAATTGCTAATAAATCTTCTGTTTTCATTATTACCTTTTATAAATTATCTAGTACAAACATATCACTATAAATTAATTATATATAAAAAAAACACATGTTTAATTTTTTTAAAACAAATTGTTACATATAACACATTGTTGATTTTAAGTTTAAAAAATAAAATCAATTAAAAAGCAATTTATTACGTTGATATTTTTACATTTGCGTAGCTTTAAATAGATAAAAGGTACACTATGAATTTACACGAATATCAAGGTAAAGAAATACTAAGCAGTTTTGGAGTTAGAATCCAAAGAGGAGTTGTAGTACAAACTGCTGATGAAGCTGTAGAAGCAGCAAAAAAATTAACTAAAGATACCGGTACAGGTTGGCACGTAATTAAAGCACAAGTTCACGCAGGTGGTCGTGGAAAAGGTGGTGGAGTTAAATTAGCAAAAAACTTAGATCAGGTTAAAGAAATAGCTGGGCAAATTATAGGAATGGACTTAGTAACTCCTCAAACTTCTGCGGAAGGAAAAAGAGTACACCAAGTATTAATTGCTGAAGATGTATATTATCCTGGTGATAGTGAAACAAGTGAGTTTTATGTATCTGTTTTATTAAACAGAGCTACTGGTAGAAATATGGTAATGTACTCTACAGAAGGTGGTATGGACATTGAAACTGTCGCAGAGGAAACTCCTCATTTAATTTTTACTGAAGAAATAGATCCTGCTACAGGAATATTACCATTTCAAGCTAGAAAAATTGCTTTTAACTTAGGTTTATCAGGAAAAGCTTTTAAAGAAATGACAAAGTTTGTTTCTGCTTTATATAAAGCATACGTAGAATCAGATTCTTCAATGTTTGAAATCAACCCTGTATTAAAAACATCTGATGATTTAATTATGGCTGTTGATGCAAAAGTAACTATTGACGATAATGCATTATATAGACGTAAGGACTATTTAGCAATGCGCGATTTAAGAGAAGAGAACGCTATTGAAGTTGAAGCAAGTGCTTTAGGTTTAAATTATGTTGATTTAGATGGAAATGTTGGATGTATGGTTAACGGAGCTGGATTAGCAATGGCAACTATGGATTTAATTAAAATGTCAGGTGGTGAGCCAGCAAACTTTTTAGATGTTGGAGGAACTGCAGATGCTAAACGTGTTGAGGAAGCTTTTAGAATAATTTTAAAAGATCCTAATGTGAAAGCTATTTTAGTAAATATTTTTGGAGGAATCGTTCGTTGTGATCGTGTTGCTGAAGGAATTATTGCTGCATACAAAAACATGGGAGATGCTATGAACGTACCATTAATTGTTCGTTTACAAGGAACAAATGCAGATATTGCTAAAAAATTAATTGAAGATTCAGGTTTAAATTTGCAATCTGCAACTGCCTTTAAAGAAGCTGCAGATAAAGTAAAAGCTGTTTTAGCATAAGCTATAAAACAATTCATACACGCTATTGAATAATTTTAATAGGGTAAAATATTAAAAAGCTCAAACATTATGTTTGAGCTTTTTTTGTTATATTCGGTACCGAAGTTCCAAAACTATCTATCATGAGTACTGAAGAAAAACTAAGTGCCTTAAGCCAGTTAATCGCCTTTGCCAGAACAGGGAAAGCAATTAAAGATGTTGAATATAATTTCTTGGTAATTATTGCCAATCAAATTGGCGTGAGTAAGATTGAATTTGATAAGCTATTGAAAAAACCAGTCGCCCATATAAACCTACAAACAGAAAGTGAACGTATTGTACAATTCCATAGGCTTTTATTATTAATGAATGTAGATAAAGAAATTGAAAATTCTGAATTAGAAAAAATACATCAGCTAGGACTAAAAATGGGATTGAATATTCAAGCTATTGACAAAACATTAGAAATCATGCATCAATACAAAAATAATAATATCCCTCCAGAGATATTACTTGGTATTTTTAAAACCTATTACAACTAGAAAGCTCCCTAACGTAGAAACTTATAAATTAAAAATTGTTGAAACTTAAACATCAACAGCGCTATCAATGTACCAAATACCATTCCTGTAAACACATCAGCTGGGTAATGCACCCCAATATAAATCCTACTATAGCCAACAAAAAAAGCCCATACTAATAAAAAAGCAGGCAAATATTTAATATATTGTTTAAATATTTTTCCTAAAAACACTGCTAATGCCATAGAACTAGCTGCATGTGCCGAAAAATATCCATACCTACCTCCGCAATGTGATTTAACCAAACGCATAGCATCATAAATAACCTCATCATGACAAGGCCGTAAACGTAAAAACAATACCTTCTTAAATAAGTTTGCCAATTGATCAGTACTAGCTATCATTAATCCTACAACAAAAACAGTAATTAAAGTAGCCTTCACTCCTATTTTTTTATACAATAAATACACTAAAACAATATATAATGGTATTGCATTCCATTTTCCGGTTACAAACATCCAAAAACTATCAAAGGACGTTGTTCCTAATCCATTCAAATACAAGAATAGATCTTGATCTAATTCTATTAACTTCTCCATTACTCTTCGTACAATGCTACTTCTTTATCATAAAAATCAGTTGCCTCTTTAATACATACTTCCGCTTCGGTAAGCAACTCTTCTTCCTCGCTTTTATCAAAATCTTCCAACCATTCTATTTCATCATTTTCTAAATTGATAATGAATCTCGGAAAACCAGTATGAATAATAAAAATAGCATCTGGGAAATCGGTATTATCCCCTAATAAGAACTTTGGTAACTCCATAATATATATTTTTAACTCTTTATTAATTTTTTAGTAATATAATTAAATCTTATGTACAGTAATATTGATGAAACAGTTAATCCCGCTAATAAACCTAACCAAATTCCGGAACTTTTGAATTCAGTTTGCAATCCTAAATAATAACTTAGAGGAAATCCGATAACCCAATACGCAATAAATATCAATACTGTTGGTATTTTCACATCTTGCAAACCGCGAAGTGCTCCCAAGACTACAACTTGTATTCCATCTGAAATTTGAAATACTGCTGCAATTAATAACAATACTGATGCTGTTTCTACTACTTCCATAGTATTAGATAAATCAGCAATATTATTATAGTTAACAAATAAATCAGGAAATATATTATGAAACACTACAAAAATTCCTGCAAAAATAATTTCAATAAATAGGGTTAATAAAAACACTGAAAATGCAACCCTCCTTAACTCTTTAAAGTTTTGTAATCCCTTCTGATTTCCTACTCTAATAGTCGCTGCAACACTTAAGCCCATTCCAACCATAAATGTCAAAGATGATAGTTTTAATGCTATTTGATTTGCAGCTTGCGCATTACTTCCTAGTACTCCTGACAACCATATGGCAGAAGTAAAAATAGCAACTTCAAAAAACATTTGTAATGCTGAAGGAACTCCTAAAGAAATAATTTTATTAACTACTGATTTTTTTATACTTAAAAAATTTAACTCCGTAATATATGGTTTAAACTTTTCTCTTGATTTTAACAACCCCCATATGAACAATACCATTACTATCCTTGATATTAATGTTCCTATTGCCGCCCCAACAATACCTAATTCAGGAAATCCAAACTTTCCGTAAATCAATAAATAATTCAATATTATATTTATCACATTTGCCAGTAACGTAGCCCACATAGCATATTTTGTTTGTGATAATCCATCAGAAAACTGCTTGAAAGCCTGAAACATAATCATTGGTATTAATGAAAATGCAACTATTTCTAAATACGGAATTGCTAAAGCTACTACTTTTACCGGCTGTTTCATATGATACATTACTGGTTTAGATAATAATATCAAGCCAAACAGCAGTGTACCTAATAAGGTACACAAAAATAATCCGTGTTTAAAAGCAGCTTTACCTTTTGCCACATTCCTTTCACCGTCAGCTTCCGCTACTAAAGGAGTTATAGCTGTCGAAAAACCTATCCCTAATGACATTGCAATAAATAAAAAACTATTTCCTAATGACACTGCTGCCAACTCAGTAGTACCAATTTTACCTACCATTATATCATCAATCAACCCCACCATAGTATGCCCTACCATCCCAAGTATTACTGGATACGCGAGTTTTAAATTATATTTAAATTCTTTAGTATATGTAGTAAGTGTCAATACAAATAGTTTAAGGTTACAAATGTAAGTCATAGACTTGTAAAAAACAGTATCTTCGTTAAAAAGAGGTTTATGAATGCTTACTTTAAACAAATTCCTGAAGTTCCAAAAATAACAAACAGCACAAATTGTATTGCTAGAATAATTGATGGTATTGGATTTCGATATTATTGGGCTACTGAAAGCTTAACTGATAAAGAATTTCTATTTTCACCTGGAAATGGCAGTATGAATATGACAGAATTAAATCTTCATATTTACGATTTAGCATTTATGACGCATAAAACTTTTGGTCTTGATGCGATACATCAAAAAAAATCATTTAATAATTTTATATCTACACGAAAAGAAATTCTATCGCTTTATGAAGCATGTAGCAAGCACTTAAAATCTATAAATGATGATCATATTTTAAACGATTATACCGTTAACCCAAAATCATTTGATGGTGATTTTCCTTTTTGGTATTTATTAAATGGACCTATCGCAGATTGTTTAACCCATATAGGACAAATTACCAACTGGAGAAGACTGTGTGGAAATATACAACCTAAAGTAAATGTTTTTCTAGGATTATAATTTTTTTCCCCTTTTACTTTCTTTCACAGCACCTTTTAATTATCTCTATAGAATCATATGACTTCCAAAGGTTTTGATTTTTATATTTCACATCATAATTACGTGATCGCAAACATGTTAACTCCTTCCTTGGATTAGAAGAAAAGTCATTTATTTGAGCATTGCAAATATTATAACATACAAACAATAACAACACCATATATCGTTTCGTAACTCACTTCTTAACTTCAGAATCCTGAAGTACTCCATATTTATCAAATAAATACACCAAAGAGGTCATTGCAGCTGCACCAAGCTCAAGTTCTCTTTTATTTACATGTTCAAAAGTATCATTCGCTGCATGGTGGTGATCAAAATATCGTTGTGAATCTGGTCTTAACCCGCATAATACATTATCTCCTTTTAACGGACCAACATCAGCTCCACTCCCTCCTTTTTCAAAATAATGAATTAAATACGGTTTAAAAAGTGACTTCCATGACATGACTTTCTCAAAGTTTACATCTGAACAATCAAAAGAAAAACCTCTTGGGGTAAAACCACCCGCATCACTCTCTAAAGCAAACACATGATTTTCATCTATATCTGCAGCAACTTTAGCGTATTTTTTTCCTCCTCGTAAACCATTTTCCTCATTCATAAACAACACTACGCGAATTGTGTGCTTTGGTTGATATCCTATTTGTTTAAACAACCGTAATACTTCCATTGATTGAACGACTCCCGCTCCATCATCATGAGCTCCATCACCCAGATCCCAAGAATCTAAATGACCACCGACAACCATTATTTTATTTGGATACATACTCCCAGTTATCTGACCAATTACATTATAAGATTGCACATCTTTCAATTGTTTGCAATGTTGTGAGAAATAAAATTTTATTTTAGAATCCAATTGTAACATTGTACTCAACAAATCTGCCCCATTAGTACTGATAGCTGCTGCTGGAATACGTTCTGAAACCGACACATCACCGTAACTCATTGATCCTGCATGCGGATAGTCATCTAATCGTAAATTCATTGAACGCACTAATACACCTACTGCTCCATATTTTATTGCTTTTTCTGCTCCTTTATATCGTTGCTCTACACAACCACCATACGCTTGAAAAGTACTTATTAATTCTGCTTGCATTGGGCGATTATAAAAAACGATTTTTCCTGCTATTTTTTCTTTTCCAAGTATCGCTAACTCTTCAAAACTTTTAACTTCTATCAGTTCAGCTTTTACTCCGCCTAAAGGGGTAGCTATTGAACCTCCTAAAGCGCAAATTGGTAGTGTAGTTGAATTTCCAGGAGCTGTTTCCACATAAGCATATTCTTTAGTCCCTCTCACCCATTTTGGTACCATAACAGGTTGTAACCAAACTCTATCCAATCCTAATTCATCTAATTCACCTTTAGTGTACTTTACTGCTTTTTCGGCATTATAAGATCCTGATAACCTCCCACCTATTTGATTTGACAAATAATTTAACCAATCATATGATTTACCATTTACTAATGATGCGTTATAAAACTCTTTTAACTTTTTTGCATCATCGGTTTGAGCAGATACTACAATACTTAATAATAATACTAGTAATAAAATTCTATTCTTCATTTAATTCCTTTTTATATAAATCTAAATTGGCTTTTATTTCACCGCTTAATTCAGGCTCTTTAATATCATCGAATTGCGCTAACCTGTCATAAATAGTTTTTGCTACAATATATCGCGCTGAAGGCTTATGATCTGCTGGAACAATATACCAGGGAGCCAGCTCAGTTGATGTTTTATTAATTGCATCTTGATAGCATTCTTGGTATTTTTCCCACAATTTCCGCTCTTTTAAATCCCCAGGAGAAAATTTCCAATTTTTCGTCTTCAATTCAATTCGACGCAATAACCGTTTTTTTTGTTCAGACTTGCTAAGGTTTAAGAAAAATTTAAATATTAATGTGCCATTATCAGTAATATGTTGCTCAAAATTTCTGATTTGCTCAAAACGTTTCGCCCAAAAATCATCATCAATATCCGAAACTGAATTAATGTTAGGTAAATTTTCTGCTAAAATATATTCTGGATGCACTCTTGTGACCAAAACATTTTCATAATGCGTTCTATTAAACACTGAAAATTTCCCTCTGACTGGCAGCGTTATATAATGTCGCCATAAATAATCATGCCCAAGTTCAAGTGAAGTTGGAACTTTAAAACTATGTACTACAATTCCTCGTGTATTAAAATCTTTAAAAACCTCACGGATTAAACTATCTTTTCCAGCAGTATCCATTCCTTGCAAGCATATTAATACACTATATTTTCCGTGAGCATATAAGGTATCCTGTAGTTTTCCTAATTTCTTTCGGAGTTTTTTCAATTCCTTTTTTACATCATCATCATTATCCAATTTTATATTAGTTTTATAATCTGATAATTGGACTTCTGAAGTTACTTTATATTGCTTTATATTTATATCTTTCATATGTATATATTCCAATGTTATTTAACCTATTTGTAAATTAATAAAAATTCCAATTTAATTTTCTATTTGATTGGATCTATTCTAACTCATTTAATCTTTATAAATATATTAAAATTTAATATCTTACGGTTTTAAAATCACTATTGATGTCTGAAAAAACTATAAATATTATTACTGAAGCGTTTAAAGTAATTCCTGCGGGAGACCAGCTTGTAAAGCAAGACGGAAAACGAGAAGCTAGATACAAAAAATTAGGTGCTTATGTATATCATAATGCGATTAAAAAAAATGGGTTACATCTTTCAAGTAATAAAGAAGGTGTTGCTGTAGCATACGTTATTGACCCAAAAAACAATAAAAAAACCTTTAGAGATTTTATTGATGATATCAAATTTGCTTTTGAAGTTTCTGGAATAAAAAATGCATTGGCAATTGCAAAACGTCAAAAATATATTAAAAGTAAGCGTCCAAAAGACAAACCTTACATGTATTGGGAATTTTCTGGTGTAAACCCGAACTATCAAGGTATGGATTCAGCTACATTTTCTATGGCGGAGTTACGCGATAAAGTTTATGCTGAAACACATGAGAAAAATTTACCGATGTACTCAGAAACATCTATTAGGAAAAATATGATTGTTTACAGACGTTATGGTTTTGATATTTACCACGAATGGACCATGCCTGATGGGTCAACTATGTGGTTTTTAAAATATGACACATTAAATAAAGAGAATCCAATTAAAAAATAAAACATAAAAAAAACCAACTGATTCAGTTGGTTTTTTTTATGTTTTATTTTTACTTGCTTGCAAAAAGCTTTACATCTTGCTCTGATATTTCATTTTCACCAAGAATTATCAATCGCTCAATTACATTTCTAAGCTCACGAATATTTCCAGTCCAATCATATTCCTGTAACAACTTAATTGCTTTCTTAGAAAAGCCTTTTACTGCTACTCCTTGATCACTAGCTACTTTTTTTGCAAAATGTGTAATCAATAAAGGAATATCATCGCGTCTATCATTTAATGCTGGCACTTTTATTAAAATCACTGCTAATCTATGGTATAAATCTTCTCTAAAATTCCCATCAGCTATTTCTTTTTTTAAGTCTTTGTTAGTTGCTGCAACAACTCTAACATCAACTTTAATATCTTTATCACTACCTACACGTTGCACCTTACTTTCCTGTAAGGCCCTTAACACCTTTGCTTGAGCATTAAGACTCATATCTCCTATTTCATCCAAGAAAATTGTTCCTCTATTTGCTGCTTCAAATTTACCAGCTCTATCTTTATTTGCTGAAGTAAATGCCCCTTTTACATGTCCGAACAACTCACTCTCAATTAATTCAGACGGAATTGCAGCACAATTTACTTCAACCATTGGACCTGTAGCACGCTGACTTTTTTGATGAATCCAATGCGCTACCAATTCTTTTCCTGTTCCGTTTGGTCCAGTAATAAAAACTCTAGCATCAGTAGGCGCAACCTTATCAACCATTTCTTTAATATGAGCAATAGCTGCACTTTCCCCTATCATTTCGTATTTTTTAGATACTTTTTTCTTCAAGCGTTTATTCTCTACTACCAGCTCTGTATTATCTAGAGCATTACGAACTGTATTTAATAATCTGTTTAAATCTGGTGGCTTAGAAATATAATCAAATGCTCCTAAACGCATGGTTTTAACAGCAGTATCCAAATCACCATGTCCTGAAATCATTACTATTGCTGTTTCTGGCTTTATTTTTTTAACAGCTTCCAATACCTCAACACCATCCATTTTTGGCATTTTAATATCGCACAATACCAAGTCATAATCCGTACTTTTAATTTTCTCCATCCCTATCAAACCATCTTCAGCAGCTTCCACTTCATATGATTTACTTTCTTCAGAAAGTATTTTAACGAGTACCCTTCTTATTGCTGCTTCGTCTTCTATTACTAATATTTTTGACATCCTATATATTTTCAATAATTGAACTACCTAATATATATTCAGGCAGAAATTAATACCATCTTTTACACTTACAATCACCTTTAGAAAGCACATTATATTCAATACTTTTAATAGCTTCTTCTAAAATAGAAAAAAATCTCTATTGTAAATCTTTATTAACATAAATTTCTCGTTGAGGAAAAGGAATCTTTATTTCATGCTTTCTAAACAGTCTATCAATTTCAAATCTAATATCACTTTGAACAAATACTGCTTGAAAACTATTATTTAGTGTAAATATTAATTGAAACTCTAAAGCACTATCGCCAAAACTGGTAAACAATACAGTTGGCTTGGCATTCTTTAATACTTTAGGATGGGTGTTAGCAGCTTCCAATAGTAATTTTTTTACCAAATCTAAATCAGAACCATATGCTACTCCAACCGTAACACTTTCACGAGTATTTACACCATTTTCAGTCCAATTATATAAACTTGATGTTAAATACTTATGGTTTGGTATAATTAACACTTTATTATCTATTGTAACCGCTCTTGTGGTTCGCAATTTTATTTCTGCAATACGACCTACTTTCCCTTCCAACTCTATGATATCTCCAACATGCACTGATTGGTCAACTAAAATAATAATACCCGAAATAATGTCTTGAAAAAACGTTTGTAATGCAAATCCAATACCAACTAACAACGCTGCTGAAGCTGCAAAAATAGCTGAAACATTAACCCCTACATTATCAAAGGTAAATAGAATTACAATTACATAAATAAAATAACGTACAAAAGAAAAAACTGTACTAAACTTAGCTTTATCTGCTACGGGAAGTTTTTTTGTAACTAATTTTCTAAATATTTTTAATAGGAAAGCAGTAATAATAAATACAATAGTTACGATTAAAAATATTTTTACCGAAATGTCAATTTTCCCAAACTGAAAGCTGTAATTTAAAACAGTATTGATTTTATCCATTTGAAATATATTCAATTAAGTTAACATAAAGATGTACAAATATAGTCAATACCCAGTTGATTAAACTACCTATATAAAATAAAGCAATTACTTTCTTTAAACTAGAAATATTTATAAAAAATATAGGTCATGGAAGTTTTTTTTGAATTAAAGCCATATTAATTTAGCTATAAATCAAAAAATAATATTAAGTTAAAAACCTATTCTTCCAAGGCTACCTAACACTTAATATCGTTGTAGTACTAATATTTTAACCATTTATAAATTTCTTTATAACTAGGCTTTTTTCCGTACATTAATATCCCTACCCGATAAATCTTTGCAGCAAACCAGACCATACCTATAAATGTAGCAAATAATATTATTACCGATAGTATTTGTTGCCACATTGGCACCCCAAAAGGAATACGCATTAACATTACGACCGGTGATGTAAATGGAATAAATGAAAACACCTGAGCAACAGTACCATGTGGAGCTTCTAATACTGTAAAACCTCCTACATATACTGCTAATATTAACGGCACCATTATTGGCATCATAAATTGCTGAGTATCTGTTTCGTTGTCAACTGCTGCTCCGATAGCTGCGTATAATGAACTGTACAATAAAAAACCTCCAATAAAGAATAACAGGAACATGGCTATTAAATTTGCTATTGGCAATTGACTCAATTCATACATTCCATTTACTATTATATCACCAACTTCATCATTTTTCACTACATTTTCCAGTATATCTTGTTGCCCTCCTTGCATTTGTGACATATCAATATTAAATACAAAGGATAAGATTATAGTTAAAAAACCAATCACTAACACCCATATTACAAACTGTGTTACCCCAGCTAACGAAGTTCCAAAAATCTTCCCTAACATTAATTGCATCGGTTTTACAGAGGAAATAATTACCTCAATAATTCTACTGGTTTTCTCTTCTATAACGCTACGCATAATCATATTTCCATAGATAATGATAAACATAAATAGTAAGTACCCTGATACCATACCAAAAACTAATTTTAGTTTACCACTAAGTTTTGAAGTTTTTTCTCCTGTATAGCTTTCTTGGTTTATGTTTACTTGTATCCGAGCATTTTTTATCTTTTCTATATCTAAACCTTTGATCTTAAAATTAACATCTGTTATTTTTTTAGCAATTTTTGACTCTAAGCCTTCAATCATAATTACTGAAGGAGTCTCTTTTGAATAAAAAGTTATTTTTTCAGATAATTGACTTACATCGGTAACTTTAGGAATATACAATAAGCCATAATGTTCTTTTTCTTCAACATCAATTCTTGCTTGAGCTAAATCAATATTATTTAATATTCTATATTTTGTTGTAGAAATTGTATCAGAAAAAATTTCTTTTGCATAACCAGACTCATCAACAACATCAATAATTCGTTCTTTATTTTTGTTTAAATTGGTCAAAAAACCAATTAACAACCCTAAGGCAACCATAATTAATGGACTAACAAAAGTCATGATAATAAACGACTTGTTCTTCACTTTATTAAGGTACTCTCTTTTTGTTATAAGTGGTAAATGATTCATCTTATAATATTAATTATTTTGAATAGATTGTATGAAAATATCACTTGCTGATGGAATTACTTCTGTAAAATGATTTACTTGCCCTTCATTGGTTAAGAAAGATAATAACTCATTTGGAGTACTTGTAGCATCTATTTGTATATTCACCTTTACATCATCATGAATAGACTTAAATGTTGCTGGAGTAACTTTAAACTTATGCTCTAATACATTTCTAAAAGCTAGTTCATTTGTTGTATTTACACCAACCTCAAATGTATTTGACTTAAATTCTTTTTTTATATCGATCAATTTACCATCTAAAATTTTATTAGATTTATCAATCAAAGCAATATGATCACATAACTCCTCTACAGACTCCATACGATGTGTAGAAAAAATAATTGTCGCCCCATCATCACGAAGTTTCAATATTTCATCCTTTATCAAGTTTGCATTTATTGGGTCAAATCCACTAAACGGTTCATCAAAAATCAATAATTTAGGTTTATGTAATACGGTTACAACAAACTGTATTTTTTGAGCCATCCCTTTAGAAAGTTCTTGTACTTTTTTATTCCACCAATCACCTATTTCTAAACGATCAAACCAATATTTCAAACGATCCTTTGCCTCTGTTTTAGACAATCCTTTTAACTGCGCTAAATATAATGCTTGTTCACCAACTTTCATTGACTTATATAATCCACGCTCTTCAGGTAAATATCCAATATCTTTAACATGGTTTTGCTCCAGTGGTTTCCCATCTAAGCTTACAAATCCACTATCTGGCATCGTAATTTGGTTAATGATTCTGATAAATGAGGTTTTACCAGCCCCATTAGGTCCTAATAACCCGAATATACTTCCTTTAGGAACAGATAGTGATATATTATTAAGTGCTGTAAAATCGCCGTATTTTTTAACAATATTTTCAGCAACAAGAAGATTATCCATAAATAATTAGTTTAACTGTAAGTATCTCAAATAACAATTATGTTACAGAAATATCTTTTTATTTTTTATCAATTGTATTCCATAAAAAACCCCGAAGAATCTTCGAGGTCGTATATATTTAATTATGTTATTCTTAAGAAAACATATCTTTAACTTTTTCAAAGAACGATTTATCATTCTCTTTTGGGTTAGGGATAAAATGATCATCCTCTCTCATATTTTCAAAGAAAGTCCTTTGTTCTTTATTTAACTCTTGTGGAGTCCATACATTTACATGTACTAACAAATCTCCTTTTCCATAACCGTTAATACTCGGGATTCCTTTTCCGCGTAAACGTAATATTTTACCAGACTGAATCCCGGCATCCAATTTAATTCTAACTTTACCAGTTACTGTGTTTATTTCCTTAGAGATTCCTAAAATGGCATCAGGTACACTTACATATAAATCATAATGTAAATTATCACCCTCACGTTTTAAATCAGCATGATCTTGCTCTTCTATAAGTACTAATAAATCTCCTGACACGCCATTTCCTGGAGCATCATTACCTTTACCTGAAACTTTTAATTGCATACCATCAACAACACCAGCTGGAATTTTAACTGAAACAGTTTCTTCAGATGTTTCTAATCCATGAGCATCTGTTCCTGAAGCCTTTTTATCAATCTGCTGACCAGCTCCACTACAAGTAGTACAAGTAGCAGCTGTTTGCATACGACCTAAAATAGTATTAGTAACACGCATTACTTGTCCAGTTCCATTACATGTAGTACATGTTTTATACGTTGTTCCTGAAGCTTGAACTTTACGTTTAACCTTTATATTTTTCTCAACTCCATTAGCAATTTCCTCTAGTGTAAGTGATACTCTAATACGTAAATTACTTCCTTTTACTCTTCGTTGTCTTGAACCGCCACCGCCGAAGCCACCGCCGCCACCAAAAATGTCACCGAATTGACTAAAGATATCGTCCATATTCATTCCACCACCACCGAAGCCGCCACCAAAACCGCCACCGCCACCTGCGCCATCAAATGCAGCATGACCATAACGATCGTATTTTGCTTTTTTATTATCGTCACTAAGTACTTCGTATGCCTCTGCAGCTTCCTTAAAACTTTCTTCTGCAGCACTATCACCAGGGTTTTTATCTGGATGATATTTAACAGCCATTTTTCTATAACCTTTCTTTATTTCTTGTGCAGTAGCTCCTTTAGAGACTCCTAGTACATCGTAATAATCTTTTTTTGCCATTTTATACTTTTTGTAATTCCCTATTACAGGAATATTCTATTTAGACTCCTATTTTCACAGGAATAACAACTTTCGTTTATTGACCGATAACAACTTTAGGGAAGCGAATTATTTTTTCGCCTAACTTGTACCCATTCTCAATTACATCAATGATTTTTCCTTTTAATTCATCTGAAGGTGCTGGTATTTGTGTAATTGCTTCATGGAAGTCTGCATTAAAAGTATCTCCCTTTCTTACATCTAAAATCTCGAGCCCTTTTTCCTTTAAAGTTGCTTTAAGTTTTGTGCTTATTAACTCAATACCTTTAATCAAGTTCTCGTCATTACTTTTTTCTATTTCAATCCAGGCTCTGTCTAAATCATCTAAAACTGGTAACATCGCTTGCATTACACCAGCACTAGCTGTTTTAAATAGTTCAATACGTTCTTTTGACGTTCTTCTTTTGTAATTTTCAAATTCAGCAAACAAACGTAAAAACTTATCCTTTTCACTGGCCAAGTCTGCTGTTAATTGCTCTTCAACAGATAATTCAACAACATCTTCTTTTGGCTCTTCTACCTCTGTAGTTTCTGTATTCTGATCAACTACTTGGTCTTTTACTTCTTCGTTTTGTATCTCTTCTGTACTCATTGGTAATGAATATATGGTTTCTTTATAATTTACATCTTATCAGAGGGCAAAAGTATTGCCATTTCTCCAAAAATGCCAATTTGTCATCAAAAAAAATAATGTTTTATAATAATCATCATGTGAAGAATTTAGAAAAACTAAACCTGACAGCAAACAAGTGAGTTAAAAAGCTCTTAAACAGACACACAATAAACTTAAAATCAAGCTACTATATTTTATTTTAATGAGAATTAATTTGTATTTTTATATAGGTTCATATTTAAATATAAATTATCATGGAAGATCATATTTACAAAAAAATTGAAATCATTGGTACATCAGATAAATCTAGTGATGATGCCGTAAAAAATGCCTTATCAAGAGCTACAAGTTCTATTAAAAACCTAAGATGGTTTGAAATTGTCGAGACAAGAGGTTCTATTGCAGATGGAGCTATTGAGAGGTGGCAAGTAACCCTCAAAATTGGTTTTACAATGAAATAATATTAATATCTTTTAAGGCAGTAAGCCTCTGGAGAATTAAGCCCATTAAATAGGATTAAAACAAATCATTTAGAGCTTTTTCTAGTTTTCTATACTGAAATTCAAACCCTATGTTTTCAATTTTATTTGAAGAAACATTTTGACTTTCACATATAATTTCATGCATTTCTCCTAGTATTAATTTTAATATAAATTTCGGAACATTTGGAAGAAGTATAGTTTTTTTTAACTTTTTAGCGATGGCTTTTGTGAATTCCGAATTTGTAACTGGATTTGGCGCTACAGCATTAAATATTCCATCCTCATTTTCAACTACAAGGAAGACTATTAAGTTCACTAAGTCCTCTACATGAATCCAACTCATATATTGTTTACCAGAACCTAACGACGCTCCAAGTCCTAAAGCTATAGGTTGTTTTATTTTTTCTAATGCCCCACCATCTTTAGTCAAAACAACTCCAATACGAACTTTAGCAACTTTTATACTTAAATTAGAAAATATAGTCACAGATTCCTCCCATTTACAAACAACATCTCCTAAGAAGCTTTTAGAAAATACATTTGAATCCTCCTTATAAATATTTGTATGTGAATCTTTATAAATACCAATTGCACTCGCACTAATAAACTGAGTTACTTCATGCTCATTATTTTTTAAAACTTGATAAAGTAATTTTGAAGAATCTATTCTACTTGATACTATTTCCTTTTTATAGCTCTCAGACCATCTTTTCGCTACACTTGCCCCTACTAAATGAATAATTTTTGTTACTCCATTTAAACAAGAGATATCAATATGTTTTTTTTCAATATTCCAATAAAAACCAGAACAATTAGACTGCGAATTTACCGCCTCCTTACGAGTAGTCAAAAAGTTAACAGCATATCCTTGTTTCAATAAATAGGGAATCAAATGTTGTCCAACCAAACCCGTTGCCCCTGTAATTAACACTTTCATCTTTTATTAGATATTTAAAAAAATAAAAACTCTTTTGTCAAGTAAATATTTTATTCTTATTTTAAAATTTTCCTTGCTCTTAACATTTCACGTTTTCCTGGAGGACCAGGCAATCGTTCTACAGTAAACCCTACTGTTTCCATTGCCCTACGTGCACTTCCTTTCGCAGCATAAGTAACTAGTACACCACCTTGCTTTAATGCTTTATACATTATAGCGAAAATTTCTTCTCCCCATAATTCTGGTTGCACCCTTGACCCAAATGCATCATAATATATTAAATCATGTTGATTATCATCTACTATATCATTAAAAAACTGTTTTCTTTTGGTCAATGAAAACTTATCCGATATAGTGTGTTTGGTTTCCCATTTAGTATCATGGAAATCTACAAATACATGTCTATACTCTTCTGCGTTAAGCTGATTTACATAGTTTAATCCAGCTATTTCTTCTTGTATAACTGGGTATGCTTCAACTCCTGTATATTCAACAGCTATACCTCTTCTTTCACTTTCCAAAAATGTTATATATGCATTTAACCCTGTTCCAAAACCTATTTCCAGAACAGCAACTTTATCAGTAAATAAATCCAATCCCATTCGTATAAAAACATGATACGCTTCTTGAATAGCTCCTTTTTTAGAATGGTATTGCTCATTCAATTCTGGTAAATTTATAGATGTAGAACCGTCAGATGTGATAATTATTTCTCGTTTCATAGTTACCTATTGTTTCTTAACCTATATAAATAAAAGGTTTCTTATAGCAATACAAATTAACGAATAATTAGTCGTTATAAATTTATTAATTGATTAAATTCGCAAAACTATTAAACCAATTAAATGACGATGAAAACAGATATTAAAATTACACGCGTTGATAAATCAAGATTTGAATCAATTGATTTAGGTAATGTAACATTTGGAACCGTATATACTGATCATATGTTTTTCTGTGATTTTAAAAATGGTGAATGGCAACAACCTGAAATTACACCTTATCAACCTTTACAGTTAGATCCTTCTGCTAGAGTTTTCCATTACGGACAAGCTGCTTTTGAAGGAATGAAAGCATACAAAGATGAGAATAGTGATGTTTGGATTTTTAGACCTGAAGAAAACTGGAAACGTATTTGCTTTTCTTCAAACAGATTAGCAATGCCTGAAATTCCTGAAGAAATATTTATGGATGGGTTAAAAACTTTACTAAATATGGATCGTGAATGGGTTGTTCCTGGAAGAGGTAATACATTATATATCCGACCTTTTGTTTTTGCTACACAAGCAGGAGTATCCGCTGCACCTGCAGAAGAATATAAATTTATGATTATATGTACTCCTGTACAAGCCTATTATAAAGGAGGAGATGTAAAAGTAAAAATATCTGATCATTATTCAAGAGCTGCTAATGGTGGTGTTGGTGCAACGAAAGCTGCAGGAAACTACGCTGCACAATTTTACCCTACCAAAAAAGCAAATGAGGAGGGATATCAACAAATCATATGGACCAACTCTACTCATGAATACTTAGAGGAAGCTGGAACCATGAACGTATTTTTCAGAATCGGAAATACTCTATTAACTGCCCCTACTGACGATAGAATATTAAACGGAGTAACTAGAAAAAGTATTATTGCGCTTGCTGAAAAAGAAGGAATTGATATTGAAGTGCGAAAAGTAAGCGTTGCTGAAGTTATTGAAGCTGCTAAAAAAGGTGAGTTAAAAGAAGTTTTTGGAACTGGAACTGCTGCTGTAGTTGTCCCTATTACAGGAGTTGGCTACAAAGATGATCATTATGACTTACCTAAACTTGATGATGCTTATTCTACCATGTTAAAAGGAAAGTTGTTAGACATACAGTATAATGAAGCCGAAGATATTTTTAATTGGACACAAAAAATAAACTAATTTTCATAAAACTTCAACGAGCTAAGCTTAACAAACTAACGTTCGATAATATTTAAAAAGCCCTTGTTTGTAACAAACAAGGGCTTTTATTATCCCAAAAACACTAATTTAACACAACTATTAAATCATCGGAGTTTACCATTACACCAGAAGCTAAAACTACTTCATCAATTATAGTATCTTCTATTGCTGTTATAGTTGTTTCCATTTTCATAGCTTCTATGATAAACAAAGGTTGATTTTTTTCTACTCTTTCTCCACTTTCAACCAAAACCTCAGAAAGCATTCCTTGTAAAGGTGCTCCTATGTGTTTTATATTTGTTTTGTCTATTTTAAGATGCTCTACTTTATCCACTTTAATAGAAGTATCTTTTATTTTTACACTTCTTGACTGGCCATTAACTTTAAAATATACTGTCACCATACCTTCGTTATTTGGTCTTCCTACAGAATCTAGACTTATTAAAAGCGTTTTACCTTTCTCTATCTCTACCGTAATTTCTTCTCCTCTTTCCATTCCATAAAAGAAGTTTTTAGTAGGTAAGTTCATTAAGTTCCCATATTTTAAATGTTTATTGTAAGCATCTAAAAACACCTTAGGGTACAATTTATATGATAAAAAATCTGTGATATCTGTTGGACGTCCCATCTCTCTATCAAAAATATTTAGAAACTCTTGATATTCTTCTTCAATATTTAAAGATGCTAAATGCGCATTAGGTCTATCCGTATACGCCTCTTGATCTTTCAATATTAATTTTTGCAACTCTTTTGGAAAACCTCCAACAGGTTGCCCTAAATCTCCCTTAAAAAAACTAATTACTGATTGTGGAAAAGAAATTGTATCTCCTCGCTCTAAAACATCTTGTACTGTTAAATTATTACTCACTAAATACTGTGCCATATCTCCTACAACCTTAGAACTTGGAGTTACCTTTACAATATCACCAAAAAGCTGATTTACATCACTGTACATCCGTGTAATTTCATGAAAGCGATCATCTAAGCCCAGCGCTTGAGCTTGAGGTTTTAAATTAGAATATTGTCCTCCAGGAATTTCATGTTTAAAAACTTCTCCAGAACCTGCTTTTAAACCAGATTCAAATGGATAATAATATTCCCGTACTGTTTCCCAATAGTTAGCATATTCATTCAATGAATCAATATTCAGTTTATTTTCCCTTTCATGAAACTTTAACATCTCTACAACTGAATTAAAGTTTGGCTGTGAAGTTAAACCTGATAATCCCCCTAAGGCAACATCCAACACATCTACTCCAGCTTCTACTGCTTTTAAATATGTGGCTGACTGAATTGATGATGTGTCATGAGTATGTAAATGAATAGGTATTTTTAATTCTGATTTTAGTGCAGAAATTAACTCGTAAGCGGCATAAGGCTTAAGTAAGCCTGCCATGTCTTTTATTCCTAAAATATGCGCTCCAGCACTTTCTATTTCTTTCGCTAAATTAATGTAATATTTTAAATTATATTTTTTATTTTTTGGGTCTAAGATATCACCTGTATAACATATTGAGCCTTCTGCTAAACCTTGTGTTCTAGTACGCACATGTTCTATACATGGTGCAATAGATTTCATCCAGTTTAGCGAATCAAAAATCCTAAAAACATCTACACCCTTTTCCCAAGATTGCTCTACAAACTTCCCTATTAAATTATCTGGATAAGCTGTATAACCTACACCATTAGATCCTCTAATGAGCATTTGTAGTAATACATTAGGCATTGCTTTACGTAATTGCCCTAAACGTTCCCAAGGATTTTCTTGTAAAAAACGTAGGCAGACATCAAAGGTTGCTCCGCCCCAAACCTCCATACTAAATACTTCAGGATGATTTTTAGCAAACCCTTCAGCTACTTTAAGCATATCGTAAGTTCTCATCCTTGTAGCTAATAAACTTTGATGTGCATCTCGCATAGTGGTATCCGTGAAATGAACTTTGCTCTCATTTAACAACCATTTTGAAAACTTATCTGGTCCCAATTCTGTTAATAAATCTTTAGTCCCCTCAGTATACGAAGCTGTAGCGTCAAACTTTGGAACTTTTGGAAGCACAAATGTTTTATTAGGATTTATACTTTTAACATCTGAATTCCCATTTACTATTATTTCTCCAAGATAATTCACTAATTTATTAGCTCTATTTCTTGGCGTTTTAAACTCAAATAATTCTGGCTTGTTTTTTATGAAATTTACAGTTACTTCTCCTTTTCTAAAAGTAGCATGCTTTAATATATTATCTAAAAAAGGCATATTGGTTTTTACTCCACGAATCCTAAATTCTGCTACTGCACGTCTCATTTTCCTACAAGCTCCATCAAGAGTTTTACTACTTGCAGTTACTTTTACTAACATTGAATCGAAAAATGGAGAAATTGTCACTCCTTGATATAAGCTTCCTGCGTCTAAACGAATTCCAAAACCTGAAGCACTTCGATAGGTTGATACTGTTCCATAATCAGGCTTAAAACCATTTGCAGGGTCTTCAGTAGTTATTCTACACTGTAGTGCATAACCACTCACCTTTACAGCCTCTTGGCTTGGTAATTTAATTTGTTCATCAGCCAATTTATACCCTCCAGCAACAAACAATTGAATCTTAACTAGATCAATATTTGTGACTACCTCGGTAACAGTATGTTCTACTTGAATCCGTGGATTAACTTCAATGAAATAAATTGAACCATCATCATCTACCAAAAATTCAACAGTACCTATATTATTATAATCTACTGCTTTACAAATAGTAATTGCATAATCATACATGGCATTCTTAATAGAATCACTTAAGCCGTATGAAGGAGCAAACTCAATTACTTTTTGATAACGACGTTGTACAGAACAATCCCGTTCATATAAATGTAATGTATTCCCATAGTTATCTGCAACTATTTGTATTTCTATATGCTTAGGGTTTTCAACAAATTTTTCTAAAAAAACAGTATCGTCACCAAAAGCATTTAGCGCTTCTCTTTTACTTTCGAAGTAAGCACTTTTTAACTCGTCAGAACAACGAATAACTCGCATTCCTCTACCTCCACCACCAGAAGCAGCTTTTAACATTATAGGGTATCCTATATCTTCAGCTTCTTTTATAGCTACCTCTACACTTGTTAAAGGCGCCTTATTACTTCTAATAATTGGGATATTATTAGCTATGGCTACTTTTTTAGCCATTATTTTATCTCCTAAAGATTTTAGTACTGATACTTTTGGCCCAATGAAAATAATATTATTGTCAGCACATTTCTGTGCTAAATTAGCATTTTCAGACAAAAAACCATATCCTGGATGGATAGCATCTACTCCATTTTCTTTCGCTATTTGAACAATAACATCAATATCCAAATAAGGTTTTAAAGGAGTATTCTTCTCACCTATTTGATATGATTCATCTGCTTTGTACCTGTGCAAAGAATATCGATCTTCATAGGTGTAAATCCCCACAGTTTTTACATTAATTTCCGTACATGCTCTAAAAATTCGGATGGCAATTTCTCCTCGATTGGCTACCAGTACTTTCTTAATTTTCATTGTAGTTGTATTGTTTTTTTTTAAATTAAAAAATAGGGTTTGTTACTCCCTTTGTGTCGTTCCTCTCAAAGATACTTTTTTTATTATGCATGCATATAGAAAACACACATTATTCTTTATATTTAACTAATTGTTTTATTTCATGTGTTTTTTTTAACATTTCAAACATTGTTTTTTTTAATACTTCTATAAAATAAATTATCTCCTCTTTTGTATAATTTGCAAAACCAATCCGTATAGCATTATGCTTTGCACCAGATAAATCATAACGCTTCCAATCACTGATTATCAATTTATTTTTGAATGCAATTTTCTCAACCAAATCCCATGAATATTTGTTATCTAAAGTAACCCAAACTGCCATACCTCCTTTAGGAACTTCGAATTTAAAAAAATATGACAATTCACTTTTTAACAGTTTACAAAATAAATCACGACGTGCCTTATAAACTTTCATTACTTTTTTAATATGCCTATCTAAATCACCTGATTTAATAAAATCAGCAAAAGTTAGTTCTAATAAAGCATCTCCTTGCCTATCAATAATTCTTCTTAAATTAGCTCCCTCATCAACAAACTCTTTTGATGCAATTAAATAGCCTACTCTAAAAACTGGCGCTACGGTTTTACACACTGAACCGATGTAAATTACGTTCCCATTAGTATCATGACTTGCTAAAGGTAATATTGGCGCATGATTATAATTAAAATCGTAATCATAATCATCTTCAATTATAGCAAACTTGTATCTTTTGGCTAGATTCAATAAGTGAATCCTTCTTTCTGCAGATAAGGTTACCGTTGTTGGATGATGATGATGAGACGTTACATAGACAGCTTTTACATTATGTTTTTTACAATATTGTGCTATATCATTTGTGCTTAATCCATTTTCATCTACTGAAACTCTTTTTATGTTTGCATTATGGTATTTAAATGTATTATCAGCAGCACTATAATTTGTTTCTCCTACAATAATTACATCTTTATTTTTTACTAATAATTGTGCAGACAAATATATCCCCATTTGACTTCCTCGAGTAATCAGAATATTTTCTCTAGAAATTTTCAACCCACGGGTTTCATGTAAATATTTCACTAAAACGTCTCTTAATTGTGAATTTCCATAAGTTGTACCATAGGACAAGTGTTGAATAACATTCTTTTTAGCTGTAATCCTCCTATATGTTCTTGCTAACTCATTTATTGGAGTTAACCTTCCATCAGAAATACCATCGTTCGCATAGATATAATCAGTGTTTGAATTAGGTAAGCTACTATTCAAAATTTCATTTTTATAAAAAGAAAAACCGACACTTTTAGAGCTTTCTGCATTGTATCCTTCTTCAAAATCCTTACTAATTAATTCCGGTAAACAACTATGTACAAATGTCCCTTTTTGTGGGATACTTTCTACCCAGCCTTGTAACATTAACTCTTCATAACAAGCCACAACTGTTTTTCGATGCACTCCAATCTGCTCCGATAAAGTCCTACTCCCTAATAATTTAGTTTTTGGGGGTAAAATTCTTTCTTTTATTAAAAGTATAAACTGATTTGATAATTGCAAATACAATGGCTGCTTACTATTCCTATCTAAAATGATACTTGTTTTGTATGGAAACATATCTGGACTACTTATTATATTGATTCTGGACCAATCACATAGTCCATAAAAATAGTAGTTTTGGGATTATAAAACAATCATTTATGAAAAAATCAGATTTAATGCCTTCAGAGTTTGATCACTACTTTCAGAGATATATAAATAAACTTCCTAATGATCTAAAATTGATAGCAGGTTTTACTAGTGGTAAAAAAAATGTAATCGATTTTTATAATAAAATACCTACTGAAAAATTAGAGTATAGGTACCAGCCTGAAAAATGGAGTATTAAAGAAGTACTTCAGCATCAAATTGATACGGAGCGTATGTTTTTATATAGATGTTTCCGTATTGCCCGAAAAGACAATACTCCACTTGCGGGTTTTGATCAAGATACTTATATAATGCCTTCTGAAGCAAACAAAAAATCAATAAATAAGTTATTGAACGAATTTCAAATAAACAGAAATAATTCTATTACATTATTGGAAAGCCTAACAGAAAACAATCTAAAATTTATCGGGATATCAAATGAAAGCCCCCTTTCTGCAAGAGCTGCAGCGTATATTGTTTTAGGGCATGATCTATGGCATCAAAAAATCATTATTGAACGATATTTATAAAGTTATGTTAGAAATAAGACCAAATTGCGAGCATTGCAGTACATCATTATCAAACACATCTACTGAAGCTATGATATATAGTTTTGAATGTACCTATTGTAAAAAATGCGCTATAACTATTTTTGAAAATGTATGTCCTACCTGTGCTGGTAATTTTACAGAAAGGCCAATACGCCCATCAAACATGATCATAAAATCCCCTGTATCAACAAGACAAATTCTTAAACCAAAAGACATATCTATATTCAATCAATTAAAAGAATACTTTTTACATATATCCCCAGAAAAAAGATGAATACTATTTTTATTGATATCATCGGATATCTCGCCTTATTAACAAACCTCTATTCTATGTCTTCAAATGGAGAATATAGACTAAGATTAATTTCAGTTATAGCAAATTTCATGTATATCATATATGGTTTTTTGATTAACGCATTACCGATAATGATAGGTTGTACTATTGCAATAATTTTACATAGCTATCACCTGAGAAAACTAACAAAAGCAAATAAATAATTAGAATTAGCATTAAATGGGGCCGTACATATGGTTTTATTAAGAAGGAAAACATCTACAAGATTATATTAGAAATATATTGCCCCCCTATTTATTAAATTCCTTTTTCTATTGAAAAAACTAGGAATGAATTGAATAAGCTGAAACTATTTTAGGAATATTGATAGTTACGGCTTTCAAATAGTCGATAAAACATCTGATAATTTTGTTTTTTTAAAACTTACAAACCACCCTATTTCTTAAAAATTCGTAAAACACATATTATAAAAAAATAAGCCCATGAAAGAATATCCAAAATCTACACTAAATCGAATAAAAAGAGGCGCTAATAGAGGTACTTATGATGTAAAAAAAATCAATAGGATTTTAGATGCAGGATTTATTGGCTATGTAAGCTATGTATACCATGGAAAAGCCATTACCTTACCTATGGCTTATGGTAGGAATGCTAATAAAATATACCTACATAGCTCACAGGCAAACAGAATGTTACTTGCCTTATTAGAAGCTAAGGAAATGAGTATGACCGTCATGCATTTAGATGGTTTAGTTTTAGCCCGTTCAGGACTACACCATTCCGTAAACTATCGTTCAGCCACCTTATTTGGTTCCGTAAAAAAAATAGAAAATGATACTGATAAAGAAGCTGCTTTAAAGTGTTTTATGGAATATATGATGAAAGGCAGATGGGATGGAATAAGACCGATGCTAACAAAAGAACTAGACAGAACACTAGTTGTAGAAATGACTATTGAAACAGCATCTGCTAAAATAAGAGATATTAGTGTAAACGATGAACCAGAAGATTATAATTTACCAATTTGGGCAGGAATTATTCCGTTAAAGCAAATAGCAGAACCTCCAGTATCAGATAAAAAGTTATCATATGGAATAGAAACTCCTGAACATGTAATGAATTATTACAACACACATAAATATTCAATTTGAAAAACTTAACCTACACCTTACAGATATTTATGATAAAAACTAACCCTATATACGGCACTTAGGGATTCACACAGCATATGTGAGATAAAAGAATTAACCAGGTAATGTGTTGATCAGACAATAAAATAGGTGAACAAACAATTGCATTACATTCAGCTGATTTTATGGAAGCTACTATACATATTTATGAAAAGATGGAGTTCTAAAAATTCTTTGAATTTAATAAACTTAGAAAAAAATATTACCTTTTTAAATTGAAATTGTAAAATATCAAATACCCTTTTGTCAAAGTTATTATAAAGTTTACTCCTTAAAGGGGGGGACAGGCTCAACCTGATAATGTAGTCAACCTAACTAATATCCTCGAAACAAAAACACAAGACATGATTAATAATATTATTTTTCATTCAAGACTAAAACCTAGAGCATTAATTTCCCCCT
>Ga0209291_1001027_pt1 | contig 25750 bp, 22 predicted proteins | sample GOMGulsemesocosm_FD_184633 | JGI IMG/M metagenome (GOLD analysis project Ga0209291, IMG submission 184633) | Methane-oxidizing microbial communities from mesocosms in the Gulf of Mexico - GOM9B Gulf of Mexico (SPAdes) (version 2) | ecosystem: Environmental > Aquatic > Marine > Cold seeps...
CACAGCGCATATTTTAGTTGTTGAAGACAATGCAACTAATCAACTAGTGATAGAAGGCTTACTACGTGCTCTTGGCATATCAGTCGACCTTGCTGGTAACGGTGAAGAAGCGATATCAACATTGCAGAGTGTCAGCAAACATGATTTAGTCTTCATGGACTGCCAAATGCCAGTATTAGATGGTTATCAAGCAACGCGAAAAATAAGATCAAAAACGTCAGGGGTTACCAATAGTGATATCCCTATTATCGCGATGACTGCTAATGCGATGGCTGGCGACAGGCAAAAATGCTTAGATGTTGGCATGAATGATTATTTATCAAAACCCATTGAAGCAGACCATGTCATAAATATGCTTAAAAAGTGGCTACCAACTGAAAGTCAGGAAGAAAACCAGTCAATAACCGAAGATGATGTCAAACTGGCAACGGTTAATAACGCAGAGAATGAATATATCGTTTTTGATTATGAAGATATGTCTAGGCGACTGATGAATGACCAAGATCTGATGAAGGCTATTGCTGAAATATTTTATCAAGACTTGGTTTTCGAAATAGAAGAACTAAAGGTCTGTATTAAAGATTACAACGTTAAACAAGCTATGGCTATTATGCATAAAATAAAAGGTGCGGCGGCGAATGTTGGTGGTAAAGCGTTAGCGGCTTTAGCTCTTGATATGGAAATAGCGAGTAAATCAGGAGACCTCATTAAAATAAACGAAAATATTGAGCAACTTGAGTCTGAATTTAACACCCTAAAATTGGCAATGAAAAAGGCACTTTCATAAAGTAACCTTTAAAAACAGCTATGGAACTGAATGTTATAGGATCGTCAGTTAATTCTAACTATCTCTTGTAATCAGCTTCATTAGCCATATCTCATTCATAGTGAGAGAAAATAAAGCTTAAAGTTTAGTCTGGTCTATTCGAAGGTGTAATTAAACCTTACAAATGGTATTTTTAACATTACACTTTAATAACCAGTATTAATAAAATGTGGAAACTTGATTAATACATTTAAAAAATTCAGGGGCATGAAAATATATTTTATCTAATAACATACCTGAATGATCGCCCTGTAAAATTATACTGTTGAAAGTGAGAATAATGAATGAAGTTATTAGTTGCAGATGACAGTAATGTATCAAGAAGCATGTTATCAGCTATCACTAAAAGCTGGGGCTACGAAGTGATTTTAGCTGAAGATGGCGGGCAAGCCTGGCAAATTATGCAAGAAGATGATGCGCCGAAATTGTTATTACTTGATTGGGAAATGCCAGTGATGAATGGCATTGAAGTATGCGAGCGTGTCATTGCTAAAGATCCTGAAAACCCTCCTTATATTGTACTATTAACTTCTCGTTCAGCATCAGATGATATTGTTGAAGGATTGAGCAAAGGCGCTAATGATTACTTATCTAAACCCTTTGATACCGCGGAACTGCAAGTACGTTTACAAGTGGGAAAACGTATGGTTGAAATGCAAGGAAAGCTTAATGATACTTTGAATGAGCTAAAAGAGTTAGCCAGCCACGACTCACTTACGGGGTTATTAAACCGCCGAGCCATTATGGAAGGATTACCTAAAGAAATTCAACGCATGAAACGTCAAGAGAACGTTTTGTGTATTGGCATGTGTGATATCGATCATTTTAAACAGGTAAATGATACCTATGGGCATTTAGTCGGGGATGAAGTGCTTAAAGAAGTTACTAAACGCATGGCAGAAACCCTACGAGATTATGACTTATTAGGGCGCTATGGCGGGGAAGAATTTTTGGTAATAACGCCTGTTGATAGCAATAATAATGGGCTTATGGTGTATCAACGTCTCTGCGATGTGGTTTCATCTCGGGAAATTATCGTTAACAACCTTTCAATACCCGTCACTATAAGTTGCGGTGTGGCTACTTATTCAGCTGATTGTGATCTTCAAACCATTACTGAATTAATAGCTAGAGCCGATGAGGCTCTCTATCAAGCAAAAAACAATGGCCGTAATCAAGTGATTTTTAAAAAATCTAACTCATTATAAGTAACTATACATCTGTGCAATGAGTTAAATCCACTGACTTAACATTGACTTAATGCCATTATATTTCAATAAATTACACATTTAGGCATTAAGTTCTATACCAAAGCCCAATTATACTGTAATTAGAAGGTCGCCAATAAGACTCATTTTTCACCTTTCATTTCAAAACGAGGGAAACCTTAACTACAATGTTAAGGGCTTTTTTCGTCTGAAGTTTGACCTGCTCTCATCTAACGATACAGATTCTTCCTCTGCTAAGTGTTTCCCAACGAAATAACGTTTAAAAATTAAGTTTCGAATAAATTAAAAGTCGTGCGTCTGTCTATTTATTCTTTTACTATGTTCAGCATTATTTAATTTATGCAGAACTTATTTATCATAAAACTTCATCACATCGACGGACACATCCAAACAATACTACTCGCTGAGTATGCTGATAAGTTACTCTTGCTTGATGGATGTTGTCGCTCAGATATTACGCTGTTAAGAAAATTTATTACTCAAGTATTACAACGTCCATTTAATGATTTATCTTTGGTAGTAGTCACACATATGCACCCAGATCATGCAGGAGCCGCAAAAAGATTACGAAAAATAACAGGATGTAAAATTGCGACAGCTAATGTAAGAGGACAGTGGTATTCTGGCCTCGAAGGTCGTCTCATGCACTTAACTGACATAATGTTAGCTAAATGGGTCGCAAAGCGTATGAAGAAGCCACGTCTTAATATGTGGTATTCTAGTCAGTTAATCGCTGACTATAAACTGAATGATGGCGACCACTTACCGGGTTTTTCTGAATGGGTTGCTTTAGCTACTCAAGGTCACACAGATAGAGATTTATCTTTGCACCACTTACCTAGCAATAAAGTATATGTTGCCGATTTAATGGTAAAAGTAAAAAATAAATACATTCCCCCTTTCCCCATTTTCTATCCTAATCGTTATCGTACCTCACTGCAGAAAATAATATCCCTAGCGCCTAAAAGTTTGATTCTTGCTCATGGTGGCGAGGTAAGTTTAACCGAGCATGACTACCAGCAATTATTGATACTGGCACCTAAAATACCAAAAACGCATTGGCGCTCTGTTAAAGCAAAATTATTTCGGCCATTTAGCTTTTGAGCAATTCATAAACGAATAAAGCCTAACGATATATTTACCATTAGGCTTTAGTAAAACATTGATACACTTTAGCTTATTAGAATGGACCTGTCGTTAATTCAGGTGTTAGCCAATAACTTTTCCAAATACTATTACCATGAAGATAATAAATATCATCACCGTGGAATATTGCTCGGTCATCCCATCCAGAAACATATGTCGCTTCAGAAGCATCGGTAGGTTCCACGGGGGTAACGCTGCCTATTTCAAGTAAGTTAGCATTAGCATCGTTACCGGTTACTTCAATGAGTTGTAGTGAATTTTCAGGCACCCAAATGTAGTACTCTTGCCCTGTTTCAGTATCAACAACCCTTTCTGACAACCATCTTTCTACAGGTAAACCAAAGCGATGAGTGTTATCTGCTGTTTTTAAATAAGTAAGGGCATGATAATCAAATTCAACCGGAGTATAGCCGTTTTCATAAACAATGGACTTGATTTCAGTGGGGTTATTCATATCACTCACATCAAATAAGCTTATTTTAGCTCCTTCAATAATGGGTGTAATTTCATCGTCAGCTGTACCGTCGCCTTCTATGAAGAAAAGTCTATTTGGATCAACGTTCTGACCGATCCCTACAAGTAAACTGTCTGATATAGGGTGTAAATATGATGAATATCCGGGGATTTCAAGCGCTCCAGTAATTTTTAATTGCTCATTATCGGCCAGATCAATGACATAAAGTGGATCAGTATTTAAGAAGGTTACAATAAAGGCTTTGCTTTCAAAGAAACGTACTGCTTTTATGTCTTCTTGCACTATGCCTGCATTATTGAGCTTACCAATTTTCTCCGGATAATCATCGTTGGGTAATTGCGCAATAAGTGTTAATTCATTCCCTGTCGGACTTAATACATTTAAATAATGCTCATAACCAACCCATGGATTACCTTTGGTGGTAACAACGCGTAAATCATTTCCATTTTCGCTAAACCTAAGATTAGATAATTGCCAATTAAACCGGCCATCTAAGGTGCCAGACGCAACATAATTGGTATCTTGTCCAGCAATTGAAAACTTATGAATGATCGATGTTTCGGTCGTTTGATTATCTGTGCTTTGATAATCGGTACCATATAAATAGACAGAAGTAGGTGTCGCATAAAGACCAGAAACTTGGGTATTAATACAGATTGAAGAAATACTATCTGGTTGTTTTAAATCTATTGTTGTTAATGTGACGATACCATTGAAACCATCTTTTTTTGTTGCCTCTGCAGGTATAAAACAATTCTCTGGTTCAACTAAATTTCTGCTGTTACCTTGTTTATCTACTAATTGTGGAAGGAAATCGCTTATATTTGATAAAAATATTGTTTTGTAATTATCTAACTTTTCGGTTTCTGTTTCTGCAACAGGAAGCTCAGAAATATAAGGTGAGAAGCTACTGACAATGTAAAGCACGTCGTCAACGCGTCGGCTATCAATTATAGCACCGTCCATCGTGTAAGACGCTGTAATGGCAGGGGCTGATTGATCAGCTACATCCAATAATGATAAATTAAAACTTTCTTCCATAGGGAAAAACCCATAGGAAGCGATACTTGATGTATTTAAGTTTCCGTCATTATAAAATGTGTAGATATCGGATAAAACAGCTAACTTATCTTTATTCAAATACAAACTATTGATTGAAGAGGCTTCTTCATTGACTAAAGTTTTTGACAACTCGCTGATCTCACCTTGAGCGTCACGCTGTAAAATACGTACAGTGGTTTGTGGTAATGGAGCTTCTTGTGCAAAAGTTTGTCGCTGGTAATACTCATAATTGGCGATATACATAAATTCGCCGTCATACTTAATTCGGTCACCTTCATCAACCCCTTCTTCTTGCGTAATGGTTGATGAAAAACCACTTTGTTCATTGTTGCTATTGGTTGTAGCTGGAGTTGGTGTTCCTTCTGCATTAGCATCAAACGTTTCAAGATATTCACTCTGCTGAGCGCTATTAAGGTAAACTCCATTTTTCAAATGTTTTTCAAAGTCAGTTGCATTAACAGGCTTTAAAGGCGTTAATGCCATTGACATTGCATTAAGTGAAGGGACTTCTTTAAGGTTCTCTATAGAAACGTCGTTGTTCGAATCGTTGCCGCAACCTAAAAGTGGTAAAAATGAACTGAGTAGTATTATTTTTTTGTTCAACATTTTTGCTCTCCATGTAATTAATGTACGATTATTTACCGGAAACAATACGCGCTTGATATTTATATACTGTTGTCAAATGATATCAAATGTAATTTGATGTAACTGAAGCTGGCAATCGTGTAAAGCAATGGTAAATTATAGTCGCAGATTACTTCAATAAACAGCTACTAATCAGAGTTAAATAATTGAAGTGGACTAGGTAAATAAAACTTAAAACGGAAACTTTTCATTGAAATATTACTTATTGCTATTATTAATGTTCAGTCAGCTATCATTTTCTAATGACTGCGAGCTAATAACGGATAGCTGTGCGACAGTGGGCGAATGGAAGTTTTCATTAGCAGTGGGCGCAGGCGTTTACACCAATCCTTTACACGGTGGTGACAATATCCCTTTAGTACTTATTCCTCAGATAAGTTATTACGGTGAAAAAGTATTTTTTGACAATAATGCCTTAGGTTATTCATTTTTTGATAATGATCGACTGATCATAAGTGCCATCACTCAGTTAAATCATGAAAAAGCATATTTCACACGTTGGCATCCACAAAATATTTTAATAGAGTCGCTTTCTGCTGGAGATGCCCTAACCCCCGGTGCAGATGAAACTGACTCAGATGAGTTGGATCCCCCCGAACAAGACATAGATGTTAATATTAAAGACGTTTCAAATCGGCGCTGGGCAATTGATGCAGGTCTTCAATTTAATTGGTTTATTAATCAAACTACCGACCTTCAAGCACAGATACTCCATGATGTGAACAATGTTTACAACGGCTTTAACGCCAAAATAGAGTTAACGCGGATAATGAGAATAGCACCGTTACCCAATACGGTAATGTCATTTAGCGCTGGCACAAATATTAATAGCAAGAACTTAGTTGATTATTACTACGGTATTTCCCCAACAACAGAGTCGGATGTGGACGTAGCTTATCAAGGTAAATTAAGCATTAATCCTTACTTTCGCTTGGTATTGACGCATCAACTATCAGAGCGCTGGCGTGCAAAACTGAATATGAAAAGGGTGTTTTTAGATGATGCGATGACTGAGAGTCCATTAGTTAAAGATGATTATATCAATACCATCTTTGCAGGAGTATCTTATGACTTCTAGCCGATGGAGAGCTATTATCTATCTGTTTGTTTTTGGTCTAGTTTTACAACCTCTTTCGGCCTCATCCACAAGCCAACTTATTATTAAACCTTCGGTATGTATGGTAAAGAAGCTCGGAGATAGCTGTAGAATGAAGGTAAAAGTTATATGGCAAAACGCTCACCCTATCGATGCTTGTTTATTTCAGGATAGTTTACGTTTAAAGTGTTGGGAAAACACACTTGATATTAATGCCGATCTCGAAATTTCACTTGCTCAGGATATGAAATTTACCTTGAAGAACAATGAGAAAGTATTAGCCTATCAACACATTAAAATTAATACAGCATTACCCAAAAAATATCGTCGAAGATTACGAGCAGATTGGAGTTTCTTTTAATGAATCATATATTGTTAGTTGAAGATGATTTACGTTTAGCTAATCTTATTTCGAAATTCCTCGGCCAAAATGGTTTCCAGGTATCAATGCTCCATCAAGGTGATACCGTTGTTGATTTCATTAAAAATAATGCCCCTGATTTAATTATTTTAGATGTCATGTTACCGAAACTCGATGGCTTCGCTGTCTGTCGTAAAGTGCGTAACAGTTATGAGCATCCTATTATTTTTCTCACCGCAAAAGATAGCGACTTTGACCATGTACACGGTTTGGAGATTGGCGCTGACGACTACATTATTAAGCCGGTTGAACCCTATGTTTTATTGGCGAGAATAAATATGTTGCTGCGTCGTAAAAAACACAGTGTAAAAATATCTGTGGATCACCTAGAGTTTGGCCAATTAAATATACATAAAGCTTCACGACAAGTGACTTTGTCATCAGAACCCATAGAGCTCACAAGTCATGAATTTGAACTGCTTTGGTTATTGGCAAGTAATGCCGGAGAGCCACAAAGTAGGGAGTATATTCATGAACAAATGATTGACCGAGAGTATGATGGTCTCGATCGAAGTGTTGATGTAAGAATATCTCGATTACGTAAAAAATTAGGTGACTGTACTAAAAATCCGAGCCGCATAATCACCGTGTGGGGCAAAGGTTATTTGTTTAGCAGTAGTGCTTGGGAAGAGCCCCATGCTTATTAACATAAATATATTTGCATAATCATTAAACGGGTAGAATTATTTTGAATCGTCTTTTCGTAAATTTATACCTCGTCATTATTCTAGGTTTATTATCTATTAACTGGCTGTCTGAGCAACTTTGGCAGCAGTTCATTGAGTCTGAACATTCCCAGAGCCAGCAGTTGCACCCTCTTGAACAAATAGCAAAAATTTTGCCCTTGTTACAGGGACAAAAATCACAATCAAAAGAATCAGTCATAAGTAAACTCAGTAAATCGCTTGATGTTCAGATAAAAACAGCACCAATGAATGATTTTTATTGGCTTGAAGAACAAAAAGAAAAACTCATGTCTGGTCAGGTCCTGCGTAATTATGATGAACAAGACAATGTCATTTTTTACGTTAAGTTTTTGGAAAGTGCTACAATTTATCAGTTAGGACCCTTTAATCGAAATGTACCTTCAGAAACCCCTTATCAACATTTGAAATGGTTGTTTTTGCTTGCTTCTTATTTATTATTGGGTGGCGTCATTGGACTCTGGACGCGACCATTATGGCGAGACCTCAAACAACTCAATAATATGGCGAGCGAAATCGCGAACGGTAAATTAGATGTTGCTGTCTATGCCAATAAACACTCACCGATACAGCAAATTGTTATTACCTTTAAAGACATGGCTCATCGCATTATTCGTTTATTATCTGATCAAAAACAATTGGTCAATGCGGTATCTCACGAATTGCGTACCCCTTTATCGAGGTTGCGGTTTTCTCTCGTTATGCTAGAAGGTGCGAACGAAGAACAGCGTAAAGACATGGTGCAAGATGTGACTGAAATAGAAGCACTTATTGATGAAATGCTAAGTTATGCTCGCTTAGAAAATATTAATCAAGATATCAAAAAATCTTCGGTTGATTTAACATCGCTAATAACAAATCAAATAGATAAATTAGTTCGGTTAAGCCATTTAACCATTAAATGGCAAAAGCCCGAGCCTTGCTTTTATCATTGTAATGAACATTTAATCGAACGTGCTATTCAAAACTTATCAACGAATGCTTTACGTTATGCGAAAGGTTGCGTTGAAATTAGTCTAGTCATGACACAAAGCCACGTAAAAATAATTATTGAAGATGACGGTCATGGAATAGAAGAGAAAATTCGAGAAAAAATATTTGAACCATTTTTTAGATTAGAGTCACACCGAAATCGTGATAAAAATCAGCAAAAAGGAGGTTACGGTTTAGGGCTCGCCATTGTTCAGAGAATTTGTGAATGGCACAAAGCAAGCTGTACACTTAGTACCTCAACACTTGGTGGGTGCAAGTTTATCATTGACCTACCCATAGATGAAATTGTTGAACTAACTATTCGAAAAAATAAGCAATAAAGACTAACATGTATTTTATTTACCTTACTTTAGTCTTCCCCTCGTGCCTCTTTTTTCATTTTTAGCCATTTTCTCAAGAATCTTTTTTTCGATATCTATATCTTGCCAGTGGGCAATATCTAACACTCTAAGAATAATATCAGCTAACTCTTCTCCAAAAGCATCAGTAGGCTTTTCGTTTCGACATTCATTGATAGCTTCTCCTACTTCTGACGCTACTAAAGCAAGGGCCTCTAAAGTCGTTTTATTGTGCCAGCCCATTTCTTCTACCCAAAGATAGTTCTTCTCAGCTATTTCATTAATATTCATTTTTCACTCGCTCAGTCAGATTTCTTAGTCATTAAAATTCTTTTACCTAGATAGATTCACTTCACATATAAATATCCTATACCCGATAAGCTCCAAGAAACATGTTAACGGCAGAACTGATAATTTGAGTTTGTTGTAATTTTTCGGGGAACGCCTGCCCTTGTATGACTTGCGGCCAAAAACAGAAAGCTTTGATTAAGGCAAAAAACTGAGTTGCTGCAAATTCAATATCTGCTACTTTTAAAGCGCCGTCAGCGATGGCAGCATCAATCCAACTAGACAAGTTGCCGTCACGTTCTTCAACTTCAGCCAAGGCTTCATTTATGCGATGTGGTGAATGTATAGTTTCAGCAATGATCACTTTCGCCAAATCAACAAACGCTGGGTCAGACAGTAAATCAATTTCTTGCTCTGCAATGTCGGTTAATTGCAGTGCCAAGCAGACGTCACTTTGATAACGGATAGAAACAGAACTCGTAAAAAGCGTTAGCATTTGAGAAATTATTGCATCAAACAATAAGTCCTTACTTTCAAAATGATTATATACCGTTCGTTTGGACACCCCTGCAGTTAAGGCGACTTGATCCATACTCGTCGTTTTAAACCCTTTATTTTTAAATTCAAAAATAGCAGCAGCTATGATCGCCTGCTTTTTTTCTGTGCTTCTCGCCATTATCTGCCCTGTTTTATTAACGGTTATTCAAAAATCATTTTTAATACCCCCCAATTTTACACTGAGTGGTTTACTTTTCAATAAAAGATATTTACACTACACAGTGTAGTTTAGTTAATTAAGAGTAATAAATGCTTAAAATTTCACTTGTCAGCCTTATATTATTAGGAGCCATAATGACCTCTTGCGCTTTCATACAATCAAGTAATAATGATGAAAACATCAAATCTTCACCTCAATTTGAAAACGGTAAGTTTAAAAACCAGATGGCTTTTGACGCCATGCCTTTGAGTAAAATCCCTGGTTATATCAAACGGTATATGACAGAAGAACGTAAAGATATCTCACCGATACGGCCAATTCCTTTACAAAAGATCACTTCAGATATATTAGCAAAAGCCCCCATTGATAGCATGACGTTATTTCGCCTCGGCCATTCAAGTTTTTTAATGAAAGCGGAAAATAAATATTGGTTAATTGATCCTGTGTTTTCAGACCGCGCTTCACCTTTTAGTTTTATTGGCCCTAAACGTTTTCATCAACCTCCTATTAGTATTAATGAATTACCGAAAATTACTGGCGTGATCATTTCACATAATCATTATGATCATTTGGACAAAGCAGCCATTAAAGAGATGGCAGAGAAAGTTAAGCACTTTATTGTGCCATTAGGGCTTGCCAATGGTTTAAAAAGTTGGGGAATTAAAGAAAGTACTATTACTGAACTAGACTGGTGGCAATCTGTCCGTATAGCAAACTTACAGCTAACACTTACTCCCGCTCAACATTTTTCGGGCCGAGGATTACTCGACGCAAATAATACATTATGGGGTTCTTGGGTGATACAGAGTAACGAACAGTCAATTTTTTACAGTGGTGATAGTGGTTATTTCAAAGGCTTTAAAGAAATTGGTCATAAATATGGCCCTTTTGACTTAACCATCATAGAGACAGGTGCTTATGATAAAGACTGGCCAGATGTACATATGACACCAGAGCAAAGCTTACAAGCCCATATAGATGTTAAAGGGAAGAAGATGCTACCTGCTCACAATGGTACCTTTGATTTGGCCTTTCATCCTTGGTATGAACCTTTAGAAAGAATCACAACTTTAGGGAGAAATACTGATATTGATGTGTTAACGCCGATAATAGGCGAACCAATAGATATTACATCAGACGTCAGTTATCAACCTTGGTGGCATGGATTAAACTAAAGGCTAGTGCCGAAAGTAGGTAAAATGTCAGATAAACAGTCTGAAATTTTTTCACCTATTCATTACCCAAGCCCATCTGTTCAAGTGTATAAATACAAAGATAAGTTGATTCGTTAACCTTTATTGATTTACAAGTAAGCTGTATATAGATACAGTTCACTTGTGTTTATCTAAGTACCATTATATTTAATAAGGTGAGTCAACATGCCAGAAGCGTTTAAAGATCTGTATAACGAAAAGTTTTATTTGGTTTTAGCAAAACATTTGAACAAATGTTTAGTTGACTTTAATCATGACAAATTTATGCAATTAATGATGTCTGATAACTTTGAACAATTAGAATTAAAAGAACGAATGACCCATACCAAAGAGGTATTGCATGAATTCATGCCAAAGGACTTCCCCCAAGCGACTGATGTTTTAGCTAAGTTAATTGACAGTTTAGTCGGTGAGGGCATTAAAGAAGGCAGTGTCGAGTTTATGTTTCTGCCAGAATACATAGAAACTTATGGTATAGATGACTACCAAACATCGATTAACGCTTTTGAAAAAATAACCCAATTTACCAGCGCTGAATTTGCGGTTAGGCCCTTTTTAATAAAATACGGCCAACAAATGCTGACACAAATGTTCTTATGGTGTAAGCATTCTAATTACTTGGTCAGACGTTTAGCCAGTGAAGGCTCTAGACCTCGTTTACCTTGGGCGATTGACCTACGAATGTATAAAGATGACGCCACCTTATTATTGCCGATATTACATGCTTTATTTAACGATCCTACCGAAATTGTTCGTCGCAGTGTTGCTAACAATCTGAATGATATTGCTAAAGATAATCCAGATACCGTGATTGAATTTGCAAATCAGTACATCGGTGAAAGTACACAATCAGACCGCACTATAAAACATGCCTGTCGCACTTTATTAAAACGAGCCTTTCCTGAAGCACTTGCATTATTTGGTTATGATAGTTCTGATATCGAATTAATTACGTTTAATGTTTTAACAGAAAAAGTAGTCATGGGTACATATGCTGAATTTTCTTTTTCAATAAAAAACAACTCAAAAGAGACCAAAAAAATACGCGTAGAATACGGTTTATACTTCATGAAGAAAAACGGTCTGTTAACAAAAAAAGTATTTAAAATTAGTGAACGTTTATTAGCCGCTAATGAAATACACCAAGTGCTGCGTAAACAAAGCTTTAAACCCATTAGTACTCGTGTTTATCATGCCGGTGTTCATCAAGTATCAATAATACTTAATGGTAAGGAATTTGCCGCAAAAGATTTTGAGTTGATTTCAATAAATTAATTAGGAATTATATTAGAATAGTTCTATATCGCCTTCTATCGAGTTATTTTCTTCGATTTGATGACGATAATCCCTCTCACGACGAGCGATAGTATCATTAGTTAAATTCGATAACCTTTTGATAAAAACTTTACCCGTTGCAGGTTCAAAGATGACCTTTCTAGGGCAAGTCAGTCCAATATCTTCAGTTTCAATGTTAATCTGTTCTGTGGCTAAATACCTGAGTACAAAATGAATATTCTTCATCCCAACATCAGACAAATTTTCCCTTACCTTACCACCACCAAAAATCTTGGCTACGAGGTTCTTTTTACTACCGCCATTTTTTAGAATTGTGTTAATTAAAAACTCCATGGCAAAGTTGCCATATCGTGTGGCGTCGCTTTCTTTACCTCGTTGCCCCCAGCTAACTTGGTGAGAGTGTTTTGTTGTCAGTGGCAACATAAAGTGGTTCATACCACCAACCTTTGTTACCGAGTCATAAATACACGCGGAAATGCATGAGCCCAGCGTTGTCGAAATCGCTACGTTTTTAGTGGTCATGTAATATTCACCAGGTAATATTTTGGCGAACACTTGTTGTCGTTGTTCGTCCCAGTAGTGATTGATATGAGAAAATTCAGGTAAACAATGTTGGCGAGCATATAAAACTTCGCTGTGCTCTTCTCTTTTCCATGAGACTAACCTCATAACATTCCTCTTAATTGTCGATTGCTAGCAAATGAAAACTAAAATTTGCTAGTAACGATTTTATTGAAAAAAATTGAGCACTTCTTAGAATTTACATTTGAAGACGATTAATCTACACCTATCCCTAAAACGACCTACATTGAAAGTATAGACGCTTGTAAATAAAAATTTGAAAATGTATGCCGTGACAGAGAATACTTTAAACCATTGACTTAAAAATCTTACAAATCAAGTGGTTGCCTGGTATTTTATTCACCATTCGAAATCAGGGCGTGCAGGATACTTTAGTTTTAAGTTACTAACGGCTGCTTAGAGCCTATTCGTTGACCTTGAAAGTAAGTAGTAGCAAATGTCACTTCTGCGCACCAAGGGAACCTTTCAACATTATTGGATTGTCGGTTGTAGGAGAATTAACAAGATCATTATTTAATAATCAAGAGCCGGTTCCCATAATCATCAATAGTATTCATTTATAGGTAATGAATACTATTGATGATTATGGTTAACAGCCACTACTTGTAACAAATCAATTTAGTCTTGATTACTTTGCACTGCACTACAGGCTTCAACTTTAGTAGGATTGTTATTGCGGTCCGTAAGCCAGCATTCATCAAATACTGAGCAATAACAAATTGCAATGCTCAGCTGCCCATCTTTTTCCGAAAACTGGCGGTAACCTAGAGTAAATAAATCGGCATCATTCGTCTGTAACATTGTCAATGTTGCCGTAGGAGGGAGTACACTGTTCCCTATGCGGCGTGTACTTCTCTGATAACGCTTACCATACAAAGTGAATAATACTTCATCCCAATTATCTAGTTCTTTGCCATTAACTGAAAGTGTTGAAGATTTAATGATAGCGGGACCCAGCCCATTATTAGCTAAGGTATAGGAAAGTTTTGAACTTATATCGTCATAACTACGATTCAATTCTAATCTCGGCCAAACAGAGGCGCGCTGATGTGCTCGTTCTAGGTTAGCCTCATATATACCTAATGCCAGAGCAACAACGCTAACAATGAGTGCTGAGCAGCCAACGTAAAGTTCGTAATTAAAGTACCACTTTCTTCGTTTTGTTATTATTTTTTCTTCTTTCATTATTAACCAATACTAAGGTCTGTTACGAATAAGACTAAAACAAATTCGTTGCAAATCCTACTGTTAAAACTACAAATAGAAATAATGGGGTTAAAAATTAACTAGATAGAGCATTAAACTTGTAAAACCAACCTTTAATAACTGCTATCAAGCCAACTGATGACCTTAAATTACCGTTAACTTGTGTGTTAAGATTAGATTTTGTATAAATAACGCCACGATAACTGACTGCATGATTGCAGCGTTACGCAGTCAGTTTGATTGCCTTTTATTGCGTTTAATTGCTCGTTAGGTCACCGATTTCAGTTGTGTTGAATGTTGAAAAGGGCTCGGAGACAACTCCTACCCTCTTTAATCATCGTCACCCACCTTTTATCTTATTATTTCTCCGCACTGACTCCCATCAGGTGCTCGACCTTTTCCACGTGCCTGAAGCCGACCGCTTTGAGTCGACGGATGACGCCGTCGACAAAACTGCTTCCCTTCTTTACTACGTTTGGATTTCCAGTGTAATGAAAAAGCCGTCCGTCTCGACGCAGAACTCTGTAGATTTGCCGGTAGAATTCTTCGCTATAGAGCTCCCCAGCAAGGGAAAAACGTGGTGGATCATGAATGACTGAATCGAAAGAAATCGCTGGCATTGTGCCTATCAGTTCAAAGCTACTGCCCTGACATTGCACAATCCCCTCTTTCCCCAAATCGTATGACCAAGGATTCTGCGCGCGAAGCCCCATTACCTCAGGGCTCAACTCAATGCTGATCACCTCGCTTGCGCCCAGTCGGTGAGCAGCGATAGCCGCATAGCCCAGTCCGCTGCAGCAATCCAATACTTTATCCCCCTTACGTACCGCCTGGAGGGCCATCTCGGAGGCACTAGTAAAGGGATCTGTTCCTTTCGAAATGTGCATCTTAACGCCACTAATTTCTAACAAAGGAGCTCCAGATGTTGGTACTAGCTTGTAGTAGCCAGAGCTTCGATCTTCTAACGGATCCATATCTCCATCGCGACAAAGGTAGATCCTCTGTGTCTTCTTGACGATTTTTTTGAGTTCGTTGATAGAGAGTCGATTATCTTCGTCTAATATTAGATTCTGGTCACTTAAAGAAAAGTTACCTTCCGAAATATTTAGATCAGTAGAGAGCTGAACGCAGGACTGTCCTTTGGCGATGGCCTCTAGCGCCTTTCGAGCGTTTTCTGTATGAAGGTAATAGCTGGACATATCATTAATCTATCTAGTGAGAAATACTGAACGCACTATACACCTTCCACATTGAGGAGGGTTACCTAAATAAGCTATCACTGGTTCTGAATCATCTAAGCGTCAAAATATTTTGAACCGGGGGAATAAAACGATTCATAAGAAAATAGATGGAAAACTTCCAACAATAAAGTCTCAAATGCGCACCGAAATGACCATTCATTACAGTTTTTGTAATTATTTTAGTTTAGCAAGAAGCATATCAATTTGTTGAATAAATATAAAAACTCAATGAGGTCAGTGTTATGTTTATTATCGGAGAAATAGATAGAGATGTTATTTATTAACCATAGGATCTTCGGTCCTCGGGTACCATTTCCACCATTGTTGTTCACTATCGGGCTGCTTATCATCTTGCGCCTTGGTTTGATAGATATCCCAAGTCACTAAATAATCAGGGTTGACAATTTTCACTTGCTCATGGCTAGTATGGAATTCACCTTTAGGTGCTGTAAACCAACAAGATAAAGTAGCCGGAATAATAAAATTAGCATCTTTTTTATCGTTATTTGTTTCTGCTGCTAACAGCTTTATGGTGATGCCCATTTCAGCATCAACCTTCATTACTGTACCAGCAAGTAATTGCTTTTTAAGTTCATTGCCGTCAACGTCGAAATAGGTTAATCCGATCAAACAACTTTTATTTAGTGTGTCTTCTAGTGTTTTTAACATTTTTTCATCATTCTTTTATTTTGTTCGGTCATACAACTGTATACATGCTCTAGGAACTTATCAAAAATAAAGAGAGCGAATTAATTCGCTCTCTTTATCGTGGCGAAGCTAAATAATTAGTGTGCTAATGGCGCAACACCTGTTGCGGGGTTATCAGCTAAACCAATATCACGAGCATGTTGTTCAAAGGCTTTGTTTTTCCAGAAAAATGCGCCGGGCATTGTTGTTGGAATAACTAAAATATAGAACAAAGCTCGGCCTATTGCTGCTGTAAAACAGTTAATTAACGCCAGTGCTATCCAAGGTAGTAATAATAATGGTTCGCTATAACCGGCTAGGTTTATTGTTAATAAAGCGATGGCGGCAATAATATTAACCGCTAATAACCAGTTACGGAAAAGGTAAGTTTTACCGAAAGTTGTACATTGAATGTAATGGGCTGCGCCACCTTCATTTTCGCTTCGGTTTAGATCACTGTTATGTTTAATTAAACCTAATGCTTCTATTACCATACCGAGTATAAAGGCACTAGCAAAGACTAAAATTGCTTGATTAACTAATGCTGCTGGCGCTTGGGAAATTAATAAGCTGGATACTACAATTACACCACCAAAAAATGCCCCTAAAGATAAACTATTACCGACAAAAGAGGTTGCTGTTTGCAGGTGATGCCAAAAAGGTCTAGCTTTAATTTGGTAACATTTATTCATATAAAATAAACCACCAAAGCCGCCGAGTAACGCCAAGATGCCCGCCGATTTAACTAAGCTAGCCAAGGGGAGACCTTGAGTTAAACTCACTAAATCTACGCCTAAATTAGCAGCAGTAAACGCCACTATCCATTGATTAGTTGGTAATGCAAATAACGCGGTTAAACCACAACCTGCGGAAAATATTGCTAAACCTAATCCTTCTCTCGCCATAGGTGAATATCTTAAGTTATTAAAACCACGATAAAAGCGCATCGGTTTACCTAAATGGGTAACACTCATTATTAAAGCAAATGTGGTCATGACTAAAGAGGTTACCGCTAACGGTAAAAACATATCAGAAGCAACAAAAGATACCAGCGCTTCTATGCCTAACATTGCCCCTAAGAAAGTGATAAAAAATACGCCAAAGGCTGCCTGAGCAAAGAGGGTGAATAAAACTAACGGATTTTCTCGACTATTCAGTCTACTGAAATTCCAATGTTTAGCTTTGCCCTGCTTTTGATCAACTACGGGTTTGTAATTACCGTCACTATCACGATGATATTTTACCGGCATAGAATCAGTACGAGTCATTTCAATGGGTAAATCTTTGGTTTGTTGAAAGCGTACATTTGGATGAGTAATTTCGGGATCTGGAAAACCTGGAATTTGAGTTTTACATTGCTCACGGTTTTTAGGGGTATTTTCAATAACGCCAAAATCTAATGCGTTACCAACACAAGCTGAGACACAAGCTGGTTTTAAACCAACTTCTAACCGATCGACACACATATTACATTTTGAAACCTGACCTTTTACTGGGTCTAATTGCGGGGCATTGTATGGGCACACCCAAGTACAGTAACCACAACCAAAACACGTTTCAGGATCTTGTAATACTGCGCCATACTCAGCATGTTTAGTATATGCTTTGGTTGGACAACCTTTTAAACATACCGGATCGTCACAATGGTTACATGCCATTGAAATATTCATACGTTTATAATCAGGAAACGAGCCACCTTCTACATAACCTACGCTACGAAAAGCAAGGTGTGATGGGTTATCATTTTTTTCAGAACATGCCGCCTCACATGCATGACAACCAATACAGTTATCTGCAGTAAAGAAAAATCCATGTTGTTTATTACGGTTTGGATTTGAGCCAACTTCAGGGTTTTCGTTGATAAACATTGAGCGTTCTTTAGGAAGTTCGGTAAGCTCAACTAAATCAATGAGCTGCCCATAACGGTTCTCTATTGCACCTTTATCCTCGGACAAAAAAGCATAAGGGCGTTCTTCTGTTCTCACTTCCCAATGATTGGAACGACCTTCTTGTTCTTTGCCTATTGCCATCGTGCTTGGATCAAAACCTTGAACGGCAAAATCAACTGATACATTTTCTACTGGTTTATTCATAATGATTATCTCAATTTATGCTTGCAAACAAGTGCCGAATTAATAGTTACGACGTTCTGCATTCAAACGTGCTGCTTCTGCTTGATCTACCTTTTCGATGCGGGTAGAACATTGTTTAAAGGCCGGCTGGCGAGAATAAGGGTCTAATAAACCTAAGGTTAAACGATTCACACAGTCATGGAAATGAAAGGGAATAAAGACCATATCACGAGCCACGCGTTGGGTAAGCTGTACCAGAACAACAGCATCACCACGACGACTCGTTAAGCGAACATACGTTTGATGTTCAATGCCCAATTCTCTCGCTGCATCAGGGTTCATCTCCATATAAGGTGTTGGGCTGAATTTGTTACAGTTACCAATTTTTCCGGTACGAGTACGAGTATGAAAATGCTCAACAACACGACCACTGTTTAACCAAAACGGATAATCTTTACAGGGTTTTTCGTTATTATCGTAAAAGTCGACACAGATTAAATTCGCTTTGCCGGTAGGTGTTTGGAATTTTCCATCAGTATATAAACGAGGAGTACCTTTAAGGCTGCCACTGGCTTTGTCTTGCTCTTCACTGTATGGCCATTGAATACCTCGAGCTTTCACTATTTTTTCATAACTCATACCTGAAATATCAAGTGTTCGTTCATTACCGTATGGGTTAGACCCTTTAGAAAGCTGTTTCATTTCTTCAAAAGCACCTTCAGGTGTTTCAGGGAATTTAATTTTCTGGCCATTTTCAAAACGTTTAGCCATTTGATTAAATATCCAAAAATCAGGTTTTGAATTAGCGTATGGCGGCAATACGTTACTGATCAAACTAACTCTACGTTCAGTATTGGTATGACAACCTTCTTTTTCTGCCCAGACAGAGGCAGGAAAATACACATGAGAATACTGGTTGGTTTCAACATCAGCATAAACATCTTGAACGACTAAAAAATCTAAGCTTTCAAGCATCTTACGAATTCGTGGCGTATTGGCCATTGATGTCATTGGGTTAGTGGCAACAATCCACATACCTTTTACGTCACCCGTTTCAATCGCAGGGAATATATCCGTTTGTGCTAAACCACGTTTTTTCGGGAAAAACTCTGGATCGATGCCCCAAAAATCAGCAATTTCTTGACGATGATCTGGATTTTCTAATAAACGATAGCCAGGTAAACCTGAACATGAAGACCATTCACGTGTGCCCATCGCATTACATTGACCAGTAATTGATAGTGACGTACCACCGGGTTTACCAATATTACCCGTAATCAGATTTAGGTTATTAATATTAGCAACACCATCAGAGCCATGGGTAGACTGGTTAATACCCATGGTCCAGATGCTCATGGCTGAAGGCGCTTTGGCATATAAACGCGCGACACTACGAATACGATCTTCATCAATACCACATTGGTGTTGAGCAACTTCTGGCGCGTAATCTTGCACTAAGGCTCTAACCGCTTCAAAACCTTCAGTGTGTGCATCTATATAAGCTTGGTCTTGTAGACCTTCGTTAATAATAACGTACATCATAGAGTTGATTAATACACAGTCGGTTCCCGGCGTTATTGGTAAATGAATATCAGCAAATTGCGCTAACATGGTCACACGTGGGTCAACCACAATAAGTGGGAATTTACGTTTTTCCAACGCTTCTTTTAAACGCCAATAAATAACGGGATGCTGCTCAGGTAAATTGGAGCCAAAGGCCATAAAACAATGCGTATGCTCAAAATCATCATAACAACCCGGCGGGCCATCACTGCCGAATGAGCGCTTATAACCACTGACGGCAGACGCCATACACAACGTAGTATTACCGTCATAGTTATTAGTACCAATACAGCCACGTGTTAACTTACCTAGCGTATAAAACTCTTCCGTAAGTAACTGGCCTGTAGAGACAACAGCAAAGGCATCTTTACCGTACTTGTCTTGTATTTCTTTAATTTTTTTGGCTGTTGTATCTAGGGCATTATCCCATGTGGTTTTTTCAAATTTTTCAAAATGTTTGTCACGAATAAGCGGCTCAGTACCACGACCGGGGCTTTCAAACAGTTCGTGTTCTAATATTCCTTTAATACAAAGTTTACCACGGTTAACATCTGCACCAGCATGACCACGTGTAGTGACTATGCGTTTATCTTCATTCAAACCGATTTCTATGGCACAACCTGTTGAACAATAGTTACAGGTAGTATATTTCCATTCCTTAACTTCTTTTTTAGGAATAGTGATCGGTTTTCTGTTTTTGCGTCCAAACAACATGATGGATCCTGAATTTGGCTATTTAATAAGACTTGCTATCCCTTTAGCAAAAATCGTGCCCTACATTAAATTGTTTACTATCAATGAATTACGTTTATGTTTTTAGTTTTGAATTGTGCTAGAACGGTGCGTTGCTTATCTTTGGTGCGATTTGTTGTCATGGATTACAGTTGGCTAAAGAGTTTTTTCTTACCATGGTTCGATAATCTCTAGGCGTAAATTTTAATACTTGATTAAATAGGCGAGTTAAATGGCCTTGATCTTGGTAACCCACTTGAGGGCAATTTCTTGTATCGATAAATTACTTGATGCCAATAACTCTTTAGCAGAATCTATACGAACTTGTTGCCAGTATTCTGTAGCTCTTGTGCCGGTGGCTACTCATTTAGCTATTTAGATAAAACCAACCGTTTTAAGGGTATTGGTGAAATCTTTCAAGCCAAAGGCGGCCGTTGGCTTGGCGCTAAAATCGGTTTATTTGTTAAACAAAATATTGAGAAAAAGTATTTAAAATAAGTGAACATTTATTAGCCGCTAATGAAATGCATCAAGTAGTGCGTAAACAAAGTTTTAAAGTCATTCGTACTCGTGTTTATTATGCGGGAGTTCACCAAGTATCAACAATACTTAATGGGAAGGAGTTTGGAGCCAAAACTTTTGAGTTAGTCTCAATAAAATAGATTTGTAAATAATAAAGCCTGCAAAGTAGATCCCAATTCAGCAGCACATCGGAATCTACTGTGTTGGCAAAAGACTATGGAGATTGATAATAGAATTAATCAAGAACGTTAAACACCAAAATCCAAGAAGAGTGAACGAAGTGAGTGATATTCAACGATTTCCAGCCCTCGATACACGCGCTTAATCCATCCTTTATCTTCCCATGACTTTAGAATTTTGTTGGTACTTTGCCGTGATATACCAATTAACGCGCCCAATTCTTGTTGGCTGATCATAACCCGAGTACTTTCAAGTGTATCTAGCTGAGTGATAATATGTTTGCTTAGGCGTTGCTCAGGATTAAAAAGCAAGAAATCATCGACAGCCGCAAACGCCTGACGACAATGTTCACATAAAAGAAGCACCAAGGCTCTATAAGCCTTTGGGTGTTTTTCACAAATATTAGTAATGGATTCTTTTGGTAGAATAGCAATCTCAGATTGAAGCGAAGTAAATGCGTCGTGGGTACGAACACCGCCATCAAGTATCGCAATTTCCCCAAACCATTTTCCAGGGTTTATCCGAGTAAATACTATTTCTTCACCAAAAGAGGTGGTTGCACTTATTCTTACTTCCCCGCTGAGTACACCAAACAAGACCCCCGCTAATTCACCTTTATTCTGCAGACATTGATTAGCTTTGTAGCTTTTAAAACGAACCGCCCTTAATAACTCATCAAGGGCCTCTGGCGGTAGTCCTGACATCCAAGTATTACTGATGAGGCCTTTTAACTTGTTTTTTCTGTCATCACTATTCATGTTAAAACAACGCTTTATGGAGAACCGAGCCTATATACTAGCTAAATGTAAAGAGGTTGACAATTAAGATGCTTTTAATGGCATATAGTCAGTGGACTAACGAGGAGAATATCAAATGATGAAAAGTACAACTATCCCGACAATCAATAATGAAGTTAAGCAACAAGTATCAGTAGAAGAATGGGCACTGAGAGTTGACTTGGCTGCAGCTTACCGCTTAGTCGCTACTTACGGATGGGATGATTTGATATATACCCACATATCAGCACGGGTACCTGGAACAGATGATGAGTTTTTAATCAATCCTTTTGGTTTAATGTTCGACGAAGTGACCGCCTCAAGCCTGATTAAGATTAATGGCAAAGGTGAAAAGGTGATGCCAACGCCATATCCAGTAAACCCTGCAGGCTTTACCATTCACTCGGCAGTGCATCAGGTGAGACACGATGCAGGTTGTGTTATTCATTTGCATACGGTGCACGGAACCGCTGTATCAACCGACCCAAGAGGACTACTCCCACTTAACCAGACAGCTCTTCTTGTTCGTGATGATGTCGCCTACCATGATTTTGAAGGTGTTGCGGTTGATTTAGATGAGCGACCGCGATTACAAAAAGATCTGGGTGACAAAAATATTATGCTACTGCGTAATCATGGAACGCTTGCATTAGGCGCGACAGTTGCTGAGGCATTTATGCGGATTTATTTCATTGAGCGGGCTTGTGAAATGCAAGTTGCAACGCTCAGCTCAACGGGTGGAACATACTATCCCACAGATAAAATCGTTCAAGATAAAGTCGCAGAGCAAGGACGTGATGAAGAAATGGCAAAGCAAGGGGCTAATATGCTCGCGTGGCCAGCGTTGCGCCGACGCCTTGATCGTATCGATAGTTCTTATCAAGACTAGGTGAGGAATAAATTAATGACCCAACACCAAACGTCTAAGGTAATTCTAACCCATTATTAGACCTAGAATATGCGCTTGAATTGACAAGCAGTTTATTGAACATCGCAATAGAATATTCGATAGTTAGTTTTATTTTATATTTATAGTTTACGCAGAGGTTAGATGATTATGGTTGCCTTTTATCTTGAATATGAATATTGGTTTGCGGCAACCCAGCTATTTCTGGCGATGCTAGGCATGGGCGCAACGCTTGCTCCAAGAGACTTTCATGAAGTCATACGTGAGCCAAAGGCTGTGTCTATTGGTATCATTATGCAGCTCATCATCGTCCCCTTAATAGCTTTATTGCTCATCATAACTGCTGGTTTTCCTCCAGCGATTATTGTTGGTGTCGCATTGATTGCTGCCATTCCTGGCGGTACAACGTCTAATGTATTTGTCCATTTGGCGAAAGGAAATACACCTCTGTCGATAACAGTAACAGCCATTACAACGTTAGGGTGCTTGGTAACCACACCATATTTATTGGAATTATTGATTGGCGAGTATATGCCAAAAAATTTCATTATGCCGTTTGCACAGATAGCTTTTGAAATAACGGTTTGCTTACTCGTTCCCTTATTATTGGGCATGCTTGTTTTTCGATTTTTCTCTCATAACGCTGCAACTTTTTCTACTTGGTGTGTAAGATTGACACTACTGGTCATTTTTTTGATTGTTTTGGGATCAATTGGGGCCGGACGACTAAATTTAGCAGCCTTTGGAACAGACAACTTGTTGCGAATGATAGGTTTTTTCCTTTTACTGGCTCTCCTAGCAAATTTATTACCTAGAATGATGGGACTAAACCGCGGGGATCTTATCGCTATTGAGATGGAAGTTGTTGTGCGCAATGTCAATCTAGGTCTGTTATTAAACGTATCACTTTTCCCAGCGTCAAACCCAGCACTCGCTCCGATAGGGAATATAGTACTATTCTGTCTATTATTATTTGGCTCAATGCAAATGTTTTTAGGAGCCGTTTTAGTGGGTAATGGTAGACGGAATAAGCAGTGAATAAATACAAGATATTCTGAAATTTTAAAATATCGAACTCATTACATAAACTACATTAAGTCAAAGAGATTAAATAACATGGCGATAGAGAAATGATTTTTGAATCTTGGGTAGCAACAGGCCAGTACTTTCAATATCGGAATTTTCCAATATTTTATCAAGACTCAGAAGTAGGCGAGCAGGTTTTATTATGCATTCATGGTTTTCCAACGGCATCTTGGGATTGGCATAGTTTGTGGCCTGAACTTACAAAGAAGTTCCGTGTTATTACGCTAGATATGATCGGCTTTGGACTCTCGGCTAAGCCTAAAAATTACAATTATACGATTTCAGACCAAGCTAACCTTTACGAGTCATTTCTAAAACACCTAAATATTAGTAGGTTCCATATTTTAGCTCATGATTATGGAGACACGGTGGCTCAAGAACTTTTGGCTAGACATGAAGAGCAACAAATAAATCAAGGCAAAGAATTAGACATTTTATCGATTTGCTTATTAAACGGAGGACTCTTTCCAGAATCCCATAAGGCTAGATTAATACAAAAATTACTTAACAGTCCAATGGGTCCCATATTAAGCCGTTTATTCAATGAGTCAGCCTTCAATAAAAGCTTGTCCGCTGTTTTTGGAGAAAAAACAAAACCAAGTATCAAAGAATTGAATGAATTTTGGCAACTTATTGATCATAACAAAGGGCAATATATTTCCCATAAAATAATACGCTATATCAATGAGCGTAAACAATATCGTGAACGATGGGTCACACCACTCCAACAAACATCTGTGCCCGTTCGTTTTATCAATGGCATTGATGATCCAATTTCAGGCATACATATGGCCGAAAGATATAGAGAAATAATTCCAAATCCTGACATTGTGCTTTTAGAAAATGTTGCACATTACCCACAGGTTGAAGCACCTGAAAGAGTACTTGCGGCAGTTACAGCATTTCATATTGCACACAAATTTTAGTGAATGAACATTATGACATGATCCCAAAAACAGGGGGGATCAATGATATTTGCTGCCTAAACATATGTTTTTTTCACTCCTTCTTGAAGCGTTTATAACAGATGTCATCTTGGGTATTGGGATGCTTATTAGTTAAAGAATACTTTCAATTCAGGCATACATGAACCACAGTTAGTACCGAATTTTTAATGATTTCCCTTAAGCTTCTACGGATTGACACTGCCCTCATTTAATGACTTCTTTTATGGCTTTTTCACCTATTTGAAAACATGAACAAATAATAGCACCTACATCATTTTTACCATCGCTATCAAAGCCTGACATGAGTTTAAAGCGAGTTTTGGCGTGTCACCCACTTCGCTAATTAACGTTATACATGTCATGTATTTATTATAAGGAATCTCCCCCATCTATCTGTAAATAAGGGGATTAACTAATTTAGTGGTCAAAATATATTAAAGTAATGCTTGGTTGATTGGTGATATTCATAAACTCAAAGGGATATCGTTATTACTACATTTGTTCCATGTTAAATATAAGTGCCAATTATTAGTGCTAAATATATCTGTTAAAATTAATGCCCATCAGTGTTTCAAGGATTGCCTCCTCTTTTTGTGCACTCAATGTGTGCGTAATAGTCATTGTGTTGTGCACGTAAATATATACCCCATCCGTCAAAATACAATTAACACTAACAAAAACAACAAGATAATAATCATTTCGATAATGGCATTACATTTGCTGAGTACGACTAAATCAAATTATTCATATTAACTAAGCAAGGTCGCTTTTTTAATAAAAAAATATTTTTAGGAATTG
>Ga0209291_1001031_pt1 | contig 25728 bp, 25 predicted proteins | sample GOMGulsemesocosm_FD_184633 | JGI IMG/M metagenome (GOLD analysis project Ga0209291, IMG submission 184633) | Methane-oxidizing microbial communities from mesocosms in the Gulf of Mexico - GOM9B Gulf of Mexico (SPAdes) (version 2) | ecosystem: Environmental > Aquatic > Marine > Cold seeps...
CACAATTGTCGTTTACAGTTGGAGGAGTTGGCGTAGTAGCTAAGGCTGCACACGCAACAGTATCTCCATCATTACTTGGCATTGAGAAATCTTCTACTTCAATAGTATATGTATATACCCAATCGTGATTATTTCCTTCGCAATCAGCATAGTTCCATGTATATGTAATAGTTCCTTCACAATCGGTATATGTACCTGCTTGAGATGGTCCTGTAGGAGTAATTTCATTTCCACAATTGTCGTTTACTGTTGGAGGAGTTGGCGTAGTAGCTAAGGCTGCACACGCAACAGTATCACCATCATTACTTGGCATTGAGAAATCTTCAATTTCAATAGTATATGTATATACCCAATCGTGGTTATTTCCTTCGCAATCAGCATAGTTCCATGTATATGTAATAGTTCCTTCACAATCGGTATATGTACCTGCTTGAGATGGTGCTGTAGGAGTAATTTCATTTCCACAATTGTCGTTTACAGTTGGAGGAGTTGGCGTAGTAGCTAAGGCTGCACACGCAACAGTATCACCATCATTACTTGGCATTGAGAAATCTTCTACTTCAATAGTATATGTATATACCCAATCGTGATTATTTCCTTCGCAATCAGCATAATTCCAAGTATATGTAATAGTTCCTTCACAATCGGTATATGTACCTGCTTGAGATGGTCCTGTAGGAGTAATTTCATTTCCACAATTGTCGTTTACAGTTGGAGGAGTTGGCGTAGTAGCTAAGGCTGCACACGCAACAGTATCTCCATCATTACTTGGCATTGAGAAATCTTCTACCTCAATAGTATATGTATATACCCAATCGTGGTTATTTCCTTCGCAATCAGCATAGTTCCATGTATATGTAATAGTTCCTTCACAATCGGTATATGTACCTGCTTGAGATGGTCCTGTAGGAGTAATTTCATTTCCACAATTGTCGTTTACAGTTGGAGGAGTTGGCGTAGTAGCTAAAGCTGCACACGCAACAGTATCACCATCATTACTTGGCATTGAGAAATCTGCAATATCAATAGTTATAGTTTGTTGACAAATTATTTGTTCGTCTATACCAATTTCATATGTTCCATTACTGTTTCTATCATCAATTACCGTATATGTCCTTATAATATCTCCAGAACACACTGGGGCAGGGGAATCAGATGATGAAATAACTAAAGTCCCGCATATTTCATTAAATACAAATCCTAAGGCTTCTAATTCTGATTGATTCGTTGCTGGAGTTGGTAAGGAAGAAGAACAATCGACAGTATCTAAAAATGATATTGGGCAATTAATATCTAATACACAACAATTTGCGTCACCAACAGTGATATCTCTGATTTCAGTTTCCATATTGCCATTACTGTCCGTAGTTGTAATGGTTATTGTTTTTGTACCTGTAGTTGAGTAGCTTACGATATGTGGACCAGCTGTATTTGCAGTGGCAGGTGTTGCGTCGGTACCAAAATCCCAACTATAAGCAGTATATGGTTGTAAACCTCCAGTAGTTACATCAGTAAAAATAATATTTTCAATAGACTGACCAACAACACATTCGGCTTGTGGAAAGAAGTTAGCAATCAATGGTGCATTAATTACAAAAGGGCCAGGTTCACAATAACAATGTGAACTTTGTTCCCCACAAGGTTTTCCTTGAGAAGTTTGCCATGACATGTAAAAATTACTCAATTCTACTTCATCACCGCATTCCCACATAAAGGTATATATGTCTAATAATCCACTTGTAGGAATTGGTGTGTTTAAGTATAAACATGTTGTTTCTGTTGATTGAACAACACTTCCGTCAGGTTTTGTAAGTTGAACATCAAAATATAAATATAAGGAGTATCTTGAAGCAGTTGCTGTAGCAGTAAAATCCACCCATATATGGGCGTCTACAGGGGCACCAGGTGTACACGAACCGTCACCAAAGGGATCACCATTGGCATCTCCTAAAAAGAAATTGGTCAGATTAAAATCGTTTGCAGTACAACTACTTCCAGCACAAGGGCCTGAAAGTTGCGAATAGGCATTTGAAGTAGAGAATACTAATACTAAAAATACTACGGTGGTTAAATATAATTTTTTCATAACTCCTAATGGTTTCATTAACAAATAATGATAACATACGGAGGAAACATTCAAAGCTAAACTTGGGACGCTTTAAAATTAATTAAAATAATTTACGATAAATAGAAGTTGTTGTTTTGGGTAAAACAGTATAAGTTTTTTTATAAAAAATATGTTGGGTACATATTTGTGAGGGAATACAATATACAATAAATAAATGTTAAAATAATCGTTTTAATGCATAATTTTTAGATAAAGTATTAAATATGACTATATTTAGTGAGAATTATGTAACTATTAATAAGTATATCACAATGAGGAAGTTATATCTCGTACGCCATGCAAAATCATCATGGAAACATCAAGTTTCTGATATCAGGAGACCTCTGAAAAAACGAGGGTCAAATGATGCACAGTTGGTGGCGAATCATATTAATGAGTTATTCGTTAATCCAGATATGGTTTTGTGTTCTCCATCAAAAAGAACAGTACAAACTGCAGAAATTTTTATAAATTCGTGGGAGTTGAATACATCAGAATATTATTTAAAAACTGATTTATATGATTTCTCAGGAGAAGGACTTATAAAAACCATAAAAGAATGTAATGATACAGTAAGTATTCTAATGATTTTTGCTCATAATTTTGCAGTTACTGACTTTGTCAATACATTTGGTACAATAGATATTAATTCAGTACCCACTTGTGGGTTTGTAGTAATTGATTTTGAGATTGATTCATGGAAAAATCTAGATAAGGGAAAAACAGTATATAAAGTTTTTCCAAAAGAGTTGAAGGTAAACTGATGATAAATTTGAAGAATGACAAGTCAAAAAGATAGGTATATAAACAGGGAATTGAGTTGGTTACAGTTTAATGCAAGAGTTTTGCAAGAAGCGGCAGACCCATCAGTTCCTTTATTAGAACGATTACGTTTTGTGGGTATTTTTTCTAATAACTTAGATGAGTTTTTTAAAGTAAGGTATGCAACTGTCAAACGTATTTCTGAAGCTGGTAAAGGGGGAAGGAAAGCTTTAGGAGTCTATCGAGCTGATGAATTATTAGAAATGATTACTAAAAAAGTGATCATTCAACAATCCAAAAGTTTAGCGATACTTGAAGATGTATATTCAAAATTGGAAGACGAGAATATTTATGTTCTAAGAGAGACAGATATTACACATCCCGTACATAAAGAGTTTATTACAGATTTTTATGTAGAGAAGGTAAGTCCAGCACTTATGGCAATTGTTTTAAATGATGATACACCAATACCTCGGCTAAAAGATAATGCAGCATATTTGGCTGTAAAAATGAAATTGTCTGATGATGAAAACCAGTTTGCATTATTAGAAATACCTAGAAGTGTATACCGTTTTGTAGTATTGCCAAAAGTTGATGATAGAGATTGTATTATCATTTTGGATAATTTGATAAGGTATAATCTAGATGCAATTTTTGAGATTTTTAATTATGAAAGCATTGAAGCACACATGATTAAAATCACTCGTGATGCGGAGTTAGATATAGAGTCTGATTTAGGAATAAGTTTTCTAGAAAAACTATCAAAAAGTGTTAAAAAAAGGGTTGATGGTGATCCAGTACGTTTTATATATGATAAAACAATTGCTGCAGATACACTCCATTTTTTAATGAGTAAAATGGGGATTGAAGCTAATGATAGTGTGATACCTGGTGGACGATATCATTTTAGAAGGGATTATATGGATTTCCCAAACATGGGTAGAAAGGACTTGTTATATGACAAACAAAAACCACTACCTATTAAAGGTGTTTCTTTAAATGACAATTTGTTTGAAAAAATTGCACAAAAAGATTTTTTACAATATGTTCCTTATCATTCTTTTTCTTATACCATTAAGTTTTTACGGGAAGCAGCTTTAGATCCGAAAGTAAAAACCATTAAGATTACCATTTATCGTTTGGCAAAAATTTCACACATTACCAGTGCATTGATTAATGCCGCTAAAAATGGCAAAGAAGTTATAGTACAAATAGAGTTGCAAGCTAGATTTGATGAAACATCTAACATGGAATATGCCGAAAAGATGCAGGATGAAGGTGTAAAGTTGATTTTTGGTGTTAAAGGCTTAAAAGTACATAGTAAAGTGTGTCTGGTAGAACGTTTAGAAAATAATAAAATTAAATTATACGGGTTTATAAGTACAGGTAACTTCAGTAATGTTACTGCAAAAATTTATACTGATTATACGTTATTTACAGCAAATCAAGATATTTTAAAAGATTTAAGAAAGGTATTTAACTTTTTAAAAACAAATTATATTGTAAATAAGTATAAGCATTTATTAGTATCACCACACTATGCTAAAAATGGTTTTATTAAATTAATAGATGATGAAATAACTAAAGCTTTAGCAGGGAAGCCAGCTCAAATTAAATTAAAATTGAATAGCATTACTAGTTATAAAATGGTAGACAAATTATATGATGCTAGTGCTGCTGGGGTTGAAATTAAAATGATTGTTAGAGGAGTATGCTGCTTGATCCCAGGGGTTAAAGGTTTAAGTGAAAACATTGAGGCTATAAGTATTGTAGATAAGTATTTAGAACATCCAAGAATGATGATTTTTGGTGTTGCAGGAACTGAAAAAGTATATATATCTTCTTCTGATTGGATGACAAGAAACCTGGACAATAGGGTAGAAGTCACTTGTCCGATTTATGATGAGGATATTAAAAAAGAACTTATAGACACTTTTTCAATTTGTTGGAGTGATACAATAAAAGCACGTGTTTTTTCTGAAAATCAGAATAATGCTTATCGTGAAATTACTACAAATCCTAAAAGATCTCAAGTAGAGACATACAAGTATTACAAACAGAAAAATGCTGTAGAATAATGATCATAAAAAAATATGCCGCCATAGATATTGGTTCAAATGCTGTAAGATTATTAATTGCCAATGTTATTGAAGAAAAAGGTAAGGAACCTAAGTTTAAAAAAAGTTCTTTAGTTCGTGTACCTATACGTCTAGGGCAGGATTCATTTACTACAGGAGAAATTTCTGAAGCAAATATTGCTAAAATGAAGGATACAATGAATGCCTTTAGATTATTAATGAAATCTAATGAGGTGGTGAAATATATGGCTTGTGCGACTTCAGCATTACGGGAAGCATCTAATGGAGTAGAGTTAGTGAATGCAATTAAAGTAGCTAGTTCAATAGATATTGAAATCATTGACGGTAAAAAAGAAGCTGCCATTATTGCGTCAACTGATTTGAAAACATTTATTGATCAAAATTCAAATTATTTATATGTCGATGTTGGTGGTGGAAGTACTGAATTGACCATATTTTCTGATGGAAGGATAATTAATTCAAAATCCTTTAAAATAGGTACAGTACGATTGTTAAATAAATCGGGAAATGAATTAATTAGATGGGATGAAATTAAAGATTGGATTCAAAAAAACACCAAAAACCTTTACAAGGTAATGATGATTGGATCTGGAGGGAATATTAATAAAATTCATCGTTTATCAGGTAAAACAGTTGATAAACCTTTGTCATATATATTTTTAAATGCTCAATATCATTTTTTTAATGCCATGTCATATTCTGAAAGAGTTACTGAAATAGGTTTAAATCCAGATAGGGCTGATGTTATTATTCCTGCACTAAAAATTTATTTGAATGCGATGAAATGGGCAGGAGCAAAGAAAATGTATGTTCCTAAAATAGGATTGTCCGATGGTATGGTGAAAACATTATATTACAATGACAATTAAGAATTTGTCATTGTAATATAAAAAAGCCCCCGTTAAATTTTAACGGGGACTTTTTTTATAAAATAGAATAAGAGTTTATGCTACAACAGCATCTCTTTTTGATTTTCTGTATGTTAACCCGTTAAAAAAGTTACGTTTAGCGAAACGCAATTGTTTATCAGTGTTTATAAATTTTTGAAATAAAGGTCTTGAAACACCAAAGTACTCGTAAGTAGCACCGTCAGTAAAAACAAGCTCTAACACTTGTCCTTTATGACTAAAATCAGAAATTCCAGCAGTTGTGATAGTTTTAGTGTATTCTTCTAAGTTTGCATTAATAGTATCAGGATTAATACTTACCAAAAAGTGGTATCCATCAATTACTTTTCTACCCATTTCATCAGCTAATGCTGCTTTTTCATCATCTGCTTGAAATTTATCTGGATGCCATTCTTTTACTAAATTTCTGTAAGATTTTTTTAATACCTTAAGATCAGTATCTTTATCAACATTAAATAATTTCTTGTATTCGTTAATACGTTTCATAATAAGCAGCTTTAAATTCTTGATTAAGAGTTAGGTAACAATATGACACCTGTTTTTTTAATCAGCGGCAAATGTACTGCTTTTATTGTTTTAAATACAAAGTATCTAAGATATTATTTATAGTTATCCATGAACAGTTTCTTTAGTCCCAAGATCTTTCATGATATTGGCTTCAAAAACTAACAAGTCATCCCATTTTTTGTTTACATCATTTAACTCATCACCATATTGTCTGGCAAACTGTAGGAACATTGTATAATGATTAGCTTCACTAATCATTAATTTTCTGTAAAAGTCGGCTAGTTTTTTATCTTCCAATTCTTCTGACAATAAACGGAACCGTTCACAACTACGTGCTTCAATTAAGGCAGCATATAATAACCTGTGTACTAATTGCGTGTTTCTACTACCTCCTTTAGGGAAGAATTTAAGTAATTGTAGTACATAGTCATCTTTACGATCTCTTCCTAAAGTTTCCCCTCGTTCCAAAATAAGATCATGAACCATTTTAAAGTGACTCATTTCTTCTTTTACTAAGGAAATCATTTCTTTTACTAAATCAGTATATTCTGGAAAACTAACGATTAATGAAATGGCAGTACTTGTAGCTTTTTGTTCACAAAATGCATGGTCACAAAGTATTTCTGAAATATTTTTCTCTACAATATTAACCCAGCGTGGGTCAGTAGGTAATTTTAATCCTAACATAAGGCAACGTATTTTAGTCTTTTATATCTAAATTGAACTCTTGTCGTAATAAACCTATAGCTGGATTCATTTCCAAAAGCTTCTCATATTTATCTACTGAAGAGAAAACATATTTTTTAACAGCTTCTTCATTCACATCAACTTGAATACTGATGTCATGGTTGCTTAATTTTTTTCTAACATATGAAAGTATACCATATTGAGCACCATGAATATCCATTTGCATGGAAGCGTTTGGTACTTCAATATGAATCATGGTTCCTTTAATCGTTAATTTCTCTCTTTTCTCTTTATCAGTAATGTCAAAAATAGAAGCTACAATTTTGGCTCCTTCATCATCCAATTTTTTGGTGTATTCTATCCAGTACTTGATTAAATCTTCTTCTTTAAAATCTTCAGTAGGGAGCACTTCGTGTTGTACTTCTTCTGCAAGTTTAGCATCTAAATGCTCTTTCTTCTTACGAATACTGGATAATGATAAACCTGAAACTTTTCCTTTAGTTGAAACAGGTATTTTTAATTTTGGTAGCTCAGGTTTTGTAACCGCTTCCTCTTTAGGTGTGCTTAACGGGGAAGTAGGTTCGCTTACAATAGGTATTTCTACTTCATTAACTGGTGCTTTTGGAGTAGTAGTTGAAATGAAAAAAGTAGCTGGAATTATAAAGTGTTTAGATTTTTTTTTTTCGCCCGACTCAGTGAGTCCGAAAGTAATAGAGGCTAATTGCATTAGTGATAGTTCAACGAGTAAACGTTGATTCTTACTTGTTTTGTATTTTAAATCACAATCATTAGCAGTATCAATCCCTTGTATTAAAAATGCTTGTGATGCTTTTTGTGATTGGGTTAAATATTGTTCTTGTGCTGTACTACCAACTTCAAGAAGTTGTATGGTAGCTGGGGTTTTGCACACTAATAAATCTCTAAAATGAGAAGCTAAACCGGATATAAAATGATGTCCGTCAAATCCTTTTGATAAGCATTCATTAAATAAAAGTAGTAATTCAGGGATGTTATTATCCAGTATTAAATCTGTAGCATTAAAATAGGTATCGTAATCTAATACATTTAAATTTTCAGTTACAGCTTGTCTGGTTAAATTTTTTCCAGAGAAACTAACTACTCTATCAAATATAGATAGCGCATCACGCATAGCACCGTCAGCTTTTTGGGCTATAATGTGCAAGGCGTCATCTTCAGCAGTGATTCCTTGTTCTTTTGCTATGTATGCTAAGTAATTGGCTGTATCTTTTACAGTAATTCTTTTAAAATCAAATATCTGACAACGCGATAGGATTGTAGGTATTATTTTGTGCTTTTCCGTAGTTGCTAATATGAATATAGCATGTTTAGGAGGTTCTTCTAATGTTTTTAAAAAAGCATTAAAAGCCGCTTGAGATAACATGTGTACCTCATCAATAATATAGACTTTATAAGTCCCTACCTGTGGAGGTATACGTACTTGATCTATTAGACTACGGATGTCATCAACTGAATTGTTTGACGCTGCATCTAATTCAAAAACATTAAAAGCAAAATCTTCATTTTCATCGTCATGACCTTCTTGATGGTTAATTTTTTTGGCTAAAATTCTAGCACAAGATGTTTTACCAACACCTCTAGGTCCACAAAAAAGTAATGCTTGTGCCAAGTGATTGTTCTCAATAGCATTTAATAAAGTATTGGTTATAGCTTGTTGCCCAACAACATCCGTAAATGTTTTGGGTCTGTACTTTCGGGCCGATACTACAAAATGTTCCATTGAAAAAAATTAACACCACAAATATAAATATTCAAATGTGAATATTGAATTCAGAAATCAGAATTTTAAACGGAGTTATTAACATTTTAATACTATTTTTGCGCTAAGCAGACTACTTTATCGCTGTCCTGAATAGGAGAGAGGAAAGTCCGGACACCATAGTACAATATAGCGGGTAACACCCGTCCGTCGAAAGATGCGGACAAGTGCAACAGAAAGTATGTACAGGTAATGCTGTAGTGAAACCAGGTAAACTCTATGTGGTGCAACGTTATGTAAACCAGCGTTTGAGAGTTGTGCGCTCGATGTTGGAGGGTAAACGGTTAGATGCTACAAGTAATTGTAGTGCTAGATAAATGATAAGGACTCTTTTTTAAGAGGACAGAATCCGGCTTATGGTCTGCTTATTTTTTAATTATTCTATAGGTGTTTATTTTGTCGCCACTTTCTATTTGAATAAAATACATTCCATTTCTGAAGCTTGACATATTTATGTTTAATTTATCAGCATGTATTTTTCGGTCAAATACTTTTTTACCCAAAACGTTTGTGATGCTAACTTTGGTGATTAATTTAGGTGATGATATGATTAATTTGTTGAAAACAGGGTTTGGGTATATAGTAAGTATTTCTTTTTCTACTTCATTAACACCTAGTAATCGTACATTAATACTTCCAAACATAGTAGAAGGATGTATATTACATTGATATGGAAAATATCCAACGGTATTAAATGTGTGGCTAAAAGTAGTTCCTTTACCTATCAATTCTTTACTGTCAAATTTTTCAGCGCTTTCAGATAGGTTTGTAACAGTGTGCGCTAAATCGTCATCCCATACCCATACAACAGTATCACCTTGATTGATAACCAGGTTAGAGTTAGACGCGCCAATTTTCCATAAAATTTCAGAAGTATTTTGTGCAAAAAAAGAAAATGTAGTAACTAATGCAATTAATAATAATGTAATTTTTTTCATATCTGAAAGAATTGATTAGTTTCTTAAAGTTACGAAATATAATTGAGATTATCTACGAGGCTCAGTTCTTCACTATGATATCAAAAGCTTATTCTTCTATTTTTGTAGATTCATCCTGTGTATGCTCAAAAAAACTAAACACGCAACTTCCGTATTTTTTAAAGAAACTAAAATGTTCCAACTGTTCTAAGTTAGTGTACTCAGAATGTTCAATAATTAAATAACCAGTTTTAACTAAAAGATCTCTATCAAATACTAATTGACGAATTTGAGAAAATTTTTCATCACTAAAATTATACGGAGGGTCAGCAAAAATGATTTTACTTTTGAGCTTTGTTCTTTCTAAAAACTTAAAAACATCACTTTTAATGACGTTAATATCAAATTCAAATTCCTCAGCTGTTTTTTGTATAAACTCAGTACAGCCATAATCAGCATCTACAGCTGTAATTTGCGAACAGCCTCTTGAAGCAAATTCATAACTGATGTTTCCAGTACCTGAAAACAAATCTAACAGGATTACTTTATCAATATAAAACTCGTTGTTTATGATGTTAAATAATGATTCCTTAGCCAAATCAGTTGTTGGGCGGACAGGTAATTTTTTTGGAGCCGTAATACGTCTACCTTTATATTTTCCAGAAATAATTCGCATTTAAAAAGAGTTTAATAGGCTAAAGTGATTATACCCGTATTTAGGTTTCTGTTCAATATCTCTTACCACAAATTGTGTGTTTCTACTACCAAAAGAAATGTTTCTTATATACTCATATAAAATACTATACAATTCATCATCTAATCCAATATCTCCTAGTAAAATAAAATCAATTGTTTCGGTATTTAATTGTAATTGTTCAATAGTAAAAAGAATGTAGTAAATAAAATCTTCTTTAGTGTCAAACTGGAATGAGTTAAATAGGTTTAACTCACCATTTTTAATAGAAATTAGCTCAAATGAAGTAGGTGATATGTTACAAAATAGTTTATTGGTTGTGTTCGTTGTGTGTTGTAACAGTTGTTGTACTAAAATAGTACTAGCATGTTGGTATTCAAAAGTCCCGAATAGCTCAAAAAAGTAATTGTTAATATTTACAAAAGGGACATAAACAGATATGATTTCCTTTGTTGGGATTTCATCGTTAGCGATAAAATCAGATTCGAATATTTTGTTGTTAAACTTTAAATAGTCTGTTAAATGATTTTCATCATAAAGTCCTTTGGGAACAAAGGTGCAAATATCATTTTGATGAATTAAATTTACTTTTTTAAATTCTTGTTGTAATACGGTATTAATATCAAACTCTTCTTTTACTAGTTTTTCAATTTCAATAGGATTTTTTTGCGTATCAAAATGAGTTTCTTTTAAAAAAAGAATATTATTTTCAATACAATCTAGTATACAAAAAGAAAGTCCATTCAAGCTAACTTGAACGGACAATACTGTATTAGATAGTAAGTTTATATTACTTTTTTTCGTCATAAAATCTTGGCCAGTTACCATTTGTGTTAATCTCTTCCATAGATCCTACACTAATATTAGGTCCATTTATACCATCAACGGCTATAGTTTCTGATTCTTCAAACACTAAATATCCAGGTTGATCTGACAAAACTAATTTCTTTTCCATTTTTGCTTCAAAAACAGGAAGCATAGATTTTCCTTTTTCAATAGTACCAGCTTTTAAAGTGAATTTTGCATCGGCACCAGGAATATTCATCATGGTTTTATAACGATCAGAATTTTTAAAGATTGAATCTTTTACAGAAGCAGTACCTAATGTGTCAATAACAACAATTTCTTTAGTCATATCAATACCAAACTGTTTTGACAATTCAATATCTATAATTGTAGAATCTTTACGCTGTGTTAAGGTATATCTAGCAGTGTCAATAAATTTCACTAAAGAATTCCAGTCACCACTATATTTTCCTGTTACAGTTTTATGAGCAACTTCAGCGTCTCTAATGTCCTTTAGGTTTTCAATTACTTTAGCGTAACGAACTTTTTTAATTTGTTTGAATTTTATAGGCTCCAAAATAGAATCATATAATGCTTTTCCAATAAACAATGCAGCAATCCAAAATAAAATGGTGAAAATCCATTTCTTATTTTGAGGTACAAATTTATCAATCAATTTAACTATTAGAATAATAGCCGCTATTGTTAAAATAATTAAAAGTCCTGTTATCATTATGTATATAATTTAAATAATCTGTTGCACAAATTTACATTTTTTTTTGAATCAGAAAAGTAATAAAAGAAAAAATACTGACTATATTTGAATTCCAAATATATTCCGACAATTGGGATTAATTTTCATCCTGATAGTTATCAGGGGTATTTCGAGTGAAAAATTATAGTTTAATTCATAACTTCTTCTACTTACATATCGGTAGTTGATTACCTTATATTTACTAAATGAATGTTACCGAGTTTCATACTTTATTAAAAGAAAAATTCCCTTTTGAGCTTACCTTAAAACAAGATGTTGTTTTACAGCGACTAGCAACATTTATTTTAGAAGGAGGTGATGAAAGTTTATTTATATTAAAAGGATATGCAGGAACTGGTAAAACAACATTGATTAGTACTTTAGTGAATAGTTTATGGAATGCACATAAAAGTGCTGTTTTGTTAGCACCTACAGGTCGTGCAGCTAAGGTTATAGCTAAGTACTCCAAACGGGAAGCTTTAACAATACATAAAAAAATATACTTTCCAAAAAAACAAAGTGGAGGAGGGGTGAGTTTTGTATTGCAACCAAATAAACATAAAAACGCAGTTTTTATAGTAGATGAAGCTTCTATGATATCTGATGTAAACACTGATTCTAAACTTTTTGAAAATGGATCGCTATTAGATGATTTATTGCAATACGTATATTCTGGTACTCGTTGTAAACTTGTTTTTATTGGGGATACGGCACAATTACCACCTATAAAGTTAGATGTAAGTCCTGCATTGGATGAAAATAGATTAGCGTTGAATTATAATAAGGAAGTTGATTTTATTGAGTTAGATGAAGTTGTACGTCAAGCAGAAGGTTCGGGTATTTTAAGTAATGCAACTTTATTACGCGAGCAATTGGCTACTAACTATTTTGATTCGTTTCAATTTGACTTAGGGGTTTTTCCTGATATTGTACGTTTACAGGATGGTTATGACATTCAAAATGCTATAGATGAGGCTTATTCGTCAGATGGAAAAGAGGATACTGCAATTATAGTACGCTCAAATAAGCGAGCTAATATTTACAATCAGCAAATACGTTCAAGAATCTTATTTCAAGAAAGCGATTTGAATGCAGGGGACTACTTAATGGTTGTAAAAAACAATTATTTTTGGATAAAAGAAAATAGTGAAGCTGGTTTTATTGCCAATGGTGATATTGTTGAAGTGTTGGAGATTTATGCTTTTAAGGAATTATATGGTTTTCGTTTTGCTGAAGTAAAAGTGAGAATGGTTGATTACCCCAATATGAAAGCTTTTGAAACGGTATTATTATTGGATACTATAACTGCGGAAACCCCAGCGTTGTCCTATGATGACGGTAACAAGCTGTATCAAGAAGTACAAAAGGATTATGAAAGCGAGACTTCTAAATACAAGAAGTTTATGAAAATTAAACAAAATAAATACTTTAATGCATTGCAAGTTAAGTTTTCATATGCAATGACCTGTCACAAATCTCAGGGTGGGCAATGGAAAACTGTGTTTGTAGAACAGCCATATTTGCCAAACGGTGTAAATAAAGATTATATGCGCTGGCTATATACTGCAATTACTAGAGCTGAAGATAAATTGTATTTGATAGGTTTTGGAGACGATTTTTTTGTAGAAGAATAATAAGTACTCCAAATGTTCAATTATAAGAATAATAAAAATTAAGTGTTTTGAAAAAAATAACTAGCATAGAAGAATATATTGAGCTGCACCCGAAATGGAGTAACCTTTTGTATGAACTTAGAAAAGTATTGTTAACAACTGAACTAGAAGAGAATATCAAATGGAATAGCCCCGTGTATTCACTTAATAATAAAAATATTGTTGGCCTTGGTGCTTTTAAAAATCATGCAGGTATTTGGTTTTTTCAAGGCGTGTTTTTAGATGATGTACAAAATAAGTTAGTTAACGCTCAAGATGGTAAAACAAAGGCATTACGTCAATGGCGCTTTGAAAGCAATGAGATTGATAATATTAAACTAGTTAAATCCTATGTTTTAGAAGCTATAGAGAATCAAAAATTGAGCAAGGAAATTAAACATGAAAGAAATAAAAAACTTATTTTACCATCTTTACTAGTTAATTTTTTAAAAGAAAACAGTAGTTTTAATGTTTGTTTTGAAAAGCTTTCATTAAGTAAACAAAGGGAATATGCTGAATATATTAGCGAAGCGAAGCGAGAAACAACCAAAGCTACTAGATTAGAAAAAATATTACCAATGATTGAAGCAGGAAAAGGACTTCATGATAAATACAAAAATTGTTAAGTAATGAATTTTAATAAATTATATGCTATATGCTGTGGACTCAGTGCTTTAACTATTTTCACAACCTACATATTTGTGTACTATGAGGCATTGGAAAACTTTACTATAAAACTACAATACGCAGTCATTGGAGTTTCGGTATTGGCTTTTATTTGTTCAATAGTTGTCCTTGTTAAAAAAGTGAAATTACTTTTTAGTAAGGACTATATCTATACAACCATAATCCTGATACTAATTTCGCTCTTGGCCATGTGGTACAATCAGTTTTTGTTTATGAGAATATAGAAAATAAAGTAAACAGATACAGTTCTTGTTTTCTTAAAAACACATTAAAATACCTAATACCTTATTTATGAAAATAATTGCAATGATACCCGCACGTTATGAAGCGTCACGTTTTCCAGGTAAATTAATGAAAGATCTTGGAGGAAAGTCCGTTATTGCACGTACCTATGAAAATGCTGTAGCAACAGGATTATTTTCGGAAGTGTATGTGGTGACAGATTCTGATATTATTTTTAATGAAATAGTAACAAACGGAGGAAAGGCAATCATGAGTATTGCTGAGCATGAATGTGGTAGTGATAGAATTGCTGAAGCAGTAGAAAATATTGATTGTGATATTGTAGTAAATGTTCAAGGAGACGAACCAAATGTTCATAAGCAAGCATTAACGGACTTATTAGCTGTTTATAAGAGTGATATTAATAAAAAAATAGATTTGGCTTCTATCATGCATAAAATTGATGATTTAGAAGAAATAGGTAATCCAAACAATGTAAAAGTTATAGTGGATACCAATAATTACGCATTATATTTTTCTCGATCTCCAATTCCTTTTCCTAGAGAAAGGACTACAGCAAAATATTATAAGCATCAAGGGATTTATGCATTTAGAAAATCTGCTATTTTAGAGTTTACTAAAATGGAAATGGAATATCTAGAGGCAAGTGAAAAAATTGAATGTTTACGTTATTTAGCTTACGATAAAACTATAAAAATGGTGGAGACTACCCATGTTTCAATTGGTATTGACACTCCAGAAGATTTAGTGCAAGCAAATTTAGAATTTAAGAAGTAGTTATTTTTCTAGTATATATAACTCGTTAATTTGATGAGTTTTTATTTGTTTACTGTGTTTAAACAGTGTTTTTAATTGTGAGCTTAGTTGTAGGTTTCTTTGTAAGTCTTTCTTAGAGGTGTAGATAGTATTAAATAAACATAGTCCGTTGTTGTTTAGTAATTTGTGCACACGTTTCCAAAAAAGATGATCAAATAAATCCTTTGGCATTTTTGAGTCATTAAAAATATCAATGATGACTAAGTCATAAGTAATATTTGTAGTTTTTAAAAACTCAAATGCATTAGCAATAATCAATTCTAAATTTGATATTTCATTTAATTTAAAATATGTGTTTGCTAATTCAATTACATCAGGATCTATTTCTACGCCAGTTATTTTAGCTTTAATATTAAAATCATTTCGTAAAGTTTGTATAACACTTCCTCCAGCAACACCTAAAACAAGTATGTTCTCTGGTTTTTGTAATTTTTCATAACCGATGTGTAACAATCCTTTTTTGAGTACTTTCTGTAGGCTTCCGTAGCTATAATTGGCATTTTTTGAATCGACCACTAATTTACCATTAACAAGAGTGACTTCTAGTGTTCCAGACCGCTTAGAAGTAATTTTTTTAATTTTTATAGGGTAAATGTAACTTGCAATTTTCTTAATAATATTCATAAGGAATCAATAGTTTTCAAAAGTAAATATTTTAAAATAAAATAGCCGTAGCTTTGTATGATAATACGTGTATAAATATAATCACTGATGTATAAATTTATTTACTTTAAATTGTTAAAGTGGAAAGTGGAAGGAGAATTTCCTAATGAACTTAAACAATACATAGTCATTGCTGCTCCACATACACATTGGTATGATTTACCTATGGGGCTTTTATTGAGAAGGGTAACTAGTACAATTATTAATTTTGTAGCTAAAAAAGAGTTGTTTGTGTGGCCTCTTGGGTGGTATTTACGTAAGGTAGGGGGGTTTTCAATGGATAGAACACCTGGTCAGAAATCTGTTGATGCTTATGCCGAAATGTTTAAAAAACATCCAAGTTTTATCTTGAATATAGCTCCTGAAGGTACACGTAAAAAGGTGGATAAATGGAAAACAGGATTTTATTACATTGCTAAAAAAGCTGAAGTACCTATTGTAATGGTTTCTTTTGATTATGGTAGGAAAACGCATACTATTTCAAAACCATTTACTCCAACAGATAGTATTGAAGCTGATTTTGAATTTATGCACAGTTTTTTTGAAGGAGTAACGGGAAAGATTCCTGAGTACTCTTAATTAGTCAATAACTGTAAATTCTTTTATTGCTTGGTTAGGCTCTATAATGTTATAGCCTTTCCAGAAATCAGGGTTGTAGCTAGAAAAATATTGAACGTCTACTGCTTTTTTTTCAGAAACCTTAGTAAAATTATTTGAGCTTATTTTTTCTTCTGAAAATACCACAAACTCTCTTTTTACTTTATCAATAATATTGAAATTCATTTGTAGTTTTAACTCATTTTGCTTTCTTCTCCCTTTTACATGTTTGTTTTTTTCAATAATAGTAAGAGGTCTGTCAAGGCGTAATGATCTTCCGTCCTCATGACTTAAATATTTTAAACTATAATGAGTATTTTCTTCTTGTTTAGTAAATATCATGGTTCCTTGATAACGGATATGATTTAAATTTACTCCGAGCATGTTAAAAATTTTATCATAAACAGGGTTTACGTTTTTATAATCCAATCGCATTACTGCAAAATCATCTGTGTTGATATAAAGTTTTCCTTTAATGTCTTCTGAGCGCTTTGGGGTAAAAGAAATTACATAAACTAACTCACCATCTAAATAAACATAATCTTCTTTTGTAAACTTATATCTATTTGAGTTGTGAATAACATTAATATCAGAATCGTCATCATAAAAAACATTTCCTATAAGCTCATTAATGCTCTTTTTACGTGCGTTAAAATAATTTTTCTGCTCGTATTCTTTTTCAATTTTATCAAAATTTTTAGAGCTGTTTACAATAGAATCAACACCAATTTTTGTTCCAAAAAAACCGGATTTAATTTTTAAGTAGGAGTCTTTTTTTACATTATCATTTAAGACTCTCATAAATTTATTTTGTAAGTCTTCAAATGATACTTCCTGGTTTTTATTGTAAAGCTTAGAGGTTTTTATAATGCTTAATTTCTTATAATTGCGCTCATCGTTGGTATAAAAATCACCTAGAGTTTCATTGTAGTATTCAGTTCGTTTCGGAATTGAATTTACCATGCTATCAATAAGCCCCTTTGATATTTCCTTAATACTAGATTTTTTGTAGTTAAATTTTAAATTTTTATAATACTGTTTAAAGGATTCTCGCATAAAGAACCTGCTTTTCGAAGTATTGATAACGTAATTATTTTCAATATTAACTTCAACGTTATCAATAATTTCTTCTGCAGTCAGCTTTTTACCAGTTAAATAAACATTTGACAGCTCTAGAATTTCTGGTTTTAATGAAATTATAGTGTCGGTAGTTTTTTGTACTAAAATTGCTCTTGTATTATATCCAATAGAGGAGAAGTATATGGAGTCTTTTTCGGAATTTTGTTCAGAAATAGTTATACTAAAATTACCTTCTTCATTGCTAATAGTACCATTATGATTATTTATCTTTATAGATACATACGGAATAGGCTCTTGGGTTTCTACGTCAATAACTTTTCCAGAAATATCTTGTCCGTAGAGTGTATTGAAAAAACTTAATGATAATAGAAAACCAATGACGTATTGTCTGTTCATGTTATAAAATTTCAAAATCGAGTACAAAGTCAGTATTTTTAAATAAAAAAACAAAAAAATGTTAAATATTTAAGACTTTTTTATCGTTTAATAATACAATTCTATTCAATTACTCATGATTCCATGAGCTATCAGAGTCTTTGTTTTTAGGAGATAATCCAATAACTTCATTATTGGTGTTCACTCCTAAGCCTAAAACAGTTCTGTTTACATAGTTGAAATAAGATACTACTTGGTTTATTTCTAGTAGTTCACCATCATTGACACCAGTTTTTTTAAGATTATCAATATCTATTTTTAAAATTAGATGAGGACCTTGGGTGAGTTGTTTAGTGTATAAAGCTAGGCCAATTTCTTTTTTAGTAAGTGATTTTGTAAAATCATCATTAAAAATACTTTTTCTTAATTGTTCAGCTCTCTCTGAATTGTTTAAAAAGCTTTTCATCCCAGCGTAATGATGCTCAAAACAGTAGTCACATTTGTTTAAGTAGCTGGTGTAAGTACCTAGCAATTCAAGGAACCAATTGTCAAAAGTATTATCAGTGTGATGTAGTACATTTTTGTAAAGACTCATATGTCCACCCAAGGTATGTGGTCTTAAACTATGGATACTAAGTACATTATCAATTTGATTATTAGGGCCTTTTATTCTATTATAAATAGTTTTTAACTTACCAGAAGCTTCTTCAAACGGGATTACTTTTATCCAACTCATTCATTTAATTTTTAAAGATTATACCGTTGAAACATTTAAGAAATTGTTTATTTCAGGAATAGCTTCAGGTTTTACTAATCGACCATTGATTAAGCAAACTCCAGTAACATTAGCCGTTAAAGCTACTTTGTTATCAGACAAGCGAATAATAGTTTGTTTAAAAATTAACTTTAAATGTCCGTCTTTGTATGTTTCAACAATAACTTTGAATTTGTCTTTGCTCCTTAGGGAGTTTTTAAAGTCCATTGCAATGCTTTTAACTACTAAAATCACTCCTCGTTCAGTTAAATCAGCAAAATCAATTCCTTGATGATGTAAAAATTCATGCCTAGCATGTTCTAAGTAGTTTTGGTATACAGAATTGTTTACAATTCCCTGCATGTCTAATTCGTAATCTCTTACTGTTAGTTCTATTGAATATTCGGTCATGATGTAGTTAAGTAAATTATATGATTACGAAGTTAAGTAATATCAATATAATAGTGATGTCAAAAAAGCAACTTTTTTTGTCAAATTCAACCAGGTTCAGGAGTATGTTTTAGGATACCTAAAAACTAATACTTCTGGTAATCGGCTCTTCTAAGGATATAAACGTCTCAGTACGAGTAACTTCTTTTATTTTCTTTATTTTCCCATTTAGTACTTTCATTAAATGATCGTTGTCTTTGGCATATAATTTTACAAATAGCCCATATTCTCCTGTGGTATAGTGTGCTTCAACAACTTCTTCAATACGTTTTAGTTTGTCGATTATTTCATTATAGTTACTATTTTTATCTAAAAACACCCCCACAAAGGCACAAGTTGTATAGCCTAATTTTTTTTCATCTAGTCGTAACGTGAATTCTTTTATAATTCCTCCACGTTTAATTTTTCCTATTCTTTGGTGAATTGCAGCACTGGTTACACCAATATAGCTGGCAATATCTACTACTTTAATTCTAGCATCATTAATAAGGTATTTTAGTATTTTTTTGTCGGTACTATCTAAATGAAAGTTCATAAGGTATAAATAAGGTGCGAAGTAATTAAAATAAACAATATTCAAATATAAAATTAAATTATTAAAGCAATAGGTATAAAAGCGTAAAATAAATATACTAAAATCAATTTTACTCTTTAATTGTTGGATAGATTTGTCAAAAAATTAAAACAAGTAATATCATGTCAACAGTGAAAAGAAGTTTAGCCAGTGAGCAATTAATCATTAAATCAAAAGAAATATTTGAAACTCAATTAAAACAACGTTTAAACTTGATCAAAATAAACGCACCACTTTTTGTTTCTGAACGTTCTGGACTCAATGATAATTTAAATGGAATAGAAAAACCTGTTTCTTTTCAATTAGGAGGAGTGACGCATGAAATCGTACATTCATTAGCAAAATGGAAACGTTGGTACTTAGGAGAATTAGAAGTAGAAAATGGAAAAGGTATTGTAACTGACATGAAAGCAATTAGAGCTGATGAACAATTATCGAATATACACTCTCATTTAGTAGATCAATGGGATTGGGAGAAAGTAATAACTAAAGAAGAAAGAACTATAGATACTTTAGTAGCCCACGGCATAGCCGTATTTGAAGCATTGAAAGACACTGAAAAAGAAATGGCAAGTAAAGTTAGTAAAGTGGTCAGCTTACCAGATTCTTTAAAAGTATTACATACAGAAGAATTATATCAAAAACACCCAACTTTATCTCCAAAAGAACGTGAACATGCTATTTCTAAAGAATTTGGAGCGGTATTGTTGTTGGGGATAGGAGATAAGTTGTCTAGTGGAGAAGCTCATGATTTAAGAGCTCCTGATTATGACGATTGGACCACAAAAGATGAAAAAGGGCGTCCAGGAATTAACGCAGATTTATTAGTTTGGGATGCTATTAGAGAAAAAAGCTTAGAAATTAGCTCTATGGGCGTACGTGTCGATGAGGAAGTCTTGGCGCATCAGTTATTAATAACCGGACAAGAAAAACGAAGCAAACTACCTTATCATACATCCTTGTTAAAAGGAGAATTACCATATACAATTGGTGGAGGAATTGGACAAAGTAGAGTAGTAATGTTTGTTACAAAAAAAGAGGAGATTTCATTGGTACAACCTATCTTTGAAGCCTATTAAAAACACACAACAATGACATTGGATCAATTACAATCAAAATTTGAAGTATTTAAAGCTAAAAAGCTCGCTTTAGATATGTCTAGAGGAAAACCTAGTACAGTGCAATTAGACTTGTCTAATGGCTTGTTAGATACTGTTTCTTCAACAGATTATAAAACTATTGCTGATGCAGACACTCGTAATTACGGAGGTTTAGATGGAATTCCTGAAGCGAAAGAATTGTTTAAGGATTTTCTTGAAGTATCTACAGTTGATGAAGTAGTAATAGGAGGGAATGCGTCACTTACAATTATGCATGATATTGTTTCTAGAGGAATGACTCATGGAATGTGTGACAGTAAACAGCCTTGGGGTAAAGCACCTATAAAGTTTCTTTGTCCTTCACCTGGATACGACCGTCACTTTAGTATTTGTCAACATTTTGGTATTGAAATGATACCAGTGGGTTGTACACCAGATGGTCCTAATATGGATGAAGTAGAGCAATTGGTTGCGAATGACGAAAGTATTAAAGGAATTTGGATTGTACCAAAATATAGTAATCCGACTGGACTAAGTTGTTCTGATGAGGTGGTTGATCGTTTGAGTATTATGAAAACGGCTGCTAATGATTTTAGAGTGTTTTGGGATAATGCTTATGCAGTGCATCATTTATCTGATGATAAAGATGAGTTGAAAAACATTTTGGCCGCTTGTAAGATAGCAGGAAATGATAATAGACCATTTATTTTATGCTCAACTTCTAAAATTACTTTTGCTGGTGCTGGTGTGTCAGCTGTAGGAGGAAGTGTAGAAAATATGGACTGGTATAGAGGTCATTTATTCTTCTCTACTATTGGACCAGATAAATTAAATCAAGTTAGACATACGCGTTTTTTCAAAAACATTGAAGGCTTGAATGAGCATATGAAAAAGCATGCTGCTATATTAAAACCACGTTTTGATAAAACCTTAGCTATTTTAGAGCAAGAATTGGGCGGAACAGATTTAGCTACTTGGACCAAACCAAAAGGAGGGTATTTTATTAGTTTTAATGTGCCAAATGGTTGTGCGAAAAGAGTAGTGGCTTTAGCAGTAGAAGCAGGAGTTAAACTAACAGGAGCTGGGGCAACATATCCTCATAAAAATGATCCGAATGATAGTAATATCCGCTTAGCACCATCGTGTCCTACAATAAATGAAATAGAACAAGCTATGAAAATAGTTTGTTTAGCTGTGAAAATTGCTGCTATTGAAACTGGAGTAGTAAAAGATATGGTTCAAAATTAGAAGATAAAATTTATTTTTTCTGAACAATTCAGGATCTACAATAAACCCATTTGAGGGATAAATAAAAAAGGGATAAACTATATAGTTTATCCCTTTTGTTTAAAATAATTTGTGATTAAGGAGTCAATCTTCCTTTTAATCTTTTTTCAAGTTTAATTTTAATTTCAGTAATTCTCTTCATGATATCCATCAAGTTAGAATCCTTAGTTTCTTTGTAAACTTCATTAATTCCTAAAACTAACTCTTTAGCTCGTTTTGAAGCTATAATTTTTTCATTCCTTGATTTGAATGATTTATAGTTCTCTTCTAAATCGCTAGCTTCTTTTATTAAATTTTCTATTGTCATTTTCTATTCGATTTTTGTGGTTCCCCATATTTAAAAGTACCTAGCAATATAAAACGACTAGTTATTTTTAAATATTTAACATTTAACAAGTATTAAGGTACTATAAATAATAGACTTAACAAAATATTGGACTATCATTACAAAATGATACTACAGTATTTAGTACGAATATCTGTTTTTTTTTTAAATATGCCAACTTATTTTAAATTATAACAAAATTTTAATATATAATTATGTTTGCTTGCAAATTACAAAAACTTCGATTTTACTTCAGGAGTAGGTATTTTGCAATTTTCCTGCTTACCATACCATTTGTATCTGTTCATAGCAATATAGTTATACACTATATCTCTAATAGGAGCAGGAATGATTGTAAAAACAAGCATTAATTTCCAGATACCTGAAAATGTAGTCATAATTTTTAACGCTGCAGTCGATTTAATATAGTAGGCTTCATCAGGGATATAAAGAATAATAGTATCTAAGTTTGTGTTTTCAATTCCTAAATAATCTTGAATAGTTTTACCTAATTCAGATTGCAAGGATACAAATCGGAATACATCCATTTTATCATGATCAATAACATAGTTGATGGATGAATTACAAAGGTTGCAAACTCCATCAAATAGGATTATTTTTTTATTTTTTGGTAATGTGTCAAGCATGATTAAAGATACTTTTTTTATAACTCCTGTATGTTAATAGCAAAACTTTATTTTGACTTCTGACTATTTTTTCATTCGCTGAACTAATTCCAATTGATCCAGTTTGCATTCAGAGGTGAAGAATCCATAATTTACAAAAGCTTTCTTCTTTTCTATTTTGTCTAGATCCCCAACAGCTTTACCATCAATGAGTCGTACTCGGTCACCTATTCTTAATATGTGTTTCAGTTTTGGAGGTAGGAGTGCTGCTTTTTTCTTTTCTTCAACTTTTTTCTCACGTATGACAGCAACTTTTTCTTCAACTTCTTTTTTAATAACGGCAACTTTTTTCTTCTGAACGACTTTCTCTTTCTTAGTGAGTTTTTTTCTTTTTGAATTTTCAACTTCTATCAATTTTAGAAACTCTCCAATAAGCGGCTTTTTTTGTCGATTGTTAAAGTATATAGCAGCCATTTTATCTACTCGATCACCAAGAGTAATAAGCTTTTGGTTGGCATCATATAATTGCTGATAACTTTCTAATTTGTCCTGTATACGTTGATTCACTTTTTCAAGTTTCTCGGTTTCTAAACGTTTTTTGGATTCCTCAGTAGATAAGGTTTTGGTTGTTTTTTCCAATTTCGAACGTTCCTTCTGTAATTTAGCAATTGTTCTATCAAAACGGACTTTACCACGCTCTACTTTCTTTTTTGCTTTGTTTATCAAGCTGTATGGGATGCCATTTTTTTGAGCGACTTCAAATGTAAATGAACTACCTGGCTGACCAAGAGCTAATTGGTAAGTAGGTTCTAATGTTTTGTTATCAAACATCATATTGGCATTCGTCATTTCTGGTAACTCATCAGCAAGAATTTTTAAATTGGCATAATGAGTTGTGATTACACCAAAAGCATTACGTTCATAAAAAACTTCTAAAAAAGCTTCTGCTAAAGCCCCTCCTAATTCCGGATCAGAACCTGTTCCAAATTCATCAATTAAAAAAAGTGTTTTGTCATTACACTTTTTTAAGAATTTATTCATATTCTTTAATCGATAACTGTAAGTAGATAGTTGGTTTTCTATGGATTGATTATCACCTATATCAGTTAAAATATTGTCAAACAAACACATTTTACTGCGTTCATGTACAGGGACAAGTAATCCAGATTGTAGCATTACTTGGAGTAAACCAATGGTTTTTAGAGTAATACTTTTTCCTCCTGCATTAGGGCCAGAAATTACAATAATTCTGTTATTAGCATCCAGTTCAATAGTTTGAGAAAAGGTTTTTAGTTTCTTTTCTTTATTTGTTATATATAATAGAGGATGGAAAGCATCTCGAATATAAAGTTCTCTTTTAGTAACTATTTCAGGTAGTATGGCGTTTAACCTTTTAGCATATATGGCTTTTGCTGAAATAACATCAATTAATGTTAAAAACTCTTGATATTGTATTAGTAATGGTCGGTAATCACTAATAAAAGTGGTTAATGTTTTTAATATTTTAACTATTTCATCACGTTCTTGATATTCTAAATCCTGTAATTCTCTACTTAATTGTAGTGTTGCTTGAGGCTCAATGTAAGCAATACTACCCGTTTTGGAGTTTCCCAATAAAGACCCTTTTATTTTTTTTCGGTACATTGCAGTAACTGCTAAAACTCTTCTGTTTTCAATTACAGTTTCTCTAATGTCATCTAAGTATCCCAAATTATTATAATGAGATAAAGAGGTTACGAAACTTTGATTGATGCGTCCTTGTATACCTTTTAATTGCCTTCTTATAACACCAAGTTGCCCAGATGCAGAGTCTTTAACTTCTCCAAAACGATCAATAACAGCATTTACAGCATTGGGTATAGCCTTAGTAAATTCAATTTTTGAAGAAGCAATATGTAGGCTGGGGTAGTACTCTTTATATTTCTCTAAAAAATAGATTATATCATTAGCTCCTTCTGAAATAGTTTTTATTTTCCGAAAGCTCTCTATTTCTAAAAAGTAATTTTCGATAGTCAACGAAGCTAATTCGTCATTAATTTCTTCAAAATAATGATTAGGTATGGTGTTTTCATTTTCGAAAGAGGCCAGGTATTCATTGGCTTGATGTAGAGATGTTTTTAATTCTAATTGTTGTGGTATGGGGGTGATTTGTGAAACAGATAATTTTCCTAAACTAGTTATAGCGTGTTCCTCAACTTGTTCTAAAACAGTTTGTAATTCTAAATCTTGTAACGTTTTTGCGTGTATGGCTACCATTCATAAATATTATGTAGGCAAAAATATATTAAAAAATGTTCTCCTTGGGTGGTAGGGGATAAAATGTTTAACACGTTTTAACTATAACACAAGTGTTGTTTAGTATGAAAATTATAAAACTTAGCATATATTTGTGAAAATTAATACCCCTAGTTAATATTTAAATACCTTAATTCTAATTTAGAAGCCATGAAAAAGAGAAGTAGTAAAAAAATTGTACAGTT
>Ga0209291_1001032_pt1 | contig 25723 bp, 18 predicted proteins | sample GOMGulsemesocosm_FD_184633 | JGI IMG/M metagenome (GOLD analysis project Ga0209291, IMG submission 184633) | Methane-oxidizing microbial communities from mesocosms in the Gulf of Mexico - GOM9B Gulf of Mexico (SPAdes) (version 2) | ecosystem: Environmental > Aquatic > Marine > Cold seeps...
AGGTTAAGCCGTTTGTGGTGATTAGGTATAAGTGATGGGCAACTAGTCCTAAGAGGAAATAAATGAAAAAGCAATTAGGAAAACTTCTTGCAGGCAACAATAAGTTAAGGCGTCCTGTCTTAATTGGCTTAGCTGCTGCGTTTGTTTTACTTTGGTTAGTTGTAACCTTTACATTTCAGATATGGTCGAATTACGAACGAACTGAGTCTTTAGCTCAGTTGGTTGATAAAGTAGAGCAACAACTGGACAAAAATAGGGAAGACACCGGTCTTCAAATGTTACAGATTTCGAAGACCTTTATCGAAAACAAACAACTGGGGGCTTTACTTAAAAATAATAAGGAGAATCCATATTCACTCGCAACCTTTAAATTTAAACAGTCGATATCTTCGAGTTTAAACTTAAGTAGCATCACTATTTTTTCCGCTACTTCTGATAAATTATATTCGACAAAGGATGAGTTTAAAAACTTAGAAAAAAGTCAGCAATTATTTTTAGCGGTTAACTCCAATGAAGCACAACAAGGTATTTCCGTACTCTCAGATGGTGAAATCACCTTAAATGCAGTTCGCCCGATTAAACATAACAATAAAATTGTTGGCTTCATTCAGCTCACTAAACTTTTATCAAGTATCACAGGTTCAATTGCCGACACCAATACAATTGATATACATCTTCTTGCTCATAAAAATTTTATTGAACAAGTTGATTATGATATCAGAGCAAAGGAGTTAAAAGAGCCAAGTCATTGGCAATTACTCGACTCCTTTATAGTGACTTCAGCCACTATGACTCGATTTGATACTGCGGCACTGTCTGCAATTTTAAATGACAAAACTCAATATTTAACTCAAAAAGAACCTGATTTCGAAGAGTATATAGGAGCTAATGAAAGACCAAAGCAATTAGCATTATTACCTATTCATTCCGTGAATAATCAAGTAGCGGCTTTTCTGCTTATTATTGTTGATAATTCTACAACTTCCGCCGCTTATGAATTTTCACTTTTAGTTAATCACATCTCTTTCACCGTTATTGCACTTATTGTCCTTACTTTGTTTTGGATTTTTTTGGGGAATATTGAAAAGAAAATTTATCTAGCAGAACAACAGTTAATTAAAACTAAAAATACAGCTGAAAGAAATAGAGATGCGGCTGAAAAAGCCAAGGCTGAAGCTGAAAAAGCTAAAGCTGAAGCTGAAAAATCAAAACATCAAGCAGAGCAAGCGAATACAATAAAGTCAGAGTTTTTAGCTAAAATGAGTCATGAGCTAAGGACACCGCTCAATGCCATAATAGGCATTACTGAAATGATGCAAGAAGATGCACAAGAATTTGATGATGAAGACTACATAGAACCTCTTGGAAGAGTTGTACGAGCGGGGAAACATTTACTATCATTAATTAATGATATTTTAGATTTATCTAAAATTGAAGCTGGCAAAATGGAGCTTTACCCCGAAAATTTTGAACTTACCTTATTTATTAAGGATATTGAGCGAATAGTTGAACCATTAGTCACAAAAAATAACAACGAAATGGTGGTCTCTATTCAAGAAAATATTAAGCAGATGTATGCCGATAGTACTAGAGTTAAACAAATACTGTTAAATCTGCTAAGTAATGCCTGTAAATTTACTAATGAAGGTCAAATATTTTTGCTGGTCTCACCGGCATTGATTGCAAAACAACCAGCAATTTCTTTTAGTGTTATTGATGAAGGCATAGGCATGAATAAGGATCAACTAGGCATGTTATTTCAAGACTTTCAACAAGTAGATTCATCTTCTACTCGAAAATATGAAGGTACAGGCCTAGGTTTATCTATCAGTCAAAAGTTTGCAGAGTTAATGGGGGGAAGTATAACGGTGACAAGTGAGGCTAAGAAAGGGTCAGTTTTTACTGTTACTTTACCTTTAGGACTAGTTGACAATAAATTTGAAGATAAGATTGTTGATGTTTTGCCTGTTGTTTCGGCTGAAAAGAAAGAACAGCCTTATATTATTGTTGTTGAAGATGATGAAAATATGATCGAGATGCTCAAACATTATTTTTCTAAACAAGGCGTAGAGATTGATGTTGCGCATAATGGTACTGATGCTTTAACCAAGGCGAGGCTAAAAAAACCCCAATTAATTACCCTAGATATAAATATGCCGGGTCTAAATGGTTGGGATACTTTAACCATTATTAAGTCAGACAGTGAGTTATGTGATGTGCCCGTTGTTGTGGTTACTATTCAAGAAGAAAGAAAAAAAGGGCTTGATTTAGGCGCAGACGAATACTTAATTAAACCCATTAATAAAAATGATATCGAAACCATATTTTTGCGATTTTTAAGTCAAAAGGAAAGTTGATGAAAATACTTTATGTAGAGGACAATGAAGATAATATTTATATGTTGTCTCGTCGCTTAAAGCGTAAAGGCTTTGAAGTACTTATTGCCGAAAATGGCAAGTTAGGTGTGGAATTATGCCTTAAAGAAGTTCCAGATCTTATTTTAATGGATTTAAGTTTACCTGTTATGGATGGTTGGCAAGCCATTGAAATTATAAAAAATGACCCCGCTATCAAGCATATCCCTATTATTGCCCTCTCAGCACATGCAATGGACCAACATAAACAGCAAGCGCTTGAGGCTGGAGCCGACGACTTTGACAGTAAACCTGTGGATTTAACCCGGTTAATGTCAAAAATCAACCAATTTATAGGAGAAATATAATGAAGGAAGATGCATCTATTCTTGTTGTTGATGACAATGAAGACAACCGTTATACCTTAAAACGCCGGTTGAAACGTATGGGCTTGAAAAAAATTGTTGAAGCAGAAAATGGTTTAGAAGCAATGAAACAAGTTGAATTACACGATTTTGACATGATCCTACTTGATATCATGATGCCTATTATGGACGGTTACGAAGTTTTAAAGCGGTTAAGAGCTGAAAGTAGATTCATTCATACACCTATAATTATGATCTCGGCGCTTAGTGATGTAGAAAATGTGGTTAAAGCTATCGATTTAGGAGCTGATGATTATTTGCTTAAGCCATTTAATCCTGTTTTATTAAGAGCAAAAGTCGAATCTTCACTCCTTAAAAAGCGTCTAATTGAAGTCGAAAAAAACTTTTATCGTGATTACGATAAAAGTACTCAGTTAGCTAAACCAGATTTGTTCCTAGGATCACTTGATGGTGAAATGAGAAATAACCCTGATACAACCTTTGCTGCTTATTATTTCAAATTTACTGCTTTTCAACAGCTGTCACATAGTACGGGTCATCTAGATGCTGAAAAACATATTAAACATTGTGTCGATATACTAAAGACTATTTTTGTTGGAGATCATTATTTGTTTGGCCGATTAGCTGATGACGCTGTTGCTGTTTTTTCAATAGCTAAAAAATGCCGTTTCTTCACCGAACAATTAAATCTAGAAAAAGAAGTGTTAGCTCCTCTCGATGATGCTGTATCAATTAATGAGGAAGCTATCAGGGGAGTCGGCCAAATACACCTAGGGATTTGTTTAACGACCCCTAAGTTACATAATGCCGGACAATTAATTGCAAATTCGTCCTTTGCTTGCGAGACAGCGATTAAAGAGGCTAAAAAAGTCGCTTATTACGATAAAGAGATACATGAAAGAACGTTAGAAAAATTCAAACTCGAACCCAAGTTAAAACAAGCATTAAACGAGAAAAAATTAGTCATGTATTATCAACCTATTGTTTTAGGTGCTACTGGGGAAATTAAAACATTTGAAGCATTGATTCGTTGGCCAACAGCGGAAGGAATGGTATCACCTGGAGAGTTTATCCCCTTGGCTGAAGAAACTGGTCTTATTCTAGACATAGATGATTATGTAATGACATCGGTATGTGAACAGATCGGAAAGTGGCGAAAACAACAGCCAAAGATGAAGTTTAGCGTAGGAATTAATATTTCGGCAAGACATTGGGCCGATAACCAATTATCAGAAAAAGTTATAAATCTGCTAGCGATAAATGATATTCCTGGTCACTGCTTAAAGTTAGAAATGACTGAAAGTGCTTTAGTAGGCGATATTGCCAGTGTACGTACAAATTTTGATTTATTGCAAAGTCATGGAGTTCAAATAGCATTGGATGATTTTGGAACTGGCTATGCATCACTAAGTTACTTGCTAGACTTCCCGTTTGATGTACTGAAGGTTGATCGCGTTTTTATTGTAGATATAGAAACAGATGAACAAAAACAAAAGTTACTACCTGCTATTTTACAAATTTCTAGATCTTTAAATATGGAAAGTATTATTGAAGGTGTTGAAACTAAAGAACAGGTTGATATTGTTAACCAATGCAATGGTGATTTGATTCAAGGTTTTTATTTCTATAAACCAAGCCCTGTAGCGGATATTGATCAACTCGATATATTTAAATAAGAAAGAAGAAAATATATAGTAGACGTTTTTACCAAGATATACAGAGTATATGGTAAGTTTTGCTGCTAAATTTTATGTTGATGACAAGGTTATCAGGGTGAATAGAAATTAACGTAGAAAAGTTAGGGGGACTACACATATTCACATCATTTATTCATAACCTTCTAGCTTCAGCGGGTTATATTAATAATTTCGTGTAGTGGGAAACTACACATTAGTGTAGTAAATTTAATCTCATTTATCTTCTATTCGTTATCTGTTATCTGTTATCTGTTATCTATTATTGATATTTTTCGTTTTATTAAAAACAATAACGACGAACCAAAATCACAAATTCGTCTTTCAAAACCTAAAAGATATTGTATTGGCTTAAAGTCCTAGTTATTTTTACAAAATAATAATGAAACCAATGTTTTTGAACCGATTCTTATTGATTAAATAGGTTAACTTTTGAGCATCCTTGTCTGATAACGCTATTTCTGTTTGTTGGTTTTTCCAAGTGTTTTTGGCTTTTATGAGCAAAGGAGTATCACCAACTGTAGGGTGATCCATAGCAAAAGTAACATCATTAGAAAATAGTGATACCAGTTGACCGTTGTCTATTATATCTTGAGTTTCACTTTTATTGGGATAAAGAATATCGCCGTTAGCTTTACGAATCCTTGGATTCAGTGATGGTGTAAAGTTGGTACCTCTAACATCGATAATGATGCCAGAAATTTCATTGTTTTTTACATCATTGATATGTTTTGGTTTTACACCTTGCTCAAGTGCAGAAATACGTTTACTAAGTTGGCTTAATTGATCGCTAATTTGTTGATTGGATACTTCGGGGTATGTCGCCGCATGAGCTGAACTTATCCAAAAAGACCATGAACTTGGAATAATGCTTGCTGATTGCTCCTCTTGATATAAGTCTTGATAAATCGATTTTGATATTTTACCTCGAAGAGAGGCTTGTAATACTACTTTACAAGAACCATCTATGCGGTTGTCTCTACTTTTTATTGTCGCGCCTTTAACCGTACCTTCTACACTTGATTTTATCTCATCACTGCTTAGCATATAATTACTAACTAATGTTGTAGCCGTTACTCTAACTCCTTGGTACGACTCTAATAAATTTCTTTGTGCATCGACTTTAGCTGCTCGGCAGGCTAGGTAAGGGGCTATGTTAGCTTTTTTCCCTTCCCCTGCAATACCGTAACCTATGGCCGAAACTGTAGCTTTAGTCCAATTTATTTCACCATTTGTTCCAACCAGTTCTCTGAACTGACCATCGTTTGCCGTTGCAGTTAATGAGCAAAAAGTAATAATGATAATGCTTAGGAATTTGTTCATATTATTATCTCAAGTTTAAGTTACTAATTAGTTTCTATTGCACCTAGCACCGACATTTTAGTGCTTTTATCAAAAGTTACATCTTTGGTTGCAACAGGGAATACAGATGAGTTTTGAATGTGAAAAGGTTGATTGTTGATAAATTTACAGCCATTTAAAGTTAGGCGCGACCGACCAGATAGTACGATTGCACTGGTGGAGCTACCGCTTAATTGGCACTTACTGATTTTCACATTTGCATGACCAGAGATTGTCAATGCTGAGTACTTGGCATTATCAGAATATAGGTGTTCAAAGCGTGGTGACCCTGATTTTATCTCTATGCCAACGCCTGAGTTTTTAAGCTGTAAACCATTAATTTCAATCGTTTTACTACTATCTAACGTTAATAGTTTTTTTGCCGGGGATAGTGTTGATTCACTTTCAAAAATTATGTTAGTAGGAGATTTTTTAGTTTTGCCCCAAAAGTAGGCTGAACCTTGCACTGCAATGTTTGCCCTTTTTTTGAACTTAACCTTAACATCGGGTTCTATTATCAAAGTAGAGTCTTCAGTAAATGTTGTGTTAGAAGCGATAATATAAGGACTGTTTTCCTTACTTAGCACATTTGCACCTCGATAAGAGCCAGACAATGTACTCGTTAGTATTGTAGTATTACTGATTTTTATGGGGTATACCTTTGTGGATATAACTGTTTTAGCACTCTCGTTATCCGCTTGGTCTAGTGCAACAACAGTGAATGTTAAGGCCGTAAAAGCTTCAAAGTCACCAGAAATAGTAATATTGGTTTCTTTTGTGATGTGAGTTGTTTCTGCCAAGTTGTTCTTAGAGGAAGTCATTATAACTTTGTATTTGACCTGTTCTTGATTATTGTTTTTCCATGAAAGCTTAACTTCATCAATGGTTGCGAAGTCTACTTTTAGCTGCTCGACATTTGTCGGCTTTTTGTTATCAAAATTCACTAAGCCAGTGGTACTTATCATTTGTGTGATTTGACCTGTGCCATCAATTAACTTTCCTATGATAACTTTTTGTTCTCCGTTCCAGCGTTTATCGACAATAATATCGGATTTATAGATACCCGAGTCTTGCTCTTTTAAATCAAAGGAGCCAATATCCTCGATATCTAATATAGCCCTTAGACCAGCTTGCCCTTTAATACCAACAGATAAACTGTCATTATATTTTAACCATTTATTTGAACCATCGTGAATTACCATATCTATGATGGGAAGCGTTTTACCATTATAACCAGCAGGCTCTGGAAACTCTTTAGCGATGGAGCGGCCTAACTCATCTGCAGCAGCAAATAAATTACTGTCCTCTAAGTGCTGAGCGGCCAAAGCGGCATTCAATAATATTCCCCAAGGTGAGGTAGAAAGACCTCCTGCTCTTGAGGTAATTATTTCTTTTTTGTGCCATAAGACTTTTCCGTCTTTAGATATTAGCTCAATATCTACACCTAATTTAATATGAGCATAAATGCCAGCGTAGAACCTTTCATATTCAATCACTTTTCCTACGACAACCGCATCAACACCAAGGGTTTGCGCTAATTGTTGAGGGGATAATTTATTTTCCGGGTTTTTTAAATCAACCTCCTTTGTATGTACCAGTTGAAAATTTTTATTAGAAAGGTGACTTTGTAATATATCTCTAAGCAGTGAAGATGTTTCCAGTGAGGTCGTGCTATTAGATAATTGTGCTATCGCTATGATTTTTGGGGTATCACTTAGTTTGATCTTTTCTTGATCGCCAGATGTCATGTTTTCTAGCGTTCTTATTGGGCTAGTAATAGCAACAGTACCTTTAGTGCTCAAAGAACAACTTGTTAGCACTGGTATTGCAATTAACGTAATGATTACACTGAGCAAAGATTTTATATTAATGTTGTTCACTCACTTCTCCTTTGTATTCAATTTTAGGTAAACTCCGTATGACATCATTATCGATATAGTATGGAATTTTAGTTGATCAACGCTTATTAGTCCTGAAGATCAATTACTTGTTAGATAACAGAATAATTAAACTGTTTTCTAAATGTTTTATAGCGGTATTAATAATCTACTTTATGGAGATACGACTATCATTACCCGACCTTTATCCATAGTTTTGACTAAATCTAAATTGTTTTTAATAAATAAGGCTACTTCATCAGTAACCACTAAATCTGAATGACTCGATTTATACGTGCCTATTGCTTTTACCACATAAGGTGAATAACTAATTCGTTTATTATTGATCGCATCTCTAATATCAAGATCATATGAGACAGGGCGCGTTCTGATAACATTACTATTGAGCATTTCTGGGGTAGGGTAAATAACCTTACCGTCTTGGGTGCGTATTCTCGGTATTGTGGCTAATTTAAATTGGTCAATGCCCTGTGCATCGATTAACAAACCCGAAATGTTATTAACATTTTCAATACTATCTATTTTCGCCTCCACAAACTGTAAAAACTCTTCTTTTGGTAACCTGTGTAATTTGTTTTTTATTTCTCGTAATATAGAGACAATTGTTTCCGCAGCCGGTAACGTTTCTGCATGAGCTTTACTGATAAATTGCCAGTTTGAAATAGATAATTTAGAGGCAAGCTGTCCTAAGGAAAATTGCCCCCAAGGATTAGTATTTAAAGTGGGAGATTCAATGATATTTAAGCTGGTATCATTATTAACATGCTGAGAAATTGACTCAATAAAAGAACCGTCCATCTTTATTTCAATAACAACTTGAGCAATTTCATTTTGATAGATATCTTTAGTGATTAATGCCCCTCTAACGACTGCATTGAGTTTAGTACGAACAATATCTGATGTTGCTTCTAAATCTAGCACAGTGGTTTCTGAACTAACTTGTACACCCGATATTATTTCTGCCAAATTTCTATAGGCATCAACTTGGGCGGCTCTACGTGCTAACAAGCGTTTCTTTCGATTTGGGGTGTTATCTGATGCGACACCATAACCGCTAGCGAATATAGTGCCCTTAGACCAATTAATACCACCAGTATCCGTTCCTTGGATGACGTCGTCAGCGGATAATGAGAAGTGAGTAAACATCAATGAAAAGACAATTAGATATTTTAACATTATTATATTTCCTTTAATTCGCTATCAAAATGTACATATTTAGCTCTACGATTAACTATTTTTTTTAAATAATTTCGAGTTTCCTCTGCGGGTAGGTTTTTAAGTAAGAACTGATAAACTTCGTCGGCTGTCATTGTGTTGATTACTTTTGCCGCTTTAGATAAATTCTTTTTGCCCGTAAATGTTTTTGCTAAATTACCAACGCCTGTATTATAGCTAGACACAGCACAATAAAAGCGGGACTTTGGATCCTCTATTTTGCGTAAATATCGACTTTTTAATAATTTGAAATAGGCTGTACCGAGTTGTAAGTTATTTGTTTCATCAAACAAATAATCAGGGGATAATATTTTCTTTTGCCCATGTACATAATTATGAGCATCTATGCCTGCCGTTTTGGGCACTAGTTGCATTAAACCAAAAGCGGGAACGCGAGAGATAGCTCTAGGATTATAGCTAGATTCTGTTTCAATTATGGCTAGAATTACTGATATAGCGACATCATATTTTGTGGAAAATTTCTTTACGTCATCAAAGTTGTTCGCTAACAAAACTTTTTGATAGTTATTAACAAACTTAACCGTCATTTTTAATAAAGAACCTTCGGCAGTATCTACTAGGTCTAATTTAATTGTTGGTTCATTTCTATCTATGTCTAGGTCTGTTGGTGCAGTTGAAGGCTTTTGGCTTGATGATTTAATTTTTAATGCGCTAACAGGGGCAATAACTACAGGTGGAGCTGTAACCACAGATGGAGCTGTAACTACAGCTGGAGCAGAATCGATAGTCGGTAAACTCTCTTTTATTTTAATCGAGTCAGTTGATGACGTTTCTTTATTCCCATTTACTTCATTTACCTCGACTGCTGTTATCTTAAGTAAGTTTTTTTCAGGAAGTAATTGTTTTAAATTATTTTTATTTTTTAATGGTTTGATTGCTGGTTGAATACCTTTCTTAGTCAGATTTTCATTTACCGCTTGTGAAAAAACATCTAATTTTTCTATTGAGGCCGTTGTAGGGGCCGTAAGTTGTGCTGCCATAACTTCAATATCTAGTTTAGCTTTGTCTAAGTCGTTATTCGTTACTAGTGTCTCTATAACAAGTTCCCCAGCTTGATAATCAACAACTGAACGAGTTTGTAAATTTTTACTATAACCAACCCAGGTACTTTTAGTTGGAAGTTTGACATTACTTGGCCACTTGACCTCTATCTTCTTAGTTATGCCATTAAATGCATCATTTATGGCGTCAACATAGGCATTGTATAAGCTATCAATTTCGGAGGTTTTTTGCTTAAACTGCTGATCTAACATGCGATCTATATCGTCAAAACTTTGCTCTTGCTGATTTTTAGCAATAATGTTTCCACTAAATAGCAGTAAAATGCTAATTAATGTTAGCGGTAAACTAATTTTTTTCACTGACACTTTCTCTTATTAATTTAATGGAATCGCGTTTACTACAAATATCAGACTCATTAGTTGAACAAATAGCTAATGTAACTTCAGCAATAAAAGTACTTTCCTCTGCTTTAACCGACTCATTTAAAACAAAAGCACCTTTTAATAACCCTTTTACTCGAGTTGCAATAATATCTTTAGTGACTTCAAAATCTTCGACTGAAGTACCTGCACTTAGTTGAACACCTTGCACTATCTCCGCTAATTGTCGCTGAGCATCAAGGGTTGCAGCACGTTTTGCCATCATTTTCGCTTGAAAATTACTGACTGTCTTTTCGATATCAACGGTGCCAAACCCTTTTGCTGAAAGTATACCTTTATGATTTTCCGCATATGCTGAAAAAAAAGTAAAATTGATGAGTAATAACATAAGTGTGATGATATTAAATGAAAAAATTCTCATGAAAGTAAATGTCCTTTATATATAACTTGGCTAAATGCTGCAACATCATTAAAACTAGATTTTCGTTAATGTTAATCTTATGCGATAATTGAACAATATGTAAAATAGTGTAATGTTTTATTACAAATATTACACTATTCTTTTAATATAGCCTTTTATTGTGAGATTATCTCTTTCGTTATGGGTTAATTAATTGCAAGCGAAAGGGAAATCATGCTTCAAAACTTAATTGTAAACGCAAGGGATATCATGCTTCAAAAACTCACCCTCTTCGGGAAAATATTGTCTGTTCCCTTTCTTATTTTTTTGTTTTTTTCCGTACACGTTCAAGCTAAAGTTGTTACCGCAAAAGGCATTAGCGATATAGTTGAAGGAAAAAAAGCTAAAACTCGATCTATTGCTCTAAATAATGCTAAACGTGCTGCAGTAGAACAAGTCGCAGGGGCTTTTGTTCAATCTCGTTCTACGGTCAACGATTTTGTTATTGCTCAAGACAAAATTTATAGCTCATCATCAGGTAATATTTCCACTTACACTATATTATCAGAAGGTATTAATGACTTTGGTGCTTATGAAGTTGAGATTGAAGCTAATGTTGATGTTCAAGAATTACTTGTTGATATTAAAGAGATCTTAAAGGTAAATGGCTGGAGTAGAAAGCCTCGTATCACCTTAAAAGTAAAGTCAAACAATAGAAGTCTAGGCAAAACGTTAGAGTCTTTATTTATCTCGAGATTAAATAAAAATGGCTTTGAGGTTTTTGATCACTCGAAAAGAGTAAAAACGGGTTTTGTTTTAGGAATTAATGCGGACTTGTTGACTAATAAGAATGATTACCAAGGAATTAGTCTTACTTCCAATAGTCTGTCTATGGTCACTAATGTAACAAGAACTGATGATGGCCAGGTTATTGCTACTATAACGCAGCAAGATTCTAAGGCTGGCAGTAACTTAGCAAAAGTAGTACAACAACTTTCTGACAAATTAGTCAGAAAAGCTTGGCGCGGATTAAAAAAAGAAATTTTAGACTTTTGGCAAGAAGAACAATATATAGCTCGCTCGATTTATTTAGATGTCGAGCAATTGCGAACTTATGAACAAGCTAAAGACTTCTCTCGATCACTAAAGCAAAGCGTCTCAGGTCTACTTGATGTTGAGTTAAGTGAATTTTCTCCTGAAAAAAGTCAGTATTTACTTAAGTATAAAGGTTGGCCTGAACAACTTTATGATGAAATATTTGCCGGACCACTGAAATCAGAATATCAACTCAAATTAATTAGTGTTAATGCTAATCATGTTACATTAAGAATAAATTAGGAAAAATGATGTTAAATAAAAAAGTACTTGTTTTATCAGTAGCATTAGGGCTTTTATCTGCCTGTGCTAGTACAGGAAAAAAAGAAGCTAGCAATGAGTTCAATATTTCGCAGCAATTGATGATGTCCCATAAATATATTGAGGCGATAGGCTATTTGGAACAAGCATTAAAGAATGATCCAGAAAATAAACAATATGCTGCCATGTTAGCAGAAGCGCGTCAAAAATCGGTTGAACAATTAATCACTAAACTCAATAAAACGTTAAATGATGGAAAGTTAAACAAAGCAAATCTTGATAGTGCTAATGCTTTATTGAGTCAGGCAAAATCGATACTTTCGCAGCATAGCTCTTATTTAAATGCAGAAGCCTTAATAACTAATAAACAAGAAGCTCTGCAGATAAAAGTAAAAGCTTTATATGCTAATGTGCAAAAAAACATTACTAACCGTGATTGGATAAAAGCAAAGTTCGCGGTTAAAAAGTTAATGCAGCTCTTTCCTAATTACGAAGATACAGCACAGCTTGCACAGAAAATAAAAATTACGGGTAGTCGCTTTTATTTACAACAAGCAAATGATGCCTATCGTCTAAATGATTTTGTTCAAACGTTAGCATTTGCTCGTAAGGCAATCACAATTGATAGTAGTAGTCAAAAAGCAAAACAACTCATTTTGCTAACTAACAAAAAGAATAATAAAGAATACTTTATTGGTCTTGTTCAGGCAGCTAAATTAAGAGCAGATTGGGCTACGGTTTATAATTCGTGCAAAAAAGTCCTTAGTTATGATGTTAATAATGGTTTTTGCATAGAAGAAATGGTAATAGCCAAAGATAAATGGACTTCAACTCTGCTGAGTGAATCTCGTAAGTTCATGGTAGAAGGGTATTTAGCGAAAAGTATTGCAAGTTATAGAGAAGCTGAAGTTGTCAATGATGGTGCAGCAAACAATGCATTGGAGGCATTAAAGGAGTCATTGACTGACAAAATAGATGTCACAGCTGAAGAATTAGCTGAGCGCGGTAAGTTTGGGGCTTCTTGGTATTTATTAAATAGAATAAAAGACTTTAATTCTTATTATCCTAACTTGTTTAGAAAAATAAAAGAAATTGAAGACGCAATTACATTACGTATTAGAAAAAAAATAGCGGTATTTGATTTCAAAAGCCCTTCTTATGGGCAAGATGCTGGAGTACTAGTCTCAAATAACTTGATTGCCAATTTATTTAATAGTGCCTCTAAAGATATCATTATCGTAGAACGTGAAAATTTAAAAAATATTTTAGAAGAAATGAAACTTGGCCAAATAGGGGTTGTTTCAGAGACAAGTGCACAAGAAATGGGCCGTTTGTATGGTATCGATACAGCTATTATGGGTAGTGTACTTCTTTATAAGGTAGATACTAGTGACTCTGTTAGCTCTGAGACCGTTCGATATGCTGTTGGTGAGGAAATATCAGATAATATAGATTATTTAAATTGGAAAGCAATGAATCCTAATCCTTCAAAGGGGGAGTTACGAACAGCACCTGCGGCTAAAATTATGATCCCTAAATACGAAGAAAAAGAATACAAGGTGACCAACATGAAGAAAGTTGGCTTTTTTCAACTTTCTTTTAAAATAGTTGATTTTGCTACGGGTGTTAACAAGAGAGTCGAAACCATTAAACGCCAAAGAGTCGTTGAAGATAGTGGTAATGAAGGAATAAAAGATGCCAATGTTGTTTTTGATCCTTTAGAGATGACCACAGATACCGAATTGTTACAGCTTATGGCATCTGAGGTTGTTGAAGAATTATCTCGTGGTGTTTTACAGCCATTACGTAATCTGGAAAAACAGTATTTTGAAAATGGCGAAGGTTTATATTTACGACGTAAGGAGAATATAAATGCTGTTGAGCAATTTGTGAATGCGATTTTTGATGAAAAACTAAAATCAGTAATCAATTCTCCTATTACTACTCAAGCGAATAAATACTTGCAAACTATCATAACTGAGCATGCTTTTAGATAAGCTATAGGTTAAAAGCATGAATGTTCTTCGAGAAAGGCTGATTATACTAAGTTTTTTATATTTCTTTAGTTTATCGGTTGTAGGTGAAAGTGTTAATTCTATCGCCTTATTTAATTTAAGACCGGTTAGTATGGATGCTATTGGCGCTGATGCTGATTTACTTTATTCCTTAGAAGTGGAATTAGGGAAATCTGCAGAAATATCAATACTTTCTCGTCGAGATATTGAAGCTGTATTACATCGTATCGGCGGTGCGCAAGTTTCTGATACTAATTTAGTTATAGCGTATGGCCAAGAAATGGGTGTTAGTTTTATTTTAACAGGAGATGTAGATAAAACGGGCAGCTCGATGAAAGTGAATATGAATTTGATTGATATCATTGGTGGCAGAGTCGTTAAAACTTGGCATGAAAGTTTTACCGGGCGTGGTGATGTATTACAGCGTTCCAATGCATTAGCTGAAGATATCAAGAAGGAAATACTCGCTTCTGCAGAAGCGAATTATAGTAGTAGCTCTGATGCTTTAGTTGAAGTCGAGATTGAGCATTTTAAAAGTATCTCTGCTATTGCTAAAGACTCTGGCGTATTTCTTAGCTGGGATATTAACGAAAAGAGTGCTGTTTTTTATACAAATGTTTATCGAGGACAGTCAAAAGATGGGCTATTTGAGTTTCTAACCAGTGTTGAAGAAACACATTATCAAGATGATGCTCAAGGTGAAGTGTTTTATCGCTTAGATTTGGTTTTAGATAATGGCGAAGAAGTTAGAGGTAAACAAATAGTTAGTGCAAAGGCATCATCAAATCTTGTTGATAATAGTTTATTACCCCCCATTGTTTTAGGGGCAGAAAATTTATTACACGGCATTAAAATTAACTTGGTGCCACAGTTAAATAATAAGGGCGTTATTGGTTATAATTTTTATCAAAAAGTAAATGATAATCAATGGAAAAAAGTTCATTCAATTGATAAAACTAATCAATTGAATTATTCACAAGTTTTAAATAAAAACTTTATTGCTAACGCAAGTTATCAAATTTATGTTTCTGCCTACAGTGAACTTGGTGAGAGTAATCCGTCAGACATATTAACGTTAACCACTCATCCTGCTCTTGTCTTAACGGCTAAAGAAGGAAAGGCTTTACGGAAAGCTGAGCTCTCATGGACTCAAGCAAAAGTCGGGAAGGGCTATAAACTCTACCGAAAAGAATTAGCCCAAACTCGTTGGCAATTAATCCACGAAATACCAGATCTAACACGTTTATCTTTCATAGATACTAAAGGCTTAGAAGACGGAAAGAATTATCAGTACAGCATTACTGCTTTTGATGCATATACTGAAACATCGAAATCAAATGAATCGTTAGTACAAACTAAAAACCTACCCGATTCACCCCAAAACTTACAAGTTGAGTCTAATTTGGTGAAGAGCGTAAAACTGACTTGGCAAACTAGTGATGATAAAGATGTGAGTGGTTATGTAATATACCGTAAAGCAGGCACTATGTCGTCAGGGGATTTATTGGTTGAAATTGCGTTTGTTGAAGGATATAACAAAGAGGTGTTCGTTGATGGTTTAGGCGGTAGTCCTCTAAAAGATGGAGAAAACTACTTTTATGCTATTGCTGCTAAAAACACATTTGGTAGTGTTGGTAAAATTAGCTTCGCTGTAAAAGCACAAACAAAACCTCTACCAAAACAGGTGAGAAATTTTAAGGTTATAGCTGAAACAAATAGTATAGGGTTAAGTTGGGAAGCTAACGCAGAACCAGATATAAAATATTATAGTATTTATCGTAAGTGGAACAATGAAGCATGGAAAAAAATAACTGATGTTGAGGGGACTAACTATCAAGATGATAATCTTAAAGCATATGCACAAACGTTTTATAAGATTTTAGTCACGGATAAAAAAGGCTTAATCAGTCAATTTTCTTCAACACAACAAGTTGAAAGCCCGCTAGTTATTGACTTAGTTGTCGCCGAGGAATTAATGCTTCGAACTATAAGTCTTACATGGAATAAAGTTAACCACATAAAAGGTTATAAGCTCTATCGTAAAGCAGTCAATAATAATCAGTGGCGTTTAATTCAAAAAAGTATTTCACCAGACAAAAGCTCATATAAAGATTTTGATCGTAAACAAATGCAAGAAGGCATTACCTATCAATATAAATTAACCGCTTTTGATGATTTCTTAGAATCCCCTGCATCAAATATTGTTTCAGCAACAACTAAAGCGCTACCCGAAGCTCCAAGTGGGATCCTTGCCCAGAATAACCAAGTTAAACGGGTGCATTTGTCATGGGACAGGTCTAATGATACGGATGATCAAGGTTATATTGTTTATCGAAATGATAATAAAGGTAAATTTGAAGAAATTGAAAAAATTTCAAAACTATCGACAACACAATATTTGGATGAAGGAGGTTTATTTTCTAGCTTAAAGGATGGTACTCATTACACATACAAAATAGCGACTTACAATAAGTTTTCTGAAATTGGTCCGTTATCTGATAAAATTGAAGCAATCACTAAAGCCATTCCTAATACTATTTCAGGGCTTTCTATTGAACAAGATGTCGGAGGTTTAATGGTTTTTTGGCAACAGTCTACAAATCAAGATATAAAGAATTATCAAATATATCGAAGTAATACAGCGTCATGTGATAGTGCCCGCAAGCTAGCGATTGTTGATAGTTCAAATGATGTATATTTTGATACAAGTGTTAAAAGTGGTAAAAGTTATTGTTATCAAATTACTGCTATCGATAATGATAAGTTAGAAAGTATGCTTTCTCAGCATGTTAACTTCACTTTACCCGCTACAGAGTTAGGAAATTAAATGAAAGCTATATTTTTTACAAATTTATTTCTATTTTTATTTTTTATACCTATTGCGAATGGGCAAGAGTTTGGGCAGTCCAAACAATTATTTAGCACACCAGGGTTTCAAAAAATGAAGTTAAAGTATAAGCAATGTGTACTATCAAAAGGCGAACAATATGCCAAGGTAAGTACACCATCTGAGGCTATTACATTTGCCCCGATCGCTTGTAAAAGAGAAATATTAAAAATAAAACAATTCTTTTTGAATAGTGCATTTAAAAAGGATGTTATAACTGCGCTAGTTGACTCTATAAAAGAAGGTGTAGAAATTGATTTGGTAAATATAGTCTACAAGGAACGTCTAAAATACCTAAAAAAGTGATATGAAATTAAACTAATTTATTATTTAGTTATACAGAGTTATAACTAAATAATAACTAAGCCTTCTATAAGCCATTTATTTCCGATGGTACGCGATATAAATAATACAAGTCACCGTTTATGTTTAAAAATTTAATATCTTTTATCATCAGAAACAACCTCCAAGCATATGCCATTTCCACTAATCTAACTGCAGTTTAATTGCTAATATATAATGTAGTTTAGTATTCAGGGTAATCAACATGCCTTAGTATAGGCGCATATGTAGGTTGTTGTATCATGTGAATGAGTTTGCATCCGTATAAAGGACAAAGTTGCTAGTGAAAACACTTTGTTCTATTAATTAATGCGTTTATTCTGCAAATAAAATAATTAGCTTATATAAGCGCTATTCCCTTTGATTAACTGTTGTTATAATGCCGAAAAATAACGTAGTTTAAATTCTTTTTAGAGGTTTTGTGGATGTCGGAAGCTGAAAAACGCCCAACAAATTTTATTCGTCAAATTATCGATGCGGATCTTGAAACTGGTAAACATACGAGTGTACAAACTCGTTTTCCACCAGAGCCAAATGGTTTTTTACATATTGGTCATGCAAAATCGATTTGTTTAAATTTTGGTATTGCTCAAGATTACAACGGTTTATGTAACTTGCGCTTTGATGATACGAATCCTGAAAAAGAAGATATTGATTTCGTTAATTCAATTGAAGAAGACGTAAAGTGGTTAGGGTTTGAATGGTCTGGTGAGACGCATTATTCATCTCAATATTTTGATAGATTACACGGATTTGCCGTTGAACTAATCGAAAAAGGATTAGCGTATGTTTGTTTCTTAAATGCTGATGAAGCCCGTGAATATCGTGGTACATTAAAAGCACCAGGAAAGAACAGTCCATATCGTGATACAAGTGTTGAAGAGAACTTAGCCCTTTTCGCTAAAATGAAAAATGGCGAGTGTAAAGATGGCGAATGTGTACTTCGCGCTAAAATTGATATGACTTCAAGTTTTATGTGTTTGCGCGATCCAATTATTTATCGTGTTCGTTTTGCTCACCATCACCAAACAGGTAACGAGTGGTGCATTTATCCAATGTATGACTTTACCCATTGTTTATCGGATGCTATTGAAGGCATTACCCATTCACTTTGTACGCTAGAGTTTCAAGATAACCGCCGGTTATATGATTGGGTACTTGAAAATGTATCCATTGAAGTAACACCACATCAATATGAATTTTCACGTTTAAATCTAGAGTACACTGTATTAAGTAAACGAAAATTACAAATGCTCGTTGAAGAAAATCTCGTGAATGGTTGGGATGATCCGCGCATGCCTACTATTGCAGCATTTCGTCGTCGTGGTTACACACCAGGATCACTACGTGAGTTTACTAAGCGTATTGGTGTAACTAAAATGGACAACACCGTTGAAATGGGCGTGTTGGAAGCTTGTATTCGTGAAGACTTAAACGACAATGCGCCGCGAGCTATGGCTGTGCTTGATCCAATTAAATTAGTGATAGAAAATTATCCAGCTGACCAAGTTGAAGAATTAACGATAAAAAATCATCCGAATGACGAAACATTAGGTACACGTATTGCACCTTTCTCTGCTGAACTCTACATTGAAGCGGAAGATTTTCGCGAAGAAGCAAATAAGAAATATAAACGTTTAGTGATTGATAAAGCGGTTCGTTTACGTAACGCTTACGTCATTACTGCTACACGCTGTGATAAAGACAGTGAAGGGAATGTAACCACTGTTTATTGTACTTATAATGCCGATACATTAGGTAAGAACCCTGAAGATGGTACTAAACCTAAAGGTGTTATTCATTGGGTTTCTGCACAGCAATCTGTTGATGCTGAAATTCGTTTATATGATCGCTTATTTACGGTAGCAAACCCAGGAGCAGAAGAAGACTTTAATAGCGTAATGAATCAAGACTCTTTAATCACTATCAGTGGTGCTAGAGTAGAGCCTTCGTTAGTGAATGCAAAGCCTGAACAGGCATTTCAGTTTGAGCGACAAGGTTATTTCTGTCTTGATAACAAAGACGCTAAAGGTGATAAACTCATTTTTAACAGAACAGTCGGTTTACGTGATACTTGGGCTAAAGCGGGTAATTAATTAGCCTGTCATAAGACACTCGACTTAATTGTTAAGTGTCTTATTTTTTTGCTTGCTAGAACTCATTTATTAATGAGGGTTATATAATAGCGGGTACTAAATTGTTGCCGCTTTCATTTGTTGTACAAATGAGGTTAACGCAGCTAACATCACTTGGTTATCAGCAAGATTATTTTCTATAATTCTAACAACGGCAGAACCACTAATTGCTCCCGCAGCGCCTGTTGCTAATGCAGCTTTTACTTGTTCTGGGCTAGAAATACCAAAACCAATAACACCTGGCGCAGCATTGTTTGCTTTTAATGCGGCCACTAAATGATGAGCAGGGCTTGTTTCTTCGCTTGATGTATTGGTTGGAACATCAACACCCGTTACTCCAGCGCGGCTTAATATGTAAGTGTAGCCCTGGCTATATTGTGAAACTTGTCTTAATGTTTCTTCACTACCATTTGGTGGTGCAATAAATATGGGGGCAATGCCATGCTTTAAAGCTGCGACACGAAATGGTGTGCTTTCACGCAAAGGTAAATCGGCAATTAACACAGAATCAACACCGACAGCGGCCATATCCTTATAAAATCTATCAATACTACGGGCAAAAACTAAATTTCCGTAAAGTAATAAACCGATCGGAATATTAGGCGCATAAGCACGAACCTTTGCTAAAACATCCATACAAGAATCAGTGTTAACACCCGAGCTTAACGCACGAAGTGCTGCTTTTTGAATAGTAATACCATCTGCACTTGGGTCAGAAAATGGTATCCCTAGTTCTAAGGCATCAGCACCAGCATCAATTAATGCTTTAATTATTTCAAATGATTGCTCAAGATTTGGATCGCCAATAGTGACAAAAGGAATAAAAGCACCTTGATTTTTTTCTTTTAATTGAGCAAAAGCGTGTTGATAACGAGTGGTCATTTTTTGATTAGCCTTGTTAACTGAACTCATTATACTTCTCCTTTGCTTAGTTCTTGTTTGTAAGTTTCTAGCACCGTTTGCACGTGTGCTAAATCTTTATCACCTCGGCCAGATAAATTGACTAAAAACACGGTTTCCTCAGTTACCGTTTCAGCCATTTTCAAAGCCTGTGCCAGCGCGTGAGAAGATTCTAGTGCAGGAATAATCCCTTCATTCATCGCTAAAGCTTGAAAAGCATCTAACGCCTCATCATCATTAATAGGCACGTATTGGGCACGGCCTGTTTCTTTTAAAAATGCATGTTGTGGACCAACCGCTGGGTAATCGAGGCCGGCTGAAACCGAATACGACTCCTCTATTTGACCAAATTTATCTTGCATAATATAGGTATAATTACCATGTAGCATACCTTTAGTGCCAGCGACTAAGGTTGCACCATGTTGGTTGGTATCAATTCCTTTACCACCGGCTTCAACGCCAATTAACTTCACATCAGTTTCTTTGATAAAATCTTGAAACATACCAATGGCATTAGAGCCACCGCCGACACAAGCGATAACATAATCAGGTAATCGACCTTCTTGCTTAAGAATTTGTTGTTTAGCTTCTTCGCCAATCATTTTTTGAAATTCACGGACTATGGTCGGAAAAGGGTGAGGACCTGCCGCAGTGCCTAATAGATAATGGGCATTGTCATAATTTGCAGACCAGTCGCGTAATGCTTCATTCACTGCATCTTTTAGAGTGCCAGAGCCAGCTGTAACGGGAATAACTTCAGCGCCCATTAGTTTCATGCGGAAAACATTCGGTTGCTGGCGCTGACAATCTACGGCGCCCATGTAAACTTTACATTTCAAACCTAATAATGAACATGCTATAGCGGTAGCAACTCCATGCTGTCCGGCGCCTGTTTCTGCAATGATTTCTGTTTTACCCATACGTTTAGCGAGCAAAGCTTGGCCCAGTACTTGATTGGTTTTATGTGCGCCACCGTGTAATAAATCTTCACGTTTTAAATAGATTTTAGCTAGCGGATTATTCGTTAAATTACGGGTTAAAGTCAGTGGTGTTGGACGACCTGCGTAATTTGTTAGCAAGTCATTAAACTCAGCTAAAAAGCTTGCGTCTTCTTGTGATTCAATGAAAGCTTGTTCTAATTGTTCAAGGGCAGGAACTAATAATTCGCCGACGAACATGCCGCCAAATTCACCGAAATAGGCGGGTAAGGTCTTTTTAGTTTTTGGTGTTTCTTGATTGTTTTTTTGTTCTGTCATTTTCTTTATTCCTAATGCTTTATACACACTTTGTGTGTTTGGTATTGCTAATAGTGTCTAATGGCGGCGAAAACTTGTTGAAGCTTTTCAAGGCTTTTAACGCCTGGGCTTGTTTCAACACCTGAGTTGAGATCCAAACCAAATAAATCTAGTGCTGTTTTCTGGCTGATAGCTTGTTCTATATTATTGATAGACAAACCTCCTGCGAGAAAACATTGGGTTAAGTCTTGCTCAGATTCGGCTAACGCTCGCCAATTAAACGTCTCACCACTGCCAGCATTTTTGCCATCTAAAACGTAACCTTGTGTATTACTGGCTAGTTCAGGTACTTCTTTCTCTACAGCTAAGGCTTTCCATATTTGACACGTTTTTGGTAATAAAGGCTTGAGTAAATCAATATATTCTTGAGTTTCGTTACCATGAAGTTGTACGGCGAATAAATTAAGGTTTATTGCAAGCTGGGCGATCTCTTCAATAGGGTGATTAACGAATACACCGATATATTTTAAAGAGGGAACTTGCACGACAATGTCTTGAGCTTGTTCACCTGTAATGCATCGCGGAGATTTTGCAGCAAAAATTAAGCCACCAAACTGTGCACCTGCATTAACTGCACTTAGTGCATATTCAGTTTTAGTTAAACCGCAAACTTTATTGTTACCGTAAATGAGTTTTCGACAGGCTAAATCAATGTCATCTTCTGACATTATTGAGCTTCCGACTAAGAAACCGTCTACTGCTGGCGCTAACTCTCGAACTTGTTCGTTGGTATAAATACCAGACTCTGAAATAATAATACGGTCAGCGGGCAAGGTAGGGGCATAGTCAAAGGTTCGGGCGATGTCGGTGGACAAATCACGTAAATCACGGTTATTAATACCAATAAGTTTTGCGCCTAAATCAATGGCTCTATCGCGTTCTTCATCATTTGATATTTCAGTTAACACTGCTAAGTTATATTGCTCTGCTATCGCTGATAAAGCTTTATACTCTTCGTTAGATAAAACACTAAGCATTAATAAAATTGCATCTGCGCCATAATAACGTGCTAAATAGACTTGATAAGCATCAACGAAGAAATCTTTATTAAGTACCGGGCAACTAACGGTGTCAGTGACTATTTTTAAATACTCAAACGTGCCTTGAAAGTATTTTTCATCGGTTAAAACAGAAATCGCTGCGGCGTATTTATCGTAAATTTGGCAAATAGCTTTCGGGTCAAAATCAGCTCTGATCAAGCCTTTTGACGGTGAGGCCTTTTTACATTCTAAAATAAACCCCGCATGCGCATGGCCTTGTTTTCTATCAAGTGCCGCGTACATGTCTTTTTCAGTTGGCACTAATGTTTCAATAAAATCACTTAGTGGGAAATCGATTTTACGCTGCTCAATTTCAATGCGTTTGTTAGCAACAATCTTTTCTAATATATTTGCCATGTTATGCCGTTGCCTCTGAAGCTGAATTTGAAATAATGACCATGTTTTCTAAGGTCGTTAATGCTTTACCTGAAGCTAGTACTTCACTAGCCATGTTAGCAGCTGTTTTTAAATCACTCGCTTTATCATGTAAATAGAGTAATGCTGCACAGTTTATAATAACCGCTGCATTATGGGCTGGCTGACCATTACCGGAAAGAATGGCGCGTATATATTCAGCATTTTCTTGCGGTGTCCCACCTTTAATATCTTCTAGCGTATAACTTGATAAGCCAAAGTCGCAGGGCGATATTACTCGGGTAGAGCATTGTCCGTTTTCAATTTCGCTAACTTGAGTTTCACCATGTAAGGCTATTTCATCTAAACCACTACCATGAACAACCCAACCACGTTTTACACCGGTTAATAGTAAGCTAGTCGCCATGACATCGATAAGCTCAGGCGTATAAACACCAAGTAACATTGTACTTGGAGACGCAGGGTTTACTAATGGCCCTAAAATATTAAAGAGTGTACGAACCCCCATTGATTTTCTAACCGGACCTGCATGTCTAAAGCCAGGATGATAAGCTGGAGCATATAAAAAGCATAAATTAGTTTGAGCTAAACATTTACTCGCCGTTGTTGGCGACATCATTAAATTTACGCCAAAAGCTTCAAGTAAATCAGCAGAGCCTGACATACTAGAAACACTGCGATTACCGTGTTTCGCCATTTTTAAGCCACACGATGCAGCTAGTATCGCGGCAGTCGTTGAAATATTAATGGTATTTGCACCATCACCACCGGTACCAACACAATCAGCAACACTGTTTTCTTGTGCAGGGAATGGAGTCGCAGAGCTACGAACAGCAATCGCGGCGCCTGCAATCTCGTTAGCTGTTTCACCTTTTATTTTTAAGGCCGTTAATACACTAGCTAATAACGCAGGTTCAACATTTCCATTGATCATTGCTTTGAAGAATTCTTCAGCGTCGCTCTGGCTAATATCATCGCCATCAACTAGTTGTTGTAAAATATTACTCATGTGAAGCTCCTGCTGTTATTACATTATTTTTCGATAATAAATAGCTAATACTTTGTGCTAATAATGTGCCGCCATAAGTGGTTAAAATAGACTCTGGATGAAATTGAAAACCTAATGTGCCATCGCCTTTATGTTCAATTGCCATAGGTAAAGTCACTTGTTCAGAGGTTATATATTCTGCAATAATATCAATAGAACTAGGCACTTCACTTGCTATTAATGAATGGTAGCGAGCAACAGGTAGTGGGTGATTAATATTTTCAAAAACACCATTTTGACGATGAGTAATGCTCGATGCTTTGCCATGGACAATTTCAGGTGCACGTTCAACTTTCCCCCCGTAATGTTCTACCAAAGCTTGGTGCCCTAAGCAGATACCTAATATTGGATATTTTCCCACACATTTAGCAATTAACGCCATTAAACAACCGGATTGACTCGGCTCTCCAGGACCTGGAGATAACACTAACAAAACCTGTTCTGTACAATTTTGTATTTGCTCGAAAATGAAATCAGCAGATAAAGTATTACGATAAATCGTTGGGTCAAAACCCAAACATTGAAATTCATCAACTAAGTTGTAGGTAAATGAATCAAGATTATCAAGCATGAAAATCTTCACTTGCTCATTATTGTTAGTAAGCATGATTGCTCTCCTTGCTATCCGTGATTTCGTTATTTGCACCGGCGACAAAATTAACGGTAAATGATTCTGCATGTTGAATGGCGTTTATTACCGCTTGTGCTTTTTGCTTAGTTTCATTCGCTTCAGACTGTGGGTCTGAGTCGTAGACCACTCCTGCACCGGCTTGCACGTGTGCAATACCATGTTTTACAAAAGCTGAACGAATAACAATACAGGTATCCATTTCACCTTCGCCGGTTAGGTAACCTACTGCACCGCCATAACTACCGCGGCGCTTCCCTTCAATTTCTCTTATTAATTGTGTCGCTTTTACTTTTGGCGCGCCTGAAAGTGTGCCCATATTCATGCAAGCTTGATAAGCGTGTAGGGCATCGAGTTCAAGAGCTAATGTGCCACAGACGCGAGAGACTAAATGCATTACATGAGAGTAACGGTCAACTTTTAATAAGTCAGCAACATAACGAGTACCTGCTTGGCTTACTCTGGCAATATCGTTGCGGGCTAAATCAACTAACATGGTATGTTCAGCTAATTCTTTTTTGTCTAACCTAAGCTCTAATTCAATACGGCTATCTAAATCGAGAGAAATAGAACCATCACGATTAAAGCCGCGAGGGCGAGTTCCTGCAATAGGGTAAATTTCTACCTGACGATTTTTATGTTGATATTTTAATGCAGACTCTGGGGAGGCACCGAAAATACAAAAGTCGCTATCTTTTAGGTAAAACATATAAGGGCTAGGATTGTTTTGTTTTAACGCTTTATAGGCATTTAGCGTATTTGAACAATTTAGAGTAAACGTGCGAGAAGGCACCACTTGAAAAATATCACCTGCACGAATATTTTCTTTTAATTGGTTGACGTTATTACAGAACTGTTCATCAGAAATATCGCTACAGACTTCATTTTTATCAGTAGGGCTTTCTAGCGGAATTTCACAAGCAATATATTGAAGAGCAAGAATACTTTTTATTTCGGCTAAACGTTGGCGAATGCTTGCTAAATTATCGTTTGCTTCTTTTCCTGAAAAAA
>Ga0209291_1001033_pt1 | contig 25714 bp, 23 predicted proteins | sample GOMGulsemesocosm_FD_184633 | JGI IMG/M metagenome (GOLD analysis project Ga0209291, IMG submission 184633) | Methane-oxidizing microbial communities from mesocosms in the Gulf of Mexico - GOM9B Gulf of Mexico (SPAdes) (version 2) | ecosystem: Environmental > Aquatic > Marine > Cold seeps...
ACAATGTGGGTTTATACTTAACCGTTAATAACTTACTCGACAAAAACTACTTCTCAAGTGTAGACACTGGCAGTGGTTTTGAAACGATTGGCGAACGACGTTTAACCTCTGTTCGCTTAGAAGCTAAATTCTAAACGAACAGATTAAGCTCAAGCCGTTAGTGATGTTGCTAGCGGCTTTTTTTTGTGCCAGTTCTATTAGAACTTCGCGAGTACTATGGACCTTAACCTTAGCGATTAAGACGCGTATTAACTTACGTTTGGATAGCGATCGTTTCAGATCTAAAGATATTAGACAAAAAAGCGCATTAACCAATAATAAACAGCCTAAGAATCGGTACATGCCCTTTCTTCTTTAACCGTTAACCTCCTTATTTACAATAAGTCGCAATAACTTTTTAATATGACGCCATCTTAAAGTAAGCCTTAAACTCTGCTCTTAAAAACCCTAACTAGATGAAAGTAATATCATTACCATAGATAGAAAGTATGTAACATACTCTCTTCAGACAGGTAATCATCGATTATTTTTAATCACTTACTTAGCGTTATCACCGAAAAATTAAATGTTCATTATTTACGTGAATAGCTCAAGACTAAATGTTATCAAAATGGGCTCATCGCGCTTACTCATTCCAGCAACCAACCATAAGTTGTCTGTTATCTGAAAGAGAACAGTCAACACACCACTGGAATTGGAAGCGCTTCCAATTCCGATTTAAGGATTGTACACTCATACCACAAATGGATAAAAAAACACCAAAACATTAGGTAAAAGCACAGTAAAAAACTAACAATAAAAACTCAATTTGCGAGTGAAATATGAAATATATCAATGATAAGTTGGCACTTTTTCTAATAGCGGCATCGCTTAGTGGCTGTGGTGGTTCTGACAGCACAGATATCCCAGCTAATAGTGCGCCAGCCATCGAAACCAGCGATGATAATAATAGTCCGCTAGTCACCAGCGACGCATTGTTAACCTCAACCGTGGCAGTAGCCTACAATTATACGTTCACTGCCAGCGATGCAGATAATGATCAAGTAACCTTATCCGCTGGCACGTTACCCGCTTGGTTAAGTTTTAATACCAGCACAGGATCGTTAACCGGTACCCCACAAACTAGCGATATCGGTGATCATGGCGTCTCACTATTAGTGAGTGACGGCACGGTTCAAATCAGCCAAAGTTTCACCATTACAGTAAAAGCGGCTTCCGTCGGCGACACCAATCAACCTAATGGCGATCAATTTCGGGTTATCTCATCCTCACAATCAAGTGATATCGACCTTGATATGTCGATGATCAATGAATGGAGCACCGGGACCATATTAGCTAGTGAGGTAGTATATGAAGACCTTATCAGCTGGGAAATGACCTCAGGCTCTAACTCCGCTGAAGCTGGAAATTGGGGAACAGTGTTGGCCTTTGCAGGTGGATTCAACGGTGACTTCAGCACATACACCAGTTTAAACTTAAAAATTGCGACCACTAGCGGCTATGATAAATACGCTGTTGCGATAAGTGCCAATGGCGTAAATTCAGAAGTTAGCCTCCCGATGGATGACAACATGACGACTTGGCAGGACGTTAGCTTAGATTTAGCCGATTTTGATCTTAACCTCTCGAAAATCGAGCAAATAGCGGTGTTTGGCATTGGCGGAGCCGCTGGAGTCTCTAAAATATATATTGCAGATTTAAGCATCCACGCTGATCAAGCGATGCTGGTCGATGCGGTGCTTGAAAATGATTTTGTGTTCATTTCATCGGATGACAATATTAGCAGTGACTTAGTGGTTGATGACGACAACATGAGCGACCAAGGCAATGTTATTTTTGGTGAATGGAGCACTGGCACCCAAATCGGCGACACAATCTATGACGGCTTAACTGCCATAGAGCTTAATGCTGCTGGCGGATGGGGCGCGGTATTAGCATTACAAGGGGATATCTCTGATGGCACTAACATTGATAATTATGATGTAAACCTTGCGGCCTATACCAATATTAAATTCAAGATAGCTTCCGCTGGCGCTTTTGAACGCTATGCATTGTCTATTGTTTCAAATATCAACGGCGCCGAGGCCACTCAAGAAGTTGGCTTTGCGTTAGCAGACCAAGCGCAATGGAATGATATCGATATCAATCTACAAAAGTACGGCGTTGATTTATCTAATGTCAGTCAAGTAGCAGTCTTTGGTGTGTACACTGGCGGCGCTTCAGCGGGGCAAAAGATCTACCTTACCGACTTAATTATGTATGATCTAGGCATCCACTCAGGCAATGAAGCTAAACCAAGCACCGATGAAAAATTTGTGATCCTAACCTCAACCAATGAACAAGCAGACCTACGTGTCGATGACAATAATGTTGTCAATGAAGGCAACATCACCTTTAGTGACTGGTCAACGGGATCTGCCTTTGCGGGTGATGTTATTTATAATGGCTTAAATAGCTTTGAAATCACTAAGGGCAGTGGCTGGGGCGCAGTTTTAGCAATCATGGGCGATACCTACGGCGATGTCCAAACCTATGAAATAGATGTCGCTAAGTATAATAGTGTGAATTTCAAAATTGCTTCCACCGGCGCTTTTAGTGAATATGTTGTTAACTTTATTGTTGATGGCGCAGAACATCAAATACCATTATCGGCCTCAGTGAACTGGCGCGATGTCAGTATCCAAATTGCTGACATACCACTAAATTTGACAAAACTAACTCAAATAGCGATATATGGCATCGGCGGTAATGCTGGAAATAAGATCTATATTACGGATTTAAATATCTCAAAATAACAGCTAGTCGGCAGTCGCGTGGGGACCCACGTAACTGCCGTGCGATTTAACAGCGCTTATTCTGAGATGCTGTTATTGATTATATGCCTCATTAAACGCTTTAATTGAGAAACCATTTAAAATCAAATCCCCAACCCTAAGGATCGGCACGCTCCTGAATCCCAAACGAGAAAATTCCTTACTCCCAGCGGGGGGTTTAACATTCACCGAACGGTACTTAATACTATTGTGATCTAAGTAACTTTTAGCATCTTTACAGTGAGGACAATTGTTCATGGTATATAACGTGACTTTCTTCATGCGGATATTTCAACAAATAATAGTTACCGAATATGGTAACACACAGCCAGCGTTGATATTTTCTTCGACAAGTCGAAAATAAAGAATGGAAGCGTAAACACCGATGACTCACGTGGTTAACAAACCGAAAAATCATCGCTAGTAACGCGTATCATTAATTTTAAACTATCCTAACGTTAACCACTTATTTCAGCGATGACAGAATAATACTCGCCGGTTAACACCTTAGTTACTCAAACAAGGGCTACGGCTCGATTTAACAGCCTAAAACCTCAACAGTCGGCGGCTACATTTGAATGCGAATCAATAAAGACAATGGTATAATTGCCACTCAACACGAACTTGTTCAATTTTCATTGCCCTTTCGATAATAAAAATGTGTAAACACGGTAATTAAAAGATGTATATTTGGAGTCTTCAATGAGTAATTTTAAATGTCCCTGCTGGATCCTACCTTTTGGATTGTTACTATCACTCAATGCTGATGCGGATTTGTTGAGCAGCAATCATTGGAAATTATCGGGTTTTGCGACGGTCGGGTATACTGAAACTAATAAGTATCAAGACAGATATTTCAGACGTAACCTTTACCAAAGTGGTCAAGAACTAAATGACAACGGCTTTTTAGTAGACTCTCGTATCGGTTTACAGGCCAAAGCGGAGATTAGTAATAATTGGGAGTTTGTTAGTCAGGTCGTGTTACGCGAACAATATGCGACGAATATTGAAGATTATTTTGACTCGTTTTTCGTCCGATATCGCCCGAATGATAATTGGGATTTCACCCTAGGTCGCCAACCATTTGATTTATTCTTTTTATCCGATCACCGCAATGTTAGCTATTCTTACGACTGGGTAAGACCGCCGACTGAATTTTATGGTTTTTTACCCTATGGTTCATTTGATGGCATAAAGATCACTCGAACTTGGGGCAACTTTGATAATGCTTGGCAATGGAATCTCTCGGTCGGCAATATCGAAGCACATTTTGAGATTGATATTGCGGATGAAAATACAGATTCCCAGCGTAAGTTAAATACCGATCATGCTCAAGCTGACCCAATTTATAATACTGAACTGAGTTGGCAATCTGGCCCTTGGCGTGTTCGCGCTAATTTCGCATTATTACACTTTAAGCAAGAATTAAATGACCTCGAATTAGATCATACCCTTGATCTTTTACGACCCTTGTTTTCGGAGATTGACGGCGCAGTTGATAAATTCGATATCGAAACCTCGATGCGTTATGGCGCACTGGGACTCAGCTGGCAATCAGGTGACTGGAAAATCCAAACGGAAATTAGTACCATTGATGCTGATTTTCAACACTTTAATGGCCAACGTGCTTATGTTCATATCGCCAAGCGCTTTGGTGCTTGGTTGCCATACGCCACATTCGGCTATGCTCGAGATAATAGCGACGATGAACTCAGTAACTTGTCAAACATCGACACCTTAACAGGCCTCCACCAAAGACTGTTACAGGAATCAGTTAAGCTCAAACACAATCAAAAAAGCGTCGCGCTAGGGCTGCGTTATGACTTTTCAACGCAACAGGCAGTGAAAGTGCAATGCGATAAGTTTTATTTTGAAGCAGACTCAGGGAGCGTGCAAGGGCGTCCTGACGAAACCTACTCTCAAGATCAAACCAAAACCTGGTGCTCAATCAACCTTGATCTGGTGTTTTAATGAAGACATATACTGTAGGTTGGCTAGCGCTAGTATTACTACTTTGGCCGCGTGCGAGCGTCGCCAATGATGTAATAAATGGTTGGATTATCGTCGTCAGCGACGAGTCTGAAGTCGTCGATCTTTCACAAAAACAGGTGATGAGTTTCTTTTTGGGCCGAGCGAGATTTCTGCCATCCGGGCTTAAGGTCAAAGCATTTGATTTCCCTACAGGTTCTCCAATCCGCGCCGAATTCTATCAGGCATTAACTGGGAAGAATATCGCTGATATTGACGCCTATTGGGCCAGATTGCTCTATTCAGGGCGTGCATCGCCACCACAAAAATTAGATGGCAGTCAACAAATAATCAATGCCCTGCAATCTCAAACTGCTGGTATTGCTTACTTACCTAATAGCTATCAAGATCTCCTGGCGCCGTATGGATTAAAAGCTGTCCTATCAATGAGATTAAATTAATGCAATTGCGCCACCTCCAACACTATATCATGCTAATTATGTTAGCTTGCGCCTTGCTATTATCGCTCATTTTTAGTGCCGTTGCTTATCACCTCAATCAATTGCAAGCACAACAAGAAAGCAACGTGCTAACCCGAAATCTAATGGCCACGGTAAAAGCATCGGCATCCGCTGCCGTGTTCTCAGGTAATGAAACCGTCGGTCGGGATGCGATCAACGGGCTACTGAGCAACGACTCAGTATACTCTGTCGTATTAGTCGGTTATGCAGACGAGTTAACAAGCGGCATGACCCTTAAAGGAAATAGCGCGACGGGGGCAGCGCTAGCCCCCATCACAATGGATTTGCCGTCCCCCTTTGACGAACAAGAAATTCTAGGTCGATTGATCGTGGAGCCCAATCAGCAATGGGTAGACCGAAATGCAGCGGAGGGGGCTATTGAGATCATCATTGGGCTGATAATCGTGATTTTTTCTTCGAGCTTAATCACCGCTCAAATTATCAAATCCTTTATATCCAAGCCATTAGTCGCAGTAATGGAGAAGTTACAGCATATTAAACCGGGTGAAGAAGAGAGGCTCGCGTTGCCTAAACACTTGGCAAAAAATGAAATAGGCGCCCTAGTCGATGGTTTTAATCGAATGCTTGACCGTGTTAATCAGGATATCGCAATCGAACGAAAACTTAGAACCGATATGGAAGAAGTACAACACCGTTTAGAAAAAGCGAAACAGCAAGCCGAAGACGCCACGGCTGCTAAAAGTAACTTTTTAGCGACCATGAGCCATGAGATCCGCACCCCAATGAACTCTATCATTGGCTTTTTAGAACTGGCGATAGAAGACCCTACGCTTGAGCCTGATACTTCACATCATCTTGCGATAGCCCTTAAGTCAGCACGCTTTTTACTTCAACTCATCAGCGATATCTTAGACGTCAGTAAAATTGAAAGCGGCAAGCAAGATCTAGAGTTAAGGCCTTTTGAACTCGCGGAACTGTTATATGAAGTTCATGATCTGATGGAAATAAAATCACGAGAAAAAAAGCTACGTTTTGATTTATTGCCAATGCCAAGCTTCCCTTCTGCGTATCTTGGCGACCCTTACAAAATCAGGCAAATCCTGATCAACCTCATTGGCAACGCGATTAAGTTTACTCACCAAGGCAGTGTCACGTTAGCGATTAAGCAGGTCGCGAACAACCAATTTGAATTTTCGATTACCGACACTGGGATCGGGATTGTCAGTGATAGAATAGGACAAATATTAGAACCGTTTACCCAAGGCGATGCTTCTATCACACGGCAATTTGGTGGCACGGGGTTAGGTACAACTATTTCTGCCGAGCTCCTTAAGTTGATGTCAAGTAAGCTAGAGATTGAAAGCGAGTTTGGTGTTGGTAGTCGGTTTTACTTTACCCTAGCACTTGAGACAGCAACAATAGACCAGCCTCAATTTAGCCCCCTAAACTCTGAGCTTGTACATCACAATAATCTCAATATCTTACTAGTTGATGATGTCGAAGAAAACATCGTACTTGCCACGACACGACTAATAAACCGCGGCCATCAAGTGACTGCCGCATTCAATGGTAAACAAGCGAGCGAATTAGCGAACGACAACCATTACGACGTTATTTTGATGGACATACAAATGCCCCAAATGGACGGATACCAAGCCACTCACGTAATTCGCAAACCCGGTCAACTAAATACCAACACCCCTATTGTTGCCATGACCGCCAATGTAATCAAAGGCGATCAGAGTAAATTTAAGCAAGCAGGCATGAACGCCATCGTCACCAAACCGATAGATTTTAAGCTATTATTTAGCACCATTGACCGATTATCGGCGGATGATGATCTCATAACAGTCAACACAGCCCCGTTGCGCAGTCATGATGAACCGGATAATGACCATCCGCTAATCGATATTAATAACGGTATTGAGGTGTGGCAAGAACAATCACTTTTTTATAAAACACTGCACCGTTTCGCCGCCGATAACATCAATTTAGCGGCTACGTTGCAAGCGTGCTACCAACAATCCAATCATTGGGACTTGTTACAGCGCTTGCATAAACTTAAAGGAACAGCGGGCAACTTGAGTCTGTTCCCGCTGTTACGGGCGGTTGAACACCTTGAAGGGGTACTGGCACGCGACGATGAACAGCAATGTGAAACGCAATTGCGACAACTCAAAACGACATTAACGGCGACTTTAGATAATATTAATAGCCTGCCAGCAATACCGACCAAGCAAACTAGCGACCAAGTCAACGTTATCGGGAATATAGCCACATGCCGCGAACAACTACGCGCCCTTGAAGATGCATGTCAGCAACATGATCCCGACCTCGCTGAGGTTGCATTTCAAGCACTATCGTTAACGATGCAAGGTAGCCTACTCACTGACTTAGCAATGAGCCTTGAAAACTTTGACTTTGCCAACGCAATACAACAAATCAAAGATTTAGATCTCCGGCTTAATAAGGAAACTTAAACTGATGAGCGTAATAAATAACGATAAAAATTGGCGAATATTGATCGTCGATGACGAGCCAAATAACGTACGATTACTGCGACAAATACTCAAAGGCCAATATAATATCTCGATTGCCAGCGATGGCATACAAGCGATCGAAGTGGCACAAAAAGTACAGCCAGACTTGATATTGATGGACGTAATGATGCCGGTTATGGATGGCTATACTGCTTGTATTAAATTAAAGTCCAACCCTGATACTGCCAGTATCCCAGTAATTTTCATCACCGCAAAGACAGAGATAAAAGATGAGAAAAAAGGATTTGAGGTTGGTGGTGTCGATTATATAACGAAACCCATTTCAGGACCGATCGTACAAGCTCGAGTCGCGACCCATTTGGCACTCTATGACCAACAGCGCGCCAGTCAAATTATCATAGAGCAACGCACCAAAGAGCTGGCTCAGATTCAAAGAGCTGCCATATTTATGTTAGGCGAAGCGGGTCATTACAATGACACCGATACTGGTTTGCACATTTGGCGAATGGCCGCATTCTCGAGTACTATTGCCCGTAGTGCAGGTTGGAACGTCGACGACGCACAGCAATTAGAGATAGCGGCACCGATGCATGATACTGGCAAGATCGGCATCGCTGACGACATCTTAAAGAAACCTGGAAAGCTCGACGCTGACCAATGGCACGTCATGAAAACACATTCTCAGATAGGTTATGACATTCTATCTAAAAGTAACACGCCACTGTTTCAGATGGCCGCCGATATCGCACTTTCGCACCATGAAAAATGGGATGGAAATGGTTACCCTAAAGGCCTAAAAGGCGAAGAGATCCCAGAGAGCGCAAGAATAGTGGCGATTGCCGATGTCTTCGACGCACTAACCAGTCAGCGTCCGTACAAAAAAGCGTGGCCGATTAACGACGCCGTCGATGAAATACAACGTAGTTCTGGCTCTCACTTCGATCCGAGATTAGTTGACTGCTTTCTCCAATGCCTCGACCAGATAATACACGTTAAATCAACGTGGGATACGAGAGAACAAGATAACGAAAACATCATTGAATAAACTCGGCATTTAATACAAAACGATAATTCGCTAGTTTTATCGCGGCACAATGGACATTTACTTTCGAGACATAAAAAAACGCCGCTTATCAAATAAGCGGCGATTTAGAATAGGTAGAAGTTTGTCGATAAGCCGCCGGTCTCATGCCAGCGGAGTGGACTTTTTCTGTCTTCTTTCGACGAAGTCAAAAGAATAAAATGAGGTGGAAGTTGGTCGATAAGCCGGGTTCTGTCGTGGACAATCATTCGTCTAGGCCTGCGATCGCTCGCAGGCTCAAGCAACCTACCCGGTTTCCACGTGAGCCACGCGCTTACTATTTAAAGTAATGAAACCCTATTTGGTCTTGCTCCGGGTGGAGTTTACCCTGCAACGAACTGTTACCAGTCGCCCGGTGCGCTCTTACCGCACCCTTTCAGCCTTACCTGTTCTCCTTGCGGAGCCATCGGCGGTCTTCTCTCTGCTGCACTTGTCGTGGGCTTGCGCCCCCCAGGCGTTACCTGGCACCCTGCTCTATGGAGCCCGGACTTTCCTCCCCGTTAAACTTAATGTTAACGCGGCGATTGTCTAACCAACTTCCGGCGCGGATTATATATGATAGAATAGGGAATAACTAGCGACATGTAACGTCTTTGCGTCATATTCCGCTAGCTGAAGTGGTATTTGTATAAAATGCCGGCATTATTTTAGAGATTGGATTGGATTTATGATTATTACAACTGACGGATATCACTCGCTGATAGAGTATTTGACCGAGAGTTTACCGTTATTTGAACCGAGTAAGACAGATTCGCAAGGTGGCGCGAGCATTGAGCTGTTTATTCGTTACCAGCTGGTTGAGCAAATGGGTCTTATTTTTGAACAAAACAAAACCCTTAATGTTGATGAAAAAGTCTATATTGTGGAAGAGTTTGACCATGTTTTTAACGATTTAAGTGAGGTGTTAGGCCGATTACTCAAGCATAAAATCACCCCAAAACAACGTGTTTTTATCGTTGACTATTTTGGCCTACTGAAGAACCTCTGCGATAGCCAATTAAAAGGTATTTAAAGCCCAATTTCTAAGCCATATTTGTATAACGCATTCTTCTTGTGATCATAGAGTTTTGCCACTAGTGCCGCCGCTTTTTTTAGCGGTAGCTCGGTCGCGAGCAGCTTTAATGCATCGACAACTTCAGGAGAAATCCCTTCATCATTCTTCTTGTAACCACTCACCATGACGACCATCTCACCGCGGCGATTATTCTCATCACTATTTAACCAGTCGAGTAACTCTTGTGCCGGTGCGCCGTGAATCGTTTCAAATGTTTTGGTTAGCTCACGCGCGACAACAATGTGACGTTCAGGGCCAAACACATTGATCATCTCGCTAATTGTATCGCAAATACGCCGAGGTGACTCGTAGAAAACCATGGTACGTTCTTCCGTTTGCAACGCCGTCAGTTGGCTGTTCTTGCCAACCGTTTTAGCCGGTAAAAAACCTTCAAAACAGAAGCGGTCGGTTGCAACACCGGCAGCACTTAGCGCCGTGATTGCCGCACAAGCCCCCGGTAACGGTACGACCTCGAAGCCGGCTTTACGAATACCATTAACCAAATGATAACCAGGATCACTGATCAGTGGTGTACCGGCATCAGACACCAAGGCAAGTGATTGGCCCTGTTCTAACTTGGCGACTAATGAATCAACACGTTGTCGCTCGTTATGATCGTGCACTGACATCATCCGGGTAGAAATTGCATAATGGCTAAGAAGTTTTCCGGTATGTCTGGTATCTTCGGCGCAAATAAGATCAACTTGTTCGAGTACCGTTAAGGCTCGATGTGTAATATCACTTAAGTTTCCGATGGGTGTTGGCACGATGTATAATTTTGCTGGTGATAATTCCATGAACTTCCTCAATAATCTTGTATTGGTATAACTATTAAGTACAGATTGTTATACACTTAACTTACTATTGTAACAGAGACAAATATTGTGGTTAAACTTTCCTTGCGTAAAGGCTTAAAACATTTTTCAATAATTGCCTTAGCCGCACTAGTCCTTTACGGTTGTGGCGCCACGCCTAAGCGTGACAATACGATAAAAAGCAACGCTATTGTACTCGGCAACATCACCCAGTCAGTTGATCAATACCTTGCCAAGGCATTGAATAGTAATGGTATTATTAAACAAGCACATCAACTCAACGCGCTCAGAGCAGCACTATTAAGTAATGAAGCTGCTGATCGATTAGCCGTAATAGGCTTAGTGGGTACATTGAGTCAACAATCGATGCTATCTGATGATCATCAGTTGGAATGGCAATGGTTGCAAAGCATCAGCTTGAATCAAGCGATGCAGCCACAACAAGCACTCACCCTATTAATGCCACAAACTAGCTGGAAAATCCCCACAAAACGCTGGTTTAACTTCTATCAATATCAAGCGTCACTGCAAGTCGGCGAACAATTAACCAGCGCTGCAATTACCTCGCTGATCACAGCGCAGCAATATGCACAGACAACGCAAGATAATCATCAACTATCATTACTTATCTGGCCACTGTTCAGCCAATTAGACGATGATGAGCTCAGCGACGTTGTCGGCACCAATCCGCAGTTCAAGGGCTGGAAGGCATTAGCGACAATAACGAACGCATCGATGCATTCGCCACAAGTGTTACGCCAACAGTTAACCCAATGGGCGATTGATTATCCACAACACATGGCAGTTGATGATTTACCTGAGAACCTCATAGCGGCGATTAACATTCAAGCCTATGCACCGCAAAAAATAGCGCTGCTGTTACCACTATCGGGACGCTACGCTCGACTAGGCGAGGCCGTTCAGCACGGAATAGTGAGTAATGTGTTAGCGCACAATTCATCGCAACAAATATTAACCTTTGATACGGTGGCCCTCGGTGCTCAAGCTGCACAGCAGCAGGCTATCGAGCAAGGTGCAGAATTTATTATCGGTCCGTTACTTAAGAACAACGTGGCACAAGTTTCATTATTAGCGCAAAGCGTGCCAACGCTGTTTCTCAATAGCAGTATCACGCCACTATTAGATCAGCAGTATAGCTTTTCGTTAAGTAAAGACGAAGAAGCCATTCAAGGCATCAAGCACCTTTATTCACAAGGTAAGAAACGCCCTGTTATTGTCGCGCCTGACAATGCTCAAGGGCACAAAATTGCGCGCCAGTTTAATGATAAGTGGCTTGAATTAAATCAACAAAACCCATTAGTTAAACCTATTGAAGCCTTCTATTTTGTCAATGATAGTGAACTAAAATCCACCATCGAACGACTCTTTGAAACAGACAAGTCACAAGATCGAATAAATTTCATGCGCTTACTCGTTGGCGTAAAAATGAAAAGTGAGACACGCTCTCGTCGCGATATTGATGCAGTGTATTTAGTCGCTAACCCTCAACAAACAGGCATGCTTATGCCTTCAGTTGAAGTGACTGTAAGTGCCTTTGCACCACAAGTTGCCGTGTATGTCGGCTCAAGTGGTAACGACAGCTTGGATAGCGTTCAAAATCGTCGACACTTAAATCAATTAACTGTCAGTGATATGCCATGGTTTATTGAACGCCCTGCGCAGCTACCACCCCTTTACATCAAAAAATTATGGCCTAACATTAAACAGAGTCATATGCGCTTGTTTGCAATGGGCCATGACGCCTATGGCTTAATTTCTCGACTTGCACAAATGCAATACTTTGAGAAATTCACCCTGGAGGGGTTAAGTGGCACATTGAGCCTTACTCCAGAAAACGATATTATTAGAGAAATGGCTTGGGCTCAGTATCAGCGAGGTCGTTTAGTTAAACAATAACGGGTTAGGTGTGTGATATGCGAGCTCAAGGAAGTGCTTTTGAACAATTAGCCAAAGAGTACCTACAAAATCACAAGTTGCGCTATATTTGTGAGAACTTTACTTGTAAAGTGGGGGAAATTGACTTGATTATGTCGCATAACGACAGCTTAATATTTGTTGAAGTCAAACAACGAGCCAATAATAATTATGGTGGTGCACTTGCTGCAGTTACCATAAAGAAACAACAGCGTATTATTAAAAGTGCGATGTTTTATTGCCAGCAACAGAACATAAATTTTGAGCAACAAGCTTGTCGTTTCGACGTTGTTGCGATCACGGGGACCTGTGCCCCATATGAAATAGAGTGGGTTAAGAGTGCTTTTCCCGATTAAACCAAAGGTTAGATAGATGTTAGAACGCATTAAAGAATGTTGTACCGAGAGTATCCAAACTAAAATAGATGCTTTAGAAACCCTGCCACCGTCAATCGAGAAAGCGGCAATGATGATGGTTTCATGCCTATTAGCAGATGGTAAAATCCTAACCTGTGGTAATGGTGGTAGCGCAGGTGATGCACAGCATTTTTCATCTGAATTGCTCAATCGCTTTGAGACAGAACGCCCTAGCCTGCCAGCTATCGCATTAACAACAGATAGTTCAACCATCACCTCAATCGCGAATGATTATAGCTACTCTGAGATTTTTTCAAAGCAAATTAGAGCGCTAGGTCAACCAGGCGATATTCTACTGGCTATTTCAACCAGTGGTAACTCGGAAAATGTCATTAAGGCCATTGAAGCAGCGTTGAGTCGCGATATGGTTATTGTTGCTTTAACCGGTAAAGACGGTGGCGACATGGCTGGCTTGTTGAGTGCTAATGACGTTGAAATTCGTGTGCCATCAACGAGCACAGCACGTATTCAAGAAGTTCATCTGCTTGCTATTCATTGCTTATGTGATGCGATTGACCGTACACTATTCCCTCAAGACGAAGAGCAATAATATGAAAGCGCTTGAAAGGCATAAGGGATTAAGACTTGCAGCGCTATTAGCGGGTTTAATGGCATTACAAGGCTGTGTTTCAGGCGTTATATTAGGCGCCATTGGCGCTGTATCGGTTATCAATGATCGCCGTACGGCCGCGACACAACTTGAAGATGAGACCATCGAAACCAAAGCCAATAAAGTTATTAGGATGGATGAAGGATTAGATCAGCACACTCATCTTAATGTCATTAGCTACAATCGTACCGTACTCATTGTCGGACAATCTCCCAATCAAATGCTGCGTGACCGTGTCACACGATTAGTTGAAAAAGTGGACTCTGTATCGCAGGTATTTAACCAGATACGTATTGGTAATGTCACCACCTTAACGACCCGCTCCAATGACAGTTGGTTAACATCTAAGGTCAAGGTTGCTTTAACCACTGAAAAGGATTTTAGCTCGAGTCAAATCAAAGTGATCACCGAAAATGGTGAGGTCTTTTTATTGGGGTTAGTTACTCAAGCAGAAGGCGATAAAGCAACGGAAATCGCTCGTAATGTTAATGGCGTTCGCCAAGTTATTAAAGCCTTTGAATATAGAAATTCATTTACTGAGTGATAGAGTCTCAGTAAATAAGATTACAAAAAAGGAGCCGCTCGGCTCCTTTTTTATTTAATGACTTTTAAGAAAGAACGATCTTTCTTTGGTTCATCACTTGCAGGCTCAGTATCAGAGACTTCATCACTGCTATCTACACTGGTTAAGCCGTTCATATCGCTATCAGATAGCGCCTGTTGGCTTTGTTCAAGATAGAATGGTTCATCTTCAAACATTGTCCCTGCGCCGTTCTCACGCGCATAAATGGCCATGATCGCAGCCATCGGAATAATCAACTGAAATGGTTTACCGCTAAAGCGTGCGCTAAACATCACTCGCTCATTGCTCATTTCAATATCACCAATCGCATGAGGTGCTATGTTCAGAACAATTTGACCATCTTTAACATGTTCAAAAGGAACTTGAACTCCTGGTAACTCTGCATTCACCACGAGATGCGGCGTACATTCGTTATCCAACAGCCATTGATAAAAGGCACGTAATAAATAAGGACGATTAGGACCCATCTGATTAACCTAAACGAATTTCACGTTCAGCATCAGTTAGTGATGCTTGGAATGATTCACGTTCAAATACACGCTGCATGTATAAACGTAGCTCTTTGCTGCCATTACCGATGAGTTCGATGCCTAACTCAGGTAAGCGCCATAATAATGGTGCTAAACAACAATCAACAAGGCTAAAATCTTCGCTCATAAAATAAGGCATTTCAGCAAAAATTGGTGCAACAGCCGTTAACTCTTCACTAAGCTGCTTGCGAGAAGCTTCGCTTTTTGAACCACCTAAAGTAATGTTCTCAACGAGTGAATACCAATCAGTCTCGATGCGGTGCATCATTAAACGGCTTTTAGCGCGTGCAACTGGGTAAACAGGCATTAACGGTGGGTGAGGGAAACGCTCATCCAAATATTCCATCACGATGTCAGCGTTATATAACACTAAATCACGGTCAACTAACGTCGGTACGCTGTTATATGGATTAATTTCGATTAATTCTTCTGGTAGGTTATCTGGGTCAATTTGTTTGATTTCAACGTTAACACCTTTTTCAGCAAGTACGATACGTACTTGATGGCTTTTCATGTCTTTCACGCCTGAATAAAGTTGCATTACCGAACGTTTGTTGGCAGTTACAGCCATAGTGTTTCTCCAAAATCTTCAATTAATATACATTAGTCATATTATAACACTTTGTCAGGAATCTGTGTGAAATTACACTGTGACCCCTTTCGCAGCTCAATTGTGATTGTGTCAATAAAATTTTAATCAAAAAAAAGATGAGAGCCGAAGCACTCATCTTTTCGTTGTGTTCTAACTAAGTTTTAGAGGCTTAGTGAACATCTCTCCAGTATTCTTTCTTCAACAAGTAAGAAAGCACGAAGAAAATCGCTAAAAAGCCTAATACCCATTTTCCTAGATTTTGGCGCTCTAACTTACTTGGCTCACCAGCGTATGCTAGGAAGTTAACAAGATCAGTCACGGCCGTGTCAAACTCGTCGTCACTTAGCTCACCAGAACCGTCTGTTTCTGTGATAATAATACCGTGTTCGTCAACTACTAAGTGTTTCTTACCATCTTCATCAGTCGTAAATGAAGCAGTAGGAACGCCTTGTAGGCTTTGTAACACATGCGGCATACCAACACCCGGTAACAATGGATTGTTAACGCCAAATGGACGCTCTTGATCAACGTAAAAGCTTTTGAGATAGGTATAAACCCAATCAGTTCCGCGTGAACGTGTGATAAGCGTTAAATCAGGAGGCGTTTGGCCAAACCACTTACTCGCTTGCTGGTCAGTGGTAGAGTTAAGCATTAACTCACCAATTTTAGCACCAGTAAAAATCAAGTTTTCCTTCATTAAATCTTCTGGAATACCTAAGTCTTTTGCAACACGATTATAACGTTGGTATTGCGTGTCATGACAACCGAAACAGTAGTTCATGAACAACTTTGCACCGTTTTGAAGTGATGCTTGATCTGTAGGATCAATTGGCGCTTTTAATGTTGGAGCACCGCCCCCTGCTGCAAGCGCAAGCGCTGGCAACAAGGTAACCAAAGCAATGATTAACTTTTTCATTAGTGTGAAATCCTCTCAGGTAATGGCTTAGTCTTCTCATTTTTACTGTAGAACCACAGTGCAATAAAGAAACCGAAATAGCCAAAGCTAGCGACAGTACCAACGAAGTTTGCAATTGGAGAAGCGGCCATTGTACCTAGTGCACCTAATACAACGAAGCTGATGCAGAACTGAATTAAGTTAATCTTATGCGCCAAGCTACGGTAGCGAATAGATTTCACTGTGCCACGGTCAAACCATGGTAATAAGAACAACATAACGATTGCACCAAACATTGCACCGGCACCAATCAACTTGTCAGGAATAACACGCAAGATAGTGTAGAACGGACCGAAATACCAAACTGGCGCGATATGCTCTGGCGTTTTCAATGCATTAGCAGGTTCAAAGTTAGGCTTCTCAAGGAAGTAACCACCACCTTCAGGCGCAAAGAAAATCACGAAACAGAAGAAGAACAAGAACCCGACCACGCCCATAATATCCTTCACAGAATAGTAAGGGTGGAATGGAACCGCATCAACAATGTCATATTTATCAGTAAACATTTTGTGGAACTTGAACGGTGCTTTCTCGCCTTCAGGAATACTACCTTTAGGTTTCTTGATTTCAACACCTTCAGGGTTATTAGAACCTACTTCGTGCAAAGCAACGATATGTAAGAAGACTAAAATAACCAGTACCAACGGTAATGCAATAACATGCAATGCAAAGAATCGGTTTAGTGTCGCGCCAGAGATAACATAGTCACCACGGATCCATAGTGTCAGGTCATCACCAATAACAGGGATAGCACCAAACAATGAAATGATTACCTGTGCACCCCAGAATGACATGTTACCCCAAGGCAGTAAGTAGCCCATGAAGCCTTCAGCCATTAACACGAGGAAGATAAACATACCGAACAACCAAAGTAGCTCACGAGGCTTTTGGTATGAACCGTACATCATGCCACGAAGCATATGCAGATAAACAACAACGAAGAATGCAGAAGCACCCGTTGAGTGCATGTAACGTAATAACCAGCCATATTCAACATCACGCATGATGTATTCAACAGAGCGGAACGCTTCTTCGCCTGACGGCGTGTAGTTCATGGTTAGCCAAATACCCGTTAGGATTTGGTTAACTAACACTAACATGGCAAGCGAGCCAAAGAAGTACCAGAAGTTAAAGTTAACAGGCGCTGGGTATTGACCAACATGCTTGTTAAATGTGTCTGTCATTGGAATACGTTTGTCGATCCAATTAACGATATTAGTTAACATTATGCGTCTCCCTTCTCAACACCGATCACAAGGCTACCGTTGTCTTTAAACATGTACTTTGGAATAACCAAATTAGATGGTGCAGGTACATTTTGAAATACACGGCCAGCCATATCAAACTTAGAACCATGACATGGACAGAAGAACCCATTCGCTACTCCTTCAACGATTTCGTTGAAGTCTTCAGCACGATAGGTCGGTGCACAACCTAGATGAGTACAAACTCCCAAAACAACAAGGAATTCAGGATTTAACGAACGATGTGAATTATTCGCAAACTCAGGTTGTTGCGGCTCTGCTGATGTAGGATCTTTCAACTGATCTGTGTGACCACTATCAAGTTCAGCTAACACCTCTTTAGTCCGACGTACAACATATACCGGCTTACCACGCCATTGAACCCTAACAAGCTGTCCTGGCGACATTTTGCTGACATCATACTCTACTGGAGCACCTGCCGCTTTCGCCTTTTCACTTGGATTCCATGATTTGATAAAAGGTACAGCAACACCGACAGTACCGACACCACCAACCACTGCCGTAGCAAGGGTTAGAAAGCGGCGACGGCCATTATTTTCTGGCGCACTACTCATCCACATATCTCCTGTTTGAATGTTCTAAGCGAACATCACTCAATTTAACAATTATTATAATCACGACTATTTTATTAATGCCTAAAACATAAAATCCTGTTCTGGCACCATATTTATACTCCCATCAACGCTAACCTTTCGGCCACTGATAGCAAGTATTTAGGTAAGCGCTATAAAACTTACACAAATGTTTCCAAATTATAAGCGTTTTGAATTGAAAAATCACAGCTAATTATCAGTTAAAACTGAATAAATCGGCATTGTAGGGCGATTTAAATCAATGGAGAGCCATGACCGTATAAAATTACAGCAGAAATAGTTTTTTAAATCAAGAAGCGCGCTCGTTTAAGCGTTATTAAAAAATGTTGTCTCAGGTGGAATGTCGCTGGGGGGACTAAGATTCAGTCATAAAAAAACCCAGCCGAAGCTGGGTTTTTTAACAATATTTTGGTTTTGCAACACACCGAAGCATGAAGAAAAACACAAAAAATATCGATTTTAACGTTTTGAGAATTGTGGCTTCTTACGTGCTTTACGTAGACCAACTTTCTTACGTTCAACTTTACGTGCATCACGGGTAACGAAACCAGCAACACGTAGTGAAGAGCGAAGAGACTCATCAAATTGCATTAGTGCACGAGTGATACCGTGACGAATTGCGCCAGCTTGACCAGTAGTACCACCACCTTTAACTGTAACGTTAATGTCGAATTTTTCAGTCATTTCAACAAGCTCTAATGGTTGACGAACAACCATACAAGAAGTTGGGCGACCAAAGAATTCGTCTAACGGACGGTTATTGATAGTGATTGAACCGCTACCTGCTTTAATAAAAACACGAGCTACTGAGCTTTTGCGACGGCCAGTGCCGTAGTATTGATTATCTGCCATTTGCTTAAATTCCGTATTAGATGTCTAAAACTTGAGGCTGTTGAGCAGCATGTTGATGCTCAGTACCCGCGTATACTTTCAGTTTACGGAACATTGCACGGCCTAAAGGACCTTTTGGCAACATACCTTTAACTGCTTTCTCGATAATTTGCTCAGGAGCTTTAACGAGTAGCTTGTCGAAAGTAATAGACTTGATACCACCGATGAAACCAGTGTGATGGTAGTAAGTTTTATCAGTGCGCTTAGCACCAGTTACGGCAATTTTTTCACAGTTAATAACGATGATGTAATCACCAGTGTCAACATGTGGAGTGTACTCAGGCTTATGCTTACCACGTAAACGTGAAGCAATTTCAGTAGCCAAACGACCTAACGTTTTACCGTCAGCATCTACAACGTACCAGTCGCGTTTTACGCTTTCTGGTTTTGCGCTAAAAGTTTTCATTATATAAAACCCATATTAAATTATTTCATTTTATGTTTTTGTCTTACCCACTATAAAATAAGCAGACAAAAACAATGTCCAGTGTGCTTGAATCATACCCCTTCGAGTCAATTCGAAAGCGAGCGTTAAAGTTTCTCGGGAAAAAGAAAACAATAACTTACTTGGGCAGGCGCAGGATTATACTAAAGAGCGGGCAAAAGATCACCTGCTATTTACTAAATTAGCCAGTTTTTTAGTTAAAAAAACAAAAGTGACTAAATTTCGTGACTTAGCCCCTATTTGATAGGATCTTACGGCTTATGCGCTTCGGCCAAATAATCATGTGATTGCATTTCTTGCAAGCGTGATAAGCACCGTCTGAATTCAAAGTTGAGCTGACCTGTTGTGTAAAGTTGCTCCATGGCCACCTCAGCTGAAATGATCAGCTTTACCCGTCGCTCATAAAATTCATCGACCATGGCAATAAAACGACGCGCAATGTCATCCGTACTCTGCCCCATCTGCTCAACATTACTTAATAGTATTGAATGGTAACATCGTGCGATTTCCATATAATCGACTTGACTGCGAGGCCCATCACATAATGCTCTAAAGTCGACCAATAACACACCGTCTGCATCTAATCGAACGTTAATGTCACGCCCTTCGATATTAATAGACCCGACATCATGCCCTTCTTCCGGAGCCAGTTGAGAAAAATAAGTCAGCAAGTTTTGATCGGCACTTTCGTCGAGCGGAAAATGATAAATCTCCGCTTGCTCTAATGCGCGCAAACGATAATCGACACCAGAGTCAACATTAACCACTAAAGTGTGTTGGTTAATAAGCTCAATGGCAGGTAGAAAACGAGCTCGCTGTAAACCATTACGATATAAGTCATCAGGCACTATATTCGAAGTAGCGACCAAGATAACGCCATGGCCAAACAATTCTTGGAATAGCCCGCCTAAGATCATCGCGTCAGTAATATCTGAAACAAAAAATTCATCAAAACAGATAATGCGATATTGCTTGGCAAAGTTCTTAGCAATGATTTTTAATGGGTCGCTCTGACCTTGTAGCTGTGTCAGCTCGTGATGCACCCGGTGCATGAATCGATGAAAATGAACCCGCATTTTATTTTCAAATGGTAATGACTCAAAAAAGGTATCTACAAGATAAGTCTTACCGCGTCCAACGCCCCCCCAAAAATACAGCCCCTGGATTGATTGCGACACTTTTTTTTCACGACGTCCAAATAGTGTTCTAAACTTAGTAGTAAGCCCTTGGGAAGTTACTGGTTCAACTAGTAATTCATCATACAAGCGCTGGAGATGTTTAACAGCAACTTCTTGGTCTGCATCATAACTAAAATCATCACGAGTTAGGTCTTGTTGATATTTTTGTAACGGGGTAAGCTGGGACATAGGTCGCAAGTTTCCTTCAGCTGGACAGCGAAATTTAGGAAAAAGATAGTAGCACAAGCAATTATCTGCACGCCACCTGAGATAACAATCATTTTAGGCGGTAAAGAAATTAATTTTTAGGACGTTAGGAAGTATCAATATGGATTGGACGATAAATATTTTGTTTTTAGCAATCGGTGGGGTCAGCGGTTTTATCATTGCGAAGTTACTGTCAAAGAGCACTGTTAGCGATAACGCTGCACACGCAAAGAACCAACAACTTGAAGCTGAAATTAAGCAGTACAAGCAAGATGTTGAGCAACACTTTGCACAAAGTGCCAATTTATTGGGCACTATGGCCCAAGAATACAGTAACGTTTACAAACATATGGCCCAAGCGCAGCAGTCATTATTACCCGATAGTGACTTAACGATTAACATCCCTTTTATAGAGGCTAAAGAGCCGTCATTAGTGAAAGAAGCTATCGAAGAAGTCGAGATGGAAGCCGCTGCTAATGATGCTAAATCGAATGCCGCTCAGCCCAACGATTATGTCTCGGGTAGCCATGGCATTATCAATCCATCATCAGAGCAGGAAGCGGAGAAAAAACCGGCATAAGCCACCTCCGGTTCTCGTTTGTAAGCCAACGTTCAATGCGTTGGCCGTTGCGTGCTACCGTGCCTTACTGGCGATAAATCCATCACTTATGCAGTTGGTTCCTATTCACTTTGGAACTATTATAATTTACCGCAGTCTCTACATTATCATCAGGTATTTATTTAGTTATCTTAAGGAACCTAATTTATGATCAATAAAAAATTAAGCATTATTGCCGCTTCTCTAGTATGTCTCTCGGCAAGTTTCATTCCCTCTCACTCTTATGCTGCTTGGCCATCGCAGGTTGATAATGCCGCTATGCCATCACTTGCACCAATGCTAGTGAAAGTAACTCCTGGCGTGGTGTCGATCGCTGTTTCAGGAACTAAAGTACAAGCACGCCGAATTCCTGAAATGTTTAGACCGTTCGTTGGGCAAGGACAACAATCAAAAGAGCAACCTTTTAAGGGGTTAGGGTCAGGTGTTATTATCGATGCCAGCGAAGGTCATATCCTCACCAATCATCATGTTGTTAATGAAGCCGATAGTATTACCGTCATGCTCAATGATGGTCGTGAATTTGTTGCTAAAGTGATTGGCTCTGACCCCGCTTCTGATGTCGCTCTATTACAAATTGAGGCAGACAAATTAACCGAAGTTAAGAAAGCTGATTCCGACGAATTACGTGTTGGTGATTTCACTGTTGCTATTGGTAACCCTTTTGGACTTGGCCAAACAGTGACTTCAGGCATCGTATCAGCACTTGGCCGTTCAGGCTTAAATCGCGAAAATTTCGAGAACTTCATCCAAACAGACGCCGCAATAAATAGTGGTAATTCAGGCGGCGCGCTCGTTAATTTAAAGGGTGAATTAATCGGTATTAATACCGCCATAATAGGCCCTAACGGTGGTAATGTTGGCATTGGGTTTGCTATTCCAATCAACATGGCCAATAACTTGGTTAATCAGATCATTGAGTTCGGTGAAGTACGTCGTGGGATACTTGGTATTGTCGGCGGTCCATTAACCCCTAAACTTGCACAGAAGTTTGGTTTAGAAACCAAGTACGGTGCGTTCGTTAATCAAGTGATGCCGGATTCTGCGGCGCAAGAAGCAGGACTAGAGCCAGGTGATATCATCACCAAAGTTAATGGTAAGCAAGTTAAAACATTCTCTGATTTACGCGCTAAAGTTGCCACGATGGGCGCTGGCACTAAACTAAAGCTTGGCATCATTCGTGATGGTAGTAAGAAAACAGTTAAGGTCAAACTCAAAGAAGCGAGTAGCGCTAATGTACTTGCTGGTGCTATTCATCCCGCATTAGAAGGCGCTAAGCTGTCTGATAATGACGACTTAGAGGTTAAGGGTGTTATCGTTAGTGACCTGCAAAATGGCTCACCGGCACTGCAAAGTGGCTTAAAGAATGATGATCTTATTATTGGGGTAGATCGCACTCGCGTTAAATCGCTCAAAGAACTGCGTGGTTACCTCGATGAAAATGAAGGGATGTCAGCACTTCGCATTAAACGTGGCGATAGTGTGATGTATTTAATCTTAAACTAAGCGACTCTTATGATAGCGTGCCATGCACGCTATCAATCCTTCCCACAAACACCCGCTAATACTATTTCCATCTATATAAAGTTGTTTTTAACCTTAGCTAATTAATGTTAACCTTTGAACATAATAAATATAATGGAATAATCACGTGCTAAAACTGCTAATAGCCACCTCTAAAGCAATACTCTCTGGCTTGGTCATCGGTATGTTGGTGGTACTCATTATACCCAGTTTACGACCTCAATTTTCTTTTGACCTCCAAGACTGGTTATCCTCGATTAACTCGCAAATTTCATTTTCTAACGCAATTAAGCGTTCAGCGCCTGCCGTCGTTAATATTTACTCGGCTACTCAATATCGAAATTCCCACAACCAAATAGAGCGCCGGGCAAAAGGCCTTGGTTCTGGCGTCATCATGTCTCAAAATGGTTATGTAATGACCAATTTGCATGTCATTAAAGACGCCGATATTATTTATGTGGCGATCCAAGATGGTCGGATAGAAGTCGCCAGTGTCGTAGGCACCGATCCCTTAACGGATTTAGCCGTGCTCAGTATTAAAGCGCAGCATTTACCGGTCATTCCAATCAATCTAGAACGCGCATCTCAGGTCGGGGATATCGTATTAGCGATTGGTAATCCCTACAATTTAGGACAAACAATCACTCAAGGCATCGTTAGTGCGACAGGCCGCAAGGCTGGCTTGAGTTCATCAAGTTTCCTTGATCTTATTCAAACAGATGCCGCGATTAATGCCGGTAACTCTGGCGGCGCCTTAATAAACTCACGTGGCGACCTTGTCGGGATCAACTCCGCTAATTTCAATGCGATTAATAATGGCAATACCAATGGCATTAGCTTTGCGATTCCAATTCAACTTGCCTATACAGTAATGACTGAAATAATCACTGAAGGGCGGGTCTCTCGTGGCTCGCTAGGCTTCGATGGCGAAAGCATCAATAATGTCACGGCGATGTCTCTTGGTCTTCAAAGTAGCGCATTAGTCGTTACGGCCATGGCCAATGACAGTATGGCTAAAGATGCAGGTATGCAAATTGATGACATTATCATTGCAGTGAATCAACAGTCATTTAGTTCAATTGAGGCGTTACGCCATCATATCGCTGGCACCAAACCAGGCAATGAGATTAGCTTGACCGTCATACGAATGGGCAAGAAAATCGTCTTGAATATGAAAACCACCGAATTAGTTCTTCAGTAATTCTCCCTGAAAAACAGACACAAAAAAGCCACGTTCAATAGTTTGAACGTGGCTTTTTATTGAAAGCAATCGACTCTGCTGTAATAACGTGTTGAGTGCGCAGCTATCGGCTACGCTTCAAGGCGCTCAATCGATGCGCCCAAGTTATTAAGCTTTTTCTCTATTTGCTCATAACCACGGTCGATGTGATAGATGCGGTCAACGATAGTTTCGCCGTCCGCCACTAAGCCTGCAATCACGAGGCTAGCAGATGCACGCAGATCGGTTGCCATCACTTGCGCACCGTTAAGCCTTTCACGGCCCTTTATCATGGCTGTATGACCTTCAAGCTCAATGTTAGCGCCCATACGCTGTAGCTCAGGCACGTGCATGAAACGATTTTCGAAAATGGTTTCAATAACATTACCGCTGCCTGTCGCCAAGGTATTTAAGACACAAAACTGTGCTTGCATATCAGTTGGGAATGCAGGATGGGGAGCAGTCTTAATATTAACAGCTTGTGGTTGCTTACCTTTCATATCAAGGCTTATCCAATCACTACCGGTTTCAATAATAGCTCCAGCTTCTTCCAACTTGCTAAGAACGGGTTCAAGAGCGCGCGAATCAGCTTTTAAACAACGGATTTTGCCACGAGTTATCGCAGCAGCCACTAAAAACGTACCGGTTTCAATTCTATCAGGCATCACAGCGTAACTAGTCGCAGACAAAGTCTCGACACCAGTGATCACAACCGTACTGGTACCGGCACCGATCACATTGGCACCCATTGCGATCAAGTAATTGGCAAGATCAACAATTTCAGGTTCTCGCGCCGCATTCTCTAACGTGGTGACACCATCGGCTAATGCGGCGGCCATCATCAAGTTTTCGGTCGCACCAACACTCACCATTTCCATGAAGATTGTAGCGCCTTTTAGACGACCATCAACCCGTGCTTTGATGTAGCCATTATCGACGCTGATATCGGCGCCCATTTGTTTAAGTCCTTGCAGGTGTAAGTTAACCGGTCTAGCGCCGATTGCACAGCCTCCAGGCAATGACACATCAGCTTGACCGAAACGAGCAAGTAATGGTCCCAACACAAGAATAGACGCACGCATCGTTTTTACTAAATCATATGGTGCACAAAATTCATTGATACTACAGGTGTTTACTTTGAATTCGTTATCATCAAAGCTAACTGATGCCCCTAAACTTTCGAGCACTTTACCGGTTGTTTTAATATCATTTAGTGCGGGAACATTAGTAATGGTGGTATTACCTTGGGCAAGAATGGTCGCCATTAAAATTGGCAATGCGGCATTCTTAGCCCCAGAAATGGTGACATCGCCCTCAAGCTTATCAACCGCTGTAATTTTTAATTTTTGCACAGAAAAGCCTAACCGATTGGATTTAACAACTGCTCGCGCTGCCATTTAGTGGGAGTGAATGCCTTAATCGACACCGCATGAACTTCACC
>Ga0209291_1001035_pt1 | contig 25701 bp, 23 predicted proteins | sample GOMGulsemesocosm_FD_184633 | JGI IMG/M metagenome (GOLD analysis project Ga0209291, IMG submission 184633) | Methane-oxidizing microbial communities from mesocosms in the Gulf of Mexico - GOM9B Gulf of Mexico (SPAdes) (version 2) | ecosystem: Environmental > Aquatic > Marine > Cold seeps...
CGTTAAATAGCACGCTATTCGCCTTGAAAGACCGAGAAACCTGCCTCAAATCTGCTTTTTATCGCTACGATCGACCGAGCCCGACAGGCTCCTAGCCAGCCACTAAATAATTGAAGGTGTATATGCAAAAGGGTAATAAAAACAATAAGCTGATCAATTCCAGAATAGAAAACTTTCGACACGATTCTCCTGCTGAACGTCTCACTAAAACACTGCAACACGCCCACCTAGACTCTAGCGACGGCGCTCTTTTTAACGGCTCAGACTCAGAAGCTCCCCCTCTCACTATGACATTGGCCGACGCCATGATCGAAAACGTGATCGGCAAGTTTGAGCTCCCCTTAGGCATAGCCACTAACTTTGTCATTAACGGCACAGATTATCTTATTCCCATGGCCGTGGAAGAACCTTCAGTCGTCGCCGCTGCCTCACATATGGCAAAAATTGTACGCGGTTGCGGCGGTTTCTCAATGGACAGTGATTTACCTATCATGCGCGCCCAGGTACAAGTTCTAGGTATATCAGACCTAACTGCTGCTAAACAGCGGCTTTTGGCCGCGAGCGACAAATTGATCGAGCTCGCCAACCAGCGTGATAAAACCCTTATTGAATTGGGCGGGGGCTGTCAGGAAGTAGAGGTACATCTTTTCGAGAACACAGCCGTAGGCCCTATGTTGGTATTACATTTACTGGTCGATGTGCGCGATGCTATGGGTGCAAACACTGTCAATAGTATGGCTGAAGCAATTGCCCCACTCGTTGAAGAGATTAGTGGAGGATCAGTGCGCCTGCGGATTCTATCTAACTTAGCTGATCGTCGCATGGTGAGAGGAAAGATACGTATTGCGCCAGCGGCGCTCACTAATGCGCAGTTTGACGGAGCTGATGTAGCAAAAGGCATTGTCGAAGCGGGAGCTTTATCGTTGATTGATCCCTATCGAGCTGCGACCCATAACAAAGGCATTATGAATGGCATTGATCCTATAGTGATCGCAACAGGCAATGATTGGCGTGCGATAGAAGCTGGAGCACACGCTTGGGCAGCCATGAGCGGACACTATAAGGCCCTCTCTCAATGGGGAATTGATTCACAAGGTTTCTTAATCGGAACTATTGAAATGCCAATGGCGTTAGGAATAGTCGGCGGTGCCACTAAGACTCATCCCACTGCACAGGCTTCGCTGGCATTGATGAACATTCAGTCAGCAAGGGAGTTAGCAGAAGTCACAGTGGCAGTCGGTCTGGCACAGAATATGGCCGCGCTAAAAGCATTGGCGACCGAGGGAATACAGAAAGGGCACATGGCGTTACACGCCAAAAACGTTGCTATTGCAGCAGGCGCTAAAGGGGATGATATTTCGGTTATTACTAAGGAAATGGTGAGTGAAGGGGCTATCAATATCGAGCGCGCCGAGGAGCTATTGGCCACTTTGTAGAAACTTCGATGTTTTATATAAGATCCAAGGGCTACCTCTGCCCTTTAACCCCAAAGGAAAAAAAACATACGGAATGTTATTATACTCAGAGACAATTTTTCGATCTACTGCTGCATTCTTGATGGTTTAATCTGCTCGCTTTTTTTAAGCCTATATAGGGAGTAAAGCCCAATGAAAGACCACTGCATATGATCAAACGCTCAAACTCAACAATCTACAAACTATGCTCAGTTTTGTCGAGTCTACTATTATGTGGTGCTTTACAGGCTAGCTCAGCACAAGTGATGAAAATAGCGAATAACCAGCAGATCACCTTAGCGACTGACCATTGGCAACCTTTTTATGGCCCTGATCTAAAAGACGGTGGTTATATGATTGAAGTGTGTAAAGCAGCCTTTGAAACTGTCGGCTATCAACTGACAGTAAAACTAATGCCATGGAAAAGAGCAGTGAAAGCGGCGAAGCTTGGAATTTACGACGGTCTACTGGGGGCGTATTACACTCCCGCACGCGCTGAGATATATTATTATTCCCAGCCTCTCGAGCAAGAGAAAACGGTCTTATTGGCCTTAGCTTCAAGCAACCTAATTTTCAATAATATCAGGGATTTAAAAAGTTATGACATTGGCGTTATGCGCGGCGCTGTCAATGCAACGCAATTAGATAATGCTAACAATCTGAGCTTTTCCTACAGTAATGATGCCTCTCATAATTTCAAAAAACTGCTACTTGCTCGTATCGATTATATGGTGACGGGGAAAGCGCATTTAACCTACATCATTAACACTGAATACTCAGGAAAAGTGCCCGAGTTAACCATCTTTAAACCTGCGCTCAAGGTCAATGATATCTACATTACTTTATCTAAAGAATTGGATAATGCTGAAGCTATTATGCGAGATTTTAATCGAGGTATTCACATTATCAAGGGTAACGGCCTCTTTCAAAAAATAAAAACAAAGCACTTTAAGCATCAGTAAATTCAATCAAAACAATAATAATCTATGATTCAAACCCTCCCCCTAAGCTTTGATTAATGATGAATGCGTGCCCCGCTATCTGGTCAAAAATTAGTGAGTTATATTTGAGTACTGTTAAATAAAATAGATTCTGTTAGCATTCATAGAAATTCATAGTCGCAGGTTTTGTATGTTTATCGATCATCAGGTAGCACAAAAAATTGTCACTAGAGCTATGAAAATCATTGAGCATAACGTCAACGTGATGAATCATCTTGGTGAAATTGTAGGCTCTGGCGATGAACAGCGAATCGGCAGTTTCCACACCGGCGCGCTGAATGTCTTAAGTCGAAAATCAAAGATCGGCTTCGATACTCAGCAGGCGAATGCCTTGACGGGTGTTCAACAAGGTCTCAATTTGCCCATTGTTTACAATGGAGAGATTATCGGTGTGGTAGGCATTACAGGAAAACCGAATGACGTGAGTAAATATGCTGATTTGGTGGTAATGACATCCGAATTAATGGTTGAGCAATCGGCTATTTCTGCGCAAGTGCAATGGGATAAACGACAACAGGAAAACGTTATTTGTCGTTTAATTCAAGGAGATATCGAAAAGAGCAGCTTATTTGACGATCGTATCGAACGTTTAAACATTGATTTAAACATACCCAGGATTGCTGTCGTTATTGACGTGCGCTCTGCACAGACTCAACAAGACCTTCCTCTGGCGACACTGCAAAGTATATTAAGATTACTGGATAACAATAATGCCTACAAATTGCTGGCCATCACTTGTCCTACACAAATAGTCATTCTCAAACCCATCAAATTAAAGTCAGACCAATGGGATGAAGAGCAGACTCAAGTGCAACTCGAGCATTTATGTGAATTACTGGCTAAACATTACCAACTACACTTTAAGGTGAGTACAGGTCAATATTTCCCTCACTTGACGGGTTTGGCCAAGTCTTATCGCAGTGCGCTACAGGTACTATCTGCGGGAAAACAGTCTCTACCAGATAACGTCCTTTACTCTCCTAAAGCATTAGCATTGGATGTTATATTGAATGATCAACTTAACAACTGGAGTGCCGACAAAGTATTAGCGGGTTATCAAAAACTCGCTGCAAATGACAAAAAAGGCGTGCTGGTAAAAACTTTAAATGTGTTTTTTCATCATAATGCGGATTTTGGTTTAACGGCTAACGCTTTACACATTCATCGTAATACACTACGTTATCGGTTAGATAAAATTGATCACATTCTTAATATCCAACTCAGTAATATAGATGATCTTATGCAATTGTATTTCGCCTCTAAACTGGCAACATTGAAACTCGGTTCAACTCAACACTGAGTTAGTGCTGATCTTGAGAATGCCTGATGATCAATCAAACTTTGGCTGCTATAGGTAGCATCCAGCCCCCCCGCTATAATTCATTGTGCAACTGACCAAAAAAAAGTCGTTATCTGGCAGTGCTTTTAGGCACTATAGAGAGGATATCTTTCTCACATTCAATAGATAATAGCATTTGATGAGCGCTGCAAAACAGCGGCCTTTTTAACCGAATGTGAAAATCTATGAACATACTCATTGCACCAGACTCTTTTAAAGAAAGCCTCTCTGCTACAGAAGTAGCCCAAGCTATAAAAAGGGGCTTTTCAGAAGTCTTTCCAGAGGCGAACTATGTTTGTTTGCCAATGGCCGATGGTGGAGAAGGCACTACAGAGGCACTTGTGAGCGCAACTGCCGGAAATATATTCAACAAACAAGTGATTGGCCCCCTCGGTAAGACAGTGAACGCTCAGTGGGGAATTTTGGGGGATCAAGTGACAGCGATCATAGAAACAGCTGAAGCTGGAGGCTTACATTTAGTCCCTAAACGATCTCGAAACCCTTTGCTCGCAACCAGCTTTGGTACTGGAGAGTTAATTAAAACTGCTTTAGATCACGGAGTGACCCGTATTATTTTAGGGCTAGGTGGCAGTGCTACAAACGATGGAGGTGCAGGATTACTGCAGGCCTTAGGGGCAAAGTTGTTAGATAATCAGCAACGAGAATTACCTGTCGGCGGAGGAGCGTTAGCTAAATTGCACAGCATAGATGTTAGCGCACTAGATCAACGTCTCGCAAAGGTCAAATTTGAAGCGGCTTGCGATGTAAATAACCCTCTCACAGGCCCCAAAGGCGCTTCCTTTGTATACGGAGCTCAAAAAGGTGCAACTTCGCAGATGATCGCTTTGTTAGATAACAACCTGCAACATTTGGCCGCTGTTATTAAAAAAACGATGGACTGTGATGTCGCTCAGATAGCGGGGGCAGGAGCCGCTGGTGGCATAGGCGCTATACTACTGGCTTTTCTTAATGCACAGCTCAAACCCGGCATAGAAATCGTTTTGGATGCCGTCAATATCAATCAGTACCTGCAAGTGAGTGACTTGGTCATTACCGGAGAGGGCAGAATTGATAGCCAAAGTATCTATGGTAAAACACCTGTAGGGGTTGCGTTAAGGGCAAAGCGCTTTAATTGCGATGTACTTGCTATTGCCGGTAGCTTGGGCGATGACGCCGCAGTTGTCCACGATCAAGGTATAGATGCAATGTTTAGCATTGTCAATGGCGTGGTAAGCCTTGAGGAGGCATTGACTAATGCTGCTATTAATTTGCAACGAAGTGCCCGTAACATAGCAAAAGTGTGGTCACTGGCACAGCGGCGATAATGGCCAAATACGTGTTATATGCACCGATTTTTTGCGCTAATATTTAGTTTTATCTCTAGTACCTACTTCGTTTGTTGGTGAATTGTACTTCATCTGTATGCTTTTTATACGCGCCTCTTTATTTTTATTGAGGCTTTTTTTTGCTTGAAAACTTCTCCTTGTTATTTGTGCAACTGCATAAAAAAATGTGATTTTAAGCGGTTTTTTCCGTGAAACTGCCGAAGCTTAGAAAGCACCTCCTCAGGATAATAGTGGTTATTAATTATTCTACTGGAACTTTTTAAATGAGAAGAACAAAAGTAATTACAACACTGGGACCTGCAACTAACACTCGAGCATTAATCAGTGAAGTGATTAACGCCGGGGCTGATGTTGTACGTCTAAACTTTTCTCATGGTACCACGCAAGATCACATACAACGAGCGCATTGGGTACGCGAATGTGCTTTGCAACTGGGCAAGAGCGTCGCTATTTTAGGCGATTTGCAAGGCCCTAAGATAAGAATTGCTAAATTTGTGCAGCAGGGCGTTGAGCTAGCAATAGGTCAACGTTTTGTGCTGGACGCTGAACATAATTTAGAAACCGGTAGTCAACAGGTTGTCGGTATCGATTATAAAGCGCTAGTGGATGATTGCTGTAAGGGTGATGTATTACTACTCGATGACGGCAGAGTGGTATTGGAAGTCGATGAAGTAACAGGTAGCAAAATCATTTGCCGTGTTACTGTCGGCGGGCACCTATCAGACAATAAGGGAATTAACCGTCAAGGGGGCGGATTATCCGCCCAAGCACTGACCGCTAAGGATAAACGAGACATAGCAGCTGCTGCAGAGATAGGCGTTGATTATATTGCCGTTTCTTTCCCTCGCAATGCTCAAGACATTCTCGATGCACGACAATTATTAATAGCTGCTAACTGTGAAGCAGGCGTGATCGCCAAGATAGAGCGTGCAGAAGCAGTTCAAGCTGAGACTTTAGAGGGAATCATCAAAGTCTCTGATGCAGTAATGGTTGCTAGAGGCGACCTCGGCGTGGAAATTGGTGACGCTGAGTTAATGTCGGTGCAAAAGCACATTATAAAGCGCGCCCGTCAGCTCAATACACTGGTCATCACCGCGACTCAAATGATGGAATCAATGATTAATAGTCCACTGCCAACAAGAGCAGAAGTGTTCGATGTGGCCAATGCTGTGTTGGATGGTACTGATGCAGTGATGCTCTCCGCTGAGACGGCAGCCGGGAAATTTCCAGTTGCCGCTGTAGAAGCCACCGTACGAGTGATATTGGGCGCTGAAAACCATCCGCAAACTAAACTTTCAAAACATCGTCTTAACCAATCCTTTGATGACATCGACGAGGTTATTGGCCTTGCGGCTATGTATGCGGCAAATCACCTGACGGGGGTGAAAGCTATTATCTGTATGACGGCAACAGGAGTAACCCCTTTATTGATGTCTAGAATTTCTTCTGGGCTGCCTATTTACGCTTTAACCCCTCAATTGAGCATTCAACGAAAAATGGCGTTAATGCGAGGGGTCCAACCCATTTCTTTCGATTTGTCTGTGATTGACCACGAAGCTATTAACCGCTGCGCAATCCATTGTTTACGAGAAATAGAAGCTGTCAATCCCGGTGATTTAATCATTATCACCAAGGGGGATTATATCAATGTTCACGGTGGTACCAATACGCTAAAGATAGTCAAAGTTGGGCCTGATATTCAATAACAACCTTCGCCTTGATAACTGTGGCTGAGGCTTAAACGCTTAAACGCTTAAAACAGTCGTATATTACTAATTTTTCAGCAAAATTTAGACTCAACCCATAACAATAACCTTGAGGAATAACGATGAAAACATTTAATAAATCTCTTTTGATGACAAGTATTGCAACAATCAGTATCGCAATGATGACCCCTAGCGTTTTCGCTGAAGACAGCAAAGTATTACTAAAGACTCAAATCGCTTTTGGGACTAACTTACCCGCCTTAGGATCTCCTATCTTAGGCGTTTCCAAGCGCTTAAAAATATTGAGTAATGGCAGTATCAAAATGAAAGTCTACGAGCCTGGGAAGTTAGTAGCTCCCTCTGAAATCCTCGGTGCGGTATCTGCTGGAAAATTTAACTCAGGTTATGCAACACCTGGTTATTGGCAGGGAAAAATACCCGCATCAGCATTGTTTTCTGCGGTGCCATTTGGCCCTGAAGCGGGGGAATATCTAGCCTGGATTTACAATGGCAACGGCCGCAAATTGTGGCAGGAAATGTACGATAGTAACGGCTTTAAAGTGCACACCATTCCCTGCGCTATCAATCCGCCAGAGACGTCTGGTTGGTTTGCCAAACCTATTGAAAAACCAGGAGATTTGAAAGGTATGAACATGCGTTTCTTTGGGCTAGGGGCAAAAGTCATGGAAGAATTAGGCGTAGGTACAGTGCAGTTGCCAGGTGGAGAAATATTTGGCGCACTGGAAAAAGGTGCGATAGATGCCACTGAGTTTTCACTGCCGCAAATTGATCAGCGCTTAGGCTTTCATAAAATTGTCAAATACAACTATTTTCCCGGCTGGCACCAACAGGCGACTTTACATGAATTATTAATTAACAAAGACACTTGGAATGCAATGTCCGCCCATCAACAAGAAGTGGTAGAAACCACCTGTAAAGCCTCTGTTGTGGAATCCCTGGCAGAGGGGGAAGCCAATCAGTTTGAAGTATTGGCCAAGTCAGCAGAAAAAGGCGTTGAATTACGCTACTGGAATCCCCTTATGTTGAAAACCTTTAAAGGGGCTTGGGAAAATGTGGTGCTTGAGCAAACGAAAGACACCTTCTTTAAAAAGGTTTGGGACGATATGAGTGGATTTAGAAAAGGTTATGACCTTTGGGAATCTTACGCTTACCTACCTAGAGAAAAGGTCAAGCCTTAGTCATTAGCCAGTACTGTTCAAAGACAAATCAAAACCTCTGAACATTTACCAGCCCTTCTGTGTGCATGTGCAGCGAGGGCTTTTAGTGAGCGTAATTCTAAGAGACTTGCCCTTTACCAGAGGACTTGGAGAGGTTTCGTTATTTTCCTATCCCTTTCTGAGGTACAAACGCTTAGCGACACCCTTGTGAAATGAAAGAGAGGGATTTAATTTTACCCGATGATTTTACAATAAATCATGCCGCTAATTACTCCTCTATTAGTACAAGTACTCTTTATCAAATTAGTCGATAAAATTTAACCAATGACAATCTATGCAAAGCAACAATATATGTGAGTAATGATGAATAATGTGAGAGATCCAGCAACAACTGCTGCAGGTAAGGTCGCTATTGCAGATAGTTTAGATAAAGCGATAAGTAATGTTGGAAAAGTAATAGCCCTAGTTTATGTGGTACTAGTGGTCGTAATAATTAGTCAGATTATATTACGCAAGGGCTTCTCAAGTGGTCTCATTATACTAGAGGAGCTGCAATGGCACTTATACGCGATCGGTGTCATGTTTGGTCTGTCCTTTGCCCAAGTAAAGAATATCAATGTCAGAGTAGATCTGTTTTACGCAAGGTATAGCCCAACCAGTAAATCTGTTATTGAGCTGTGTGGAAATATATTTTTAATCTTGCCATTCATCTTCATTGTTATTGTCCACGGGATCGATTTCACCTTAGAAGCAATTAGAGTGAACGAGCATTCAGATTCTCCATCAGGTCTCCCTTATCGCTGGGCTATAAAGGCGGTTATTCCTCTGAGCTTCTTCTTATTGGCACTTGGAGTTATATCCAGAGTACTTCGAGACATTCACCAGCTGAAAACGATCTATAAGGAGAATAATCATGGATGTTAATCATATTTTGGTGGTTGCTATGTTTATCTCTTTCATAGTACTGCTATTTACTGGTTTCCCAGTTGCTTATGTTTTGGCTGGGATCGGGGTAGTGTTTGCCTTTATTGGATTCCTGGCAGACAGCTATTTCGGTTCCATGACAGGTTTAGATTTTAATACGTTAGGCCTAGTGGTAAATAGAATCTATAAAATTATGGATAACTGGATACTCGTAGCCCTGCCGATGTTTATTTTCATGGGGATAATGCTAGATAAATCCGGTGTGGCTGAGCGCTTAATGGGCTCCATGCAAGCACTTTTTGGCCGCGTACGTGGAGGGCTTGCGATAACAGTCACAGCAATTGGTATTATATTGGCTGCATCTACCGGTATTATAGGCGCATCGGTTGTTCTCTTGGCGGTTATGTCATTGCCGACAATGATCAAACAAGGTTATGCCATGCCACTAGCTCTTGGTACTATTGCCAGCGCAGGAACCTTAGGTATATTGATACCACCGAGTATTATGCTCGTTATTATGGCTGATCAAATGGCGATATCTGTAGGTGATTTATTTATGGGCGCTGTCATTCCTGGTTTAATGTTAGGCAGCATGTATATCCTGTACATTTTTATCACTGGCTTATTAAACCCACAAGCGGCGCCTGTACCTGATAACGCTAAGCCGTTGGATTTTAAAATAGTCGCGCGAGTGTTGATTGATATCCTACCCACAGCCTTACTCATTTTTGTAGTCTTAGGCTCTATTTTTGCCGGCATCGCAACCCCTACTGAAGCTTCAGGAATAGGCGCATTAGGCGCTACCTTACTCGCCATTTACAATAAGAATTTCACCTTTAAAGTACTCAAAGAAGTGAGCATCGGCACTTATGGCACCACAGCCTACATATTTGCAATATTTATCGGAGCGACTTGCTTTGCTCTCGTATTGAGAGAGCTTGGTGGAGATGAGTTGATTGAATCCTTTTTAACGGGGTTACCTTTTGGGCCCTACGGTATCATTGCGTTCATTCTATTGATTATTTTCTTTCTGGGATTCTTCTTGGATTGGATTGAGATAACATTAATCGTATTACCTCTACTGGCCCCAGTGATTTCGGCATTAGGTTTAGATATCGACGGTCATGGTGTGGTTGATAACCCAGAACTTGTATGGTTTTTGATACTCGTTGCAATGGCGCTGCAAACGTCGTTTTTGACCCCCCCAGTAGGATTTGCTCTGTTTTATTTAAAAGGTGTGTGCCCTCCCAGTGTAAAACTCAGTGATATCTATAAAGGGGTTATCCCGTTTATTTTGTTGCAATTAACAGCGCTTGTCATCTTGCTATTTTGGCCGCAATTAGTGATATGGTTACCAGCTATTACTTACGGTTAAAGGCAGGGGATATATCAAAATATAAGGAAGGTATAGGTCCAACCCCTGAATTTATAGAGTCAAAATAGAAGTGCCCTTCTTCGGGCACTTATTAAATGACCAGAATCGTTACAGTATTACTGTACTAACACACCGTTTTTTCCATGACCTCGTCCTCGTTATACATTTCGACCGTCCCATGCAGCGAATTCGCTTGCTCAGACAAGTTCTCACTCATAATGGCATTTTCTTGTGAAGACTCAGATGTTTGATTGGTGATCGTGCGAATAGAAGTGACGTGCTTATTAACTTCAGTCGCCACTGCACTTTGCTCTTCTATCGCTGCGGCGATGGAATTTGTCATGTCAGTGATCACTCTAGTGTGTTCAGTGATGGCCTCAAGCATTACACCTGCGGCACCGGCCTTTTCAGCACTTGTTTCACCTTTGACTAAACAGCTACCAATAAGCTCAACCATGCTTTGCGTACGACTTTGTAATTTATTAACAATAGCTTCTATCTCTGTGGTTGATTCTTGGGTGCGGCTCGCTAAGGTTCTCACTTCGTCAGCTACAACCGCAAAGCCACGTCCTTGCTCCCCTGCACGTGCCGCCTCAATAGCTGCATTTAATGCCAACAAGTTGGTTTGATCGGCAATACTGCGAATGACGTCAAGAACAGAGCCAATATTTTCACTGTCGTTCACTAAAATTGACGCTTGTTCTTCCGATTGTTTTAGATTCACTGATAACTGCTCGATTTGATCGATCGTTTCATTGACACCTGCCTGCCCATCAATGGCGCTCTTATTTGTCTCTTTAGCTTTAAGCGCGGTGTCCGAGGTGTTTTTTGCTATTTCATCAATGGTAATTGACATTTCAGACATCGACGTGGCGACCATACCTGTTTCATGTAGTTGAGACTCCATACCTACATTACTGTTATTAATATTAGAGAGCAGTGAAGAGGTTGTACCATTTAAGGTACTGACAGAAGAGTTTACTTCAAAGATTATTTTAGAAAACTGATCTAGCATAATATTGAATTCACTCGCCATCTGGCTTATTTCATCCTTGCCTTTATCATCTGCTCTTAGGGATAAAACGTGATTTTGACTGATAGTGAACATTAAGTCACGAAGTGCATTAATAGGCTGCACTATACTACGGCCAATGAGTATTGAAGGGGTCACCACAATCAGCAGAATCACAAAGAAAAGAAAGTGAAAAACAAATGACATAGAATCCGTGGTAGAAGTCACTTGCTGTTTGCTATCAATCACCACTTTATCAAGCACTTCCAGCGTTTGATGAACCGCTTTACGCATCTTTCCCAATAAACCTTCTGTAGGACTCAAACCGAGAATGACGTGGTGGTCTACCAATGCAATAAATTTAGCTCGATAGGTCTTTAACAATGAAACGACCTCTTCTTCATGTGCAACTTCTGCTAACAAAGATTGGTAAAAAGAATCAAATTTAGCCACGTACTTGCGATCCAATCGCAACATGAAGTCTTTCTCAGCGCGACGCAACTGCAATAAACTGACCAACTGATTATCAGAATGACCTTTAAGCACTTTCTCAAGACTGTGGGATGCTTGTCTTAGCTCTCCATACAGACCGGTTTTAGGCGTCAGGCCAATTAGCTTTTGCTCCTCAACTAATGCGGCAAAATGCTCATCATATTGATTGACGTTTTTTAGCAATTGTTCTAACTCCTCTATAGGAAGATCGTAATTGAGGAAAATGTCTTCTAAATCTTTGATCGTTTGCAACACAACTTTACTGTTCTTTATGTGCTTGTCTAAATACTTAAGATCTTTACGCGCAAGGAAGTCTTTTTCATCGCGTCTAAGTTGCAAAATACCGACTTCGATTTGACCACTGAGCTCTACCCCTTTCGTTAATCCATTGATTGAATAGGCGGTGTAATCCCGTAAGCCCAATAAAGCCAGCAAACTGATAACGAGAAGGCAGGTGCTTAATGTGAGTTTATATTTGATTGACATAATTAATCTCCTAAGCAAATAATTGAACGCCGAGGCGTCTAAGCGTCTGCATTTATTCACATATGCTGTTTTTAAGTATGATCGTATTACGTAGAAAGAACATTAGACAAATTGCTAAACATGAACTGATTTTAATAAAAGGTTATTTTTTGTTTAATTATTAATAGCTTTATCCTATGCACAATTCATTGTAATAAAAATATACAATATCATTAACAAACGCTGAATATAACCAATATTTGTCAGCAACTCTGTTTTTTGATTTAGTCATTCAATTTAATAAATGACGATTAGACAATGCTACCCACACCCTAAACAGAGCTATTTCAGTCTCGTTTTCTGCTAAATGCAAAACCGAGATAATTCAGACAAAGAATTTTTTATTCCTTAGGTTACTCTGCTCCCAGCCCTTTGCTCCCTCTCTTTAAGTTTTTATGCTCTAACAAATTTGACAAGGCTTCACTCTACGTTCATATTTTAACAAACGACATTAGTAATATTGTACCTTGCTGTAATGAACGACAGTATTTAGCCCCACCGAAGGAGGTTTATATTGCTTGATTTTAAATAGACATCTGCAATTTCAGTTTTTATTACTCTGTTCATTTAGCTCGATTACAGCATTGTGCGTGCTAAAAATGGGCTACAAAGATGGCGAAAAGAAACCCTTGATAGGCTCTAATGGAGACAACACAGGTGCTTATAAAGACATATTTGCTGAAGCTGACGAAGATATTGGTAGCCAGCTAGTTATTTATCGCTTATCCAAATAAAAGAATCCACCAAATACTAGAAACAGGATTACTGGATTTTTATCCAGTAGCATCTTTTCCTAATAATCGATCTAAATATCTCTTTTACATTAAAAATGGACTCATCACTGCGGAGTATGGCTTAACGCCACTTAATTTACCGGATATTAAAAACTGCTCTATCATTAAGTCTTAGAATTTAAGCTGGTTAATGGAGTTAGGTCGTTCAAAACAAGAGATTGCCAATAAGTTCAGGATAAAATCACAACAGGAAAATCACGTGACTATTGATAATAGTCTTACGTTATTTTGAAAGTAGAGGAGCAAGTTTCTAGGTGGCAGGTAAAGAGCTTATCGATCAATTTACATTTAATAGGCCGACTACTTTCTAGAATACAGCGGCCTCAAACTCCACAAAGAATGCTTCGGTGGAGCACGGCCTATGTACATAGGGGTTTCAAAAAGATCTGCGCACATTAAAATAATCAAGAATTTAAACTTCAATGAGGCGCGGGCGCTTTCATCTTCTAATCAGCCAGAAAGCTTAGCTATCGGCAGTATTGTTCATCGTTTTGATCAATCTTTGGCTGAATTAACTCAGCAGGGTTTCACCGAGCAGTATTACTTAAAGCACTTAGGCAGTGAGTTTTTAAGCGATTAATACTTTCAAATAACGACAACATTGGCAACTTTTCTAGTTTGATCTATCATTCTTATTCTAATGTGACAATTTTCCATATCCAAACTGACGGCAACTCAGACAAGGCATTTTAACTACGTCTCTAGTTTGCTCTTTTAATCGCCTCCACCTCTTCAGGTCTAGGTGCTTTGAACGATTACATACAACGTCCGCTTTAAACGGAAAACATAAGTCAATATTACGCTGTGGTATAATTGAATTCATTCTTGCGGTACAACCGAAGGAAATTTATGTTGTGTAATTTGAAACAAATATTAACAATTTCAACTTTGTTGTCACTATTTGTATTTAGTACTGCCGCAAAATCCTGCGTACTCAAGATGGGTTACAAAGATGGTGAAAAGAAACCGTTGATCGGCCCAATTGGTGATAACACCGGCACATTCCAAGATTTATTTACTGAAGCTGCTGAAAAAATTGGCTGTAAGCTCGTCATCTACCGAATTCCAAAAAAGAGAGCTCTGCAAGGGTTGCAGATAGGACTAATCGACTTTTATCCGGGTGCTTCTTTTTCAATACAACGATCAAAGTACCTTTTTTATATTAAAAACGGCCTCATCACTGCTGAGTTGGGTTTAACACCTCTCAATGTTCCGGATATTAAAAGTTACCATAACGTTAAGTCCCTAAATTTCATTTGGCTAATGGAGCCTGGTAGTACCAAAAAAGAAATAGCTGATACATTCAGAATACAGTCACAACAGACCCCCAACGTGACTATTGATAAAGTCATGCTGTACTTTGAAAGTAGAGGGGTTAATTTTTACGTCGCAGATAAAGAGCTTATCGATCAATTTACTTTTAAAAAACCTGACTATTTTCTCGAATACAACGGACTACAGCTTCACAAAAACTGTTGTGGTGGTGTACAGCCTATGTATCTAGGATTCTCAAAAAAATCTGTACATATAAAACTGGTCAAAAATTTAAACTTTGATGAAACGCAGGCACCCTCACCCTCTAATCAGCGCGAAAGTTTAGATACCAATAGTATTGCTTATCGTTACGAGCAAGCTTTGGCTGAATTAGCCAGTCAGGGTGTTACAGAGCAATATTACTTAAAACATTTAGGTGTCGATCTACCTTTATAACCTTTTCTTTCAATAATTTAGAATAATGACTGCATTCCACTTTTGAGCACACACTCGATATCACAGGATAACCACTCTTTGTTACCACTACTCAAAATTAACGCTCAATAAAGATAAACTCATATCTTCAGATAAGCTATAGTTTCCCCACTCCCTCATTAGAGCTCAACAACTGAGTATGGAATCATGAAGAAATCACTGTCCAAGTATTGCGAAGATAATATTTTAAACTTACCAAAAGCGCTCTACGGCATGAGTGATGTAGAGCCTTTATTGTACGATAAAGACTCTGTTATTTTTTATAAAAACCTCAAAAGTGAATTAAATAACGTCGAAATACAGACTTCTAAAGCTTGTTTAGTTTATATAGAAAGTGGTTATGAAATAATCACCACGTGTGAAAACCAACAGATAGAATTGTTTTCTGATGATATTATTTTTTTCCCTAAAGGTGTGAACTTTCATTCAGACTATATCAATAAAGAAGGTCCTCCCAGTGCATTTGTCATATTTTTCTCGGATGAAGTAATCACTCAATACCTCAGCGCAAAATCAAAAGTAGTTAAGCCCACCCCCAAAGATAAAAACATCTATAAGATAGCCCCTAATAAACTCGTTAAAAACTTTTTTAGCGCACTAAAAACGACCTATAGAGACTATAAAAACTCTAGTGAACTATTGGATTTAAAGCTTTTAGAACTTTTATATTTGCTTGATGTTAAAAGTGAAAACAATCAATTATGCATCAGCTTATCCTCTATCAAGACAGATAACTCCAAGCGGAATATTAAGCGTTTAGTTGAACAACATGTCATTTCCGATTTAAACGTCAATGACTTTGCAATGCTTTCAGGAAGAAGTATTGCCACCTTTAATCGTGATTTCAAAAATATTTACCACACCACGCCAAAAAAATGGCTAATTGAAAAAAGGCTTTCTTATGCTTTTGAATTACTCGTCAATAAAGGCTGGTCCGTTACCGATACGGCTACCGAAATAGGTTATGAAAATATCTCTCACTTTATAGAAACGTTTAAAAAGAAATACAACAAAACTCCCCACCAAATTAAATACTGATTTGATTGAAAAACCGTATTTCTATTCCTTTTCTGGTAGTTCCTTTTCAATAAATCTCTACTCTTTGTATTCCAATTTAAACAGAGGAATATCTAATGGATACACCCAAAAACTGCACAACAAAGCCCAGGCGAAGCTTTTTAAAGCGTGCGGCTGCGACCAGCCTCGCAGTTTCTTCCATTATTTTTATGAGCAATGACACCTTCGCAAAAGGGGCAACTCAACCGATTAACGCATCTGATAGGAAATTAACCATGGCCAAGAAAGTTATCTTAGAGTTCAAAGTAAAAGCAGATAAAGTCGCGTCACTAATGGCGTTTTTGGATAAAAATCTTGCGAATGTGAGAAATTTTGAAGGATGTTCTCAAGTAAACGTTTATTACAACCCAACGATAAATCAGATGATATTTGATGAAATGTGGGAGAGCGTAGAGCATCACCAAAAGTATCTTGGATTTATTACAGAAAATGGCGTGATGGCTGAACTGGCCTCCTTTCTTTCCTCAGAACCAGAAATAAAGTATTTTGACGTTGTAGATTTATAGACAAAAGTTAATTTATGTCTATCAAATTAATCGTGCTGTCGGCAACTGAGATGTTTGCTTAGCGATATGCCTTAATGAAGCGCTTGGTTTAAGAATTAACAACACCCACACAATATGCAAAAATGATCTGGGTAAGGTTTTGCCTTTTTGTCCCAAAACAAACAGACAAAACCTGCCCTACCTCCCAATACTTTAGCCCAACAGATTGAAAAATAACAAAAACAGGTATAGTGTTATTTTCATACTTTAATTATTGTAAACGGAGAGACAATGAGTAATCGCATCATAAAGAGTAGCGATATTACAGCAATGCAAGGCGTATCCAAGACACATTTCCTCAATGACAATGCCGTTCGCATCGCTAAATCTCTTGGAGATTTAACGGGAATGAAAGGCCTTGGCGTTCACTTGATTGAAGTTCAGCCAGGTCACGAATCAACCGAGTATCATTTACATCATTATGAAGATGAGTGTGTCTACATTTTATCGGGTGAAGCGACAGTAACAATCGATAGTGAACAGTATCACGTCGGTACCGGCGATTTTATTGGCTATCCCTCTGGAACAGAGGCGCACTCCATGAAAAACACTGGCCAGACAACATTAGTTTGTCTTGTTGCAGGCCAACGATTGGCTCACGATATCGCAGATTATCCTAATTTGAATAAGCGACTTTATAGAAATAAAGGCACCAGTGAACTTGTTGACTATGATGCTATAACGCTTGTCAGTAGCCCTAAAAAAAGGGGGTAATGATGTACTTTAGCGATTAGGAATCTGTCGGATTTAGCCCTAATCTACCGCGAAAATCAGAGTTATCTGCGATCAAAAAATGTATAAAGTGCAAGGGCGATTAATTGCACTTTCTCTATAACAGCCGATCTCCCGCACTTTACAATCAAGTACGCCAATTCAACAACTTAGCCTCGATTAGGCTAATGACCGCACTGACGCTAACACCGATAATAGAGAGGATAGTAACGCCAACAAACAGTCGCTCTAAATTATAAAGCGAACCTGCCTCTAATATATACGCACCAATTCCGTACTCAGCACCCAGCATTTCTGCGGCGACCAGTAAAATAATTGCAATCGCAATGCTCACTCGTAATCCCGACAAAATACCAGGCATTGCGCCCGGCAAAACAATTTTAGTGACTATAGAGAACCAAGATAGAGAAAAGCTTTGCCCCATGCGAATCAGTGAGCGGTCAACATTGTCTACGGCACCGTAAGTGGCCACCACAGTTGGTGTGAAAGTACCGAAGGCGATCAATGCATATTTTGATGTTTCATCAATGCCAAACCAAATAACAAACAGTGGTAAAAGCGCTATTTTGGGAATAGGAAAGATAGCAGCCACTACCGGTACTAAACCGCCACGGGCCAGTGAAAACAAACCGATTAAAATCCCAATACATATCCCTAGAGATGCACCTATAGTTGCACCGACGAACAGGCGACTAAGTGAGGGCAAAAGGTGCTTCCAGAGCAGTCCGCTTTCCCAAAGTTCAATGAAAGTGGTAAATACGTCTGAAGGGCGAGGCAAGGTAAGACTAGAGACAAATCCTGTTCGAGTGCCCATTTCAATAAACGCTATGATAAAAAAGAACACCACAAAACCCACCCATTTGCTTGATTTAGGTGCAAAGCCTCCCCCGCGAAACTTTACCGTTTTATAGGGTGTCACTGGAACATTATCAGACACTTAACATCTCCTGATCAGCTTGCATTGCTTCATCTCTCATCAAGTTCCACAGGTATTTTTGTTGTTTCTCCAACTCTATATCCCCTAACTGTCGGTCAGCTAATGGCGTCTTTATATCAATTATTTCACGAATTTTTCCAGGTCTTCGTGACAGTACTACAATTGAGTGCCCTAACCTTACTGCTTCGTTTAGATTGTGGGTAACGTAGACAGCCGTGAATGGCTCCCGTGTCCAAAGCCCAACAAGATCATCCATCAGCAGTTCGCGCGTTTGACTGTCAAGCGCTGAGAGCGGCTCATCCATTAACATCACCGCAGGTTTAACGGCAAGCGCACGCGAAATAGCCACCCGTTGTTTCATACCACCAGAGAGTTGTTTAGGGTAAGCCTTGCGAAAATCAGTCAATTTTGTTCTTTTTAAAACGTCAGTAATGATTGCATCTACTGCTTTTGCAGATAAACCATGACCGTCGAGAACCAAGCTGATATTTCCCTCCACTGTTCGCCATGGAAGTAGAGCAAAGTCTTGAAAAACATAAGTGAGGGGATTAATACTATCAACAGGTGGAGCCCCCAACTGCATAACCTCTCCTGTTGTTGGTTTTTCAAGCCCACCGATAAGTCTTAACAGAGTCGATTTCCCACAGCCAGATGGGCCAACAATACAAACAATTTTTCCCGCTGGAATATCAAGATTGATATCCTGCATAACACTCATTGCGCCGTAATTATGCCCAATATCTTTTAATCGCAGATCCATACATTACCTGATGTTTTTAACTTTAACCGGAATCAGTGACTTCACAGCACTACGTAGCGCAAGCTCTTGATTCCACAGCGGCTAGAACAATACCCACTGAACCTAAGGGTACATAAAATTTTCCTATTCCACTGTGAAACCAATATCTTACACTCTGTTCTCACTTTGAAGTCACGGATTCAGGTTTAAGGAAGAGTAACAGCACCCTCCCCTAATTTTGCTCTACTGGGTATAAGATGAATCAACCAGTGTATCCATCGTAATAGTGTCTTTAATCAGCTTTTCAGACTTGAACCAATCTAACTGATCTTGCACAGACGCTAAATTCAAAGCAGCATTGGGACTAATACGCATTGCACCATTGCGAATGCTCTTTGCAGCCTTCTCAAAAGGACGATCCGCGTACACATACTTGTGAATCAACTTAACCATGTCTTGCGCTGCAACATCACCGGCTGTTTTATCGACAAGTGCCGCATTGAAATCCGCTGCACCTTTAGAGAAAGCACGTAAAAACGCTTGTGTTGTATCTCTTTTATTGGCGGCATTATCCGCGGAGGTGAAAACAACAGTGACTTGGTAATTTGGAATATAGTCGGCAACATTACCAATGATGTGCACAGCACCGCCTTTATCTAGAGGTTTAGCGATATGGGGAACAATTGACCAACCATCCACTTGTCCCGATTTAACGGCACCAATGATGGCACCTACTTTTTGCAGAGGTTTGAAAGAGAGCTTAATGCCTTCTTTAGCCGCTATTTTTGCGCCCATATAATGAAATGATGACCCAGACTGAGTGATGGCATACGTTTTATCTGCTAGTTTTTTAGGAGAAGTCACCCCTGCTTTAAACGCCTTATCAGACACTACTATTTTCTGACCATCAATACCCGGCTCTTCTAGTAACGCTCCCCCAATGACTTTTGTCGCACCCTTTTCAGCAAGAGAGATAAGCCCACCGGAAATCGCAGTGACCGCATAGTCAATGTCTTTAGAGGCTACTGCTACTGCAAGTGGCTGAGCGGCTTGGAAGAACTTCAGTTTCACATCTAAGCCCTCGGCTTTAAAATAACCGCGCTCAAATGCAACAAAACTAGCAGCATGACTGGTAAAGCGTAATGCCCCAACGTTGAGTTCAGTATTGGCTGCGTAACTAGGCAGTGCAACAAGCATAGAAATGGCAGTACCACTAATCAAACTAATGAGTTTTAAACTAGATCTTCTTGAGATTTGATGCATTTTAATTCCTCTTATTTTTATTAATGACTAAGTATGTATTGCACATAAGAACAAGATCAATATTTACTCTATGTGTCGCCTTTATGGCATAATCCCTTGCGCTATAAGATAGACAAGACCACCTTTTCTATATGACCAAAACATACCATTATTACTAAATAGTGCAGCGATTATAGCAGCACTATTATTATCAACAACTAAATCCAACTGCATGACACTTATAAGAATATTAGTAGATCAAGTACTCAGTTCGCTACACTGACACACGTTACACTCTTTTATCCAATGCTGACTTTACGTCCATATTTTAGCTCTTCTTGGTCTGGAGCTTCAAATCTTGGTTCCATGAAGTCAAACATCATGTCGGTCACCTCGAATGCGTACACTGAAGAATCTTTTTCTCTGTTTCGTTGGTCAACACGTTTTTTACGCATGTCTTGAGGAGCGTCGATGTAATGGACTTCAGCTTTAACCCCTATCTCTCTCACGCGATTAGAAATGCTATTTCTTTGCTCTTTCGTCGTAAATCCAAGATCTAAAATCACGTTTCCATTTATTGCTAAAATCTGCTGACTTACCTCCCAAATTTGTTCAGAACACCTATTCACTCTTTCCATCATCCATGTGAAATCGAGTGCGGCCATATCTTGTGCAAATAACGTTTGCATCCAGGGGTCAATGGAAAATTTAATCGCACCTATCTCCTTTGCGAGAGAGAGAGAATAAGTTGTTTTTCCAGCGCCTGTAGGGCCGCAAACTAATATTAATCTTGCCATATAAAACAGTCTCCTAATAACACATTACGCTTCACGCAGTGGAGAAACGCATGTATTTATCTAGTAATAAAATTCATTTAAACACCCTATGAAAATCTATTTCCCGCACAAAGCTTAACCAAACGGTCCCTAAGGAGCGCTGTATTTACATTTAATGAAATATTGAGTATTTATTCATTGCAGAGTGTCTATTCAATACTCTGTATTTAAGTACTCTTACGTAAAGCATAAGGGTCGTCCGTTTTACGTGCACATTTTGCTGCTTTTTCTCTGTCATCCCCTTAGTCTTCATTAGTGAACAGAACAGAACAGCTAGAAATAACTCTCTTCCACCTTGTAAAACCAATATCTTGCACTGCTCCTAAATGCTTACATAGTATTTAGACCCAATGAAATTAATCGCCAGCATGTACGATATTTAGTGTGCTATAACTTCGCAGATCGACATCAAATTTACTTGATAAGTCAAGCATAAGTCAAGCAAATAATTATCATCAGCTTATATGTTAGCTAAAATTTGACATATGGGAGATCAGAATAATCTGTTTATCGCATGCTAGTCACTCGCGGATAAAGGCCTTACTTAACGCCGCTTAACCAGTGAACGAGATAGCGCGAATAAATTCACTCATTTAGATGTCACCTTGTTAATGAAGCCGCGAAACAATCCCAAACGTCCCTGGCGTAAAGAATTGCTTATGATTGAGGCAATGGCCTACCCGAAGGGCACGCTGACAGGCGATCTGGGAGCCAACATAGATGTTGGTACTTAGTCTTTGCATGGAGCAAAAGTCTGTGCTGGTCGAAATTATTAGCAAAGAGCACGAACTATCCTGTATACCCAAAGGGTACTGACGTTTCAAAAGAAAGCTAAACGACCAATAGAAATGAAATCTTGTTTCATTTTTTCTCTGCAAGAGATGAAATCTTATCTCATCTATTTCCAGTCAGAACGCTTGTAAAAACTCGCCACTCACTTTGCTTTCTTGCGCGGTTCAGTGCGCCCTACTTTTTAGGTATTAACCGCTTAGACTGACTTATTTAAAAAAAGCACAGGGAATATCTAAAGGCTTATTCGCTTCCCTCATCACAATTTGAGAAAAGACACCCTTGGACAGCAGTTTTGAAGAGCGCGAATAGAGCTTCAGTATTATTGTAGTCAGCGGTTCTATTTATAACTTACAGTACTTTACTCAGCTGAAAACAGAATAACAAAGATCGTTTATGTTGTTGCTTTTTATACGATTAACAAAATTTTTTTTGGTTAGTGCACAACCATCGTTTAACCGCAAATTTTGCTTTTATCATGCTCTAGTACAGGTAAGATGCAGGTTGAAAATAAATATAAAAAAACAGTGTTTAAAATTTAGAGACACGAGCCATGAATTTTTTAACCAGTAGAGTAACGTAAATTAAATTTACACCCATTGCTCACATTTTATATTTATAGGAAGTCATTACGATGAAGAAAAACATATTAGCTTTAAGCCTCAGTGCACTGTTAAGTACCGGCGTAAACGCAGAAGCAAGCAACCCTATTAAAGTAGGGGTTATTCTCGGTTTTAGTGGTCCTGTAGAGTCGTTGGCTATTGAAATGGCGGCATCTGCAGAACTCGCATTTAAAGAAGCTTCTGATTCCGGGGTATTGCTTAATGGTCGCTCTATCCAAGTGGTTCGTGGAGATTCAACTTGTGTTGATGCCTCTGTCGCCACTGCCGCTGCTGAGCGCTTAGTGGGTGTTGAAAAAGTGACAGCTATTATGGGCGCGGGATGTTCAGGCGCAGCGACTGCGATAGCCAATAGCGTTGCCATTCCCAATGGCGTTGTAATGGTTTCACCTTCAGCCACCTCCCCTGCATTATCGAGTATTGATGACAGAGGGCTATTTTTTCGAACAGCACCATCCGATGCACGCCAAGGCGAAGTATTGGCTGATGCCGTGCTTGAAGCTGGGGTAAAATCAATTGCCATTACCTATACAAATAATGACTACGGAAAAGGACTCTCAGATACTTTTAGCAAAGCCTATACAGCATTAGGTGGTAAGGTAGAAATTATCGCAGCCCATGAAGACGGTAAAGCCGATTACTCGGCAGATGTTGCCGCACTGGCGGCTTCTGGGGCTCAAAGTTTGGCTGTGATTGGTTATGTGGATCAAGGCGGCAAAGGCATCATTCAAGGTGCAATCGATACTGGCGCGTTTGAGCAGTTTATCTTAGGAGATAGCATGTTAGGCCAGTCGTTAATTGACGCTTTCGGCGCAGACATGGTTGATACTATAGGCATGTCTCCGGGCGGCGCAAGTGATGCAAAAGAAAGCTTCGTTAAGCTAGCGAAAGCGAACGGACGCCCGGGAGATGGCCCGTATGACGCTTCTTCTTATGACGCCGCAGCACTCATTGCACTGTCTATTCAGGCCGGGAATTCAGCGGACCGCGCCTCGGTTCAAAAAAACATGATGGCTGTAGCCAATGCTCCAGGTATTAAAATTTTTCCGGGCGAGCTAAAAAAGGCACTGACGATTTTAGCGCAAGGTGGTGAAGTTGATTATCAAGGCGCCACTAACGTTGAGTTTAACGACGTAGGTGAAGTGCGAGGTAGCTATCGACAGTTGGAAATAAAAGACAACAAATTCACTTTAGTTAAGATTCGCTAAACGAAAAACGGTGATAACTAAAGCCCTTTCACGAGGGCTTTTTTTTCAGACAACAAAAAGAGCATCCTTATTTACGCAGGTTTATTTACTGTTTGTGCTCATCAAACCGATGGTCGAATTACAATATAACCGATCAGTCCCAACAGCCAAATATAGGAGATATCCCCTTGCTTTCCCAAGTTTGGAACAGGAATAACGGCCATATTCAAACGCGTCCTTTCCTGCTTATTTGTATCAATCAGCATTTATTCACCACGCTTTATCCAGCAGGTAGCAGCGAGTAACGTATTAACTGTTAGATTTTCTAGAATTTGGGTATTTAGGACTTAGCTTAAGAGGGATGTGAGTCACTGGTAATTAGTAGACATGGCAATGAGCAATAATTAAACTAAACATCAGTACTGCAAGGTCCATGTTGCGATAAGTTGCGGCATTTCAGTACCTTTTTAACCTACCGTCAATTCTCTAGAGTCCATGTTAAAAGCATCATTCTTTTTAGATTTAGCAGATAAATCACTGCTCACAGACCTCGAGTTGCTAGTGCAGTTTGAAAGTGACAACAAAAAAACCTCTATTTCCCCCACAGACCCTTTACCTTTGTATACAAATGCACTATCGTACTAGTACATGAATACAAACATAAACCAACAACTACTCAACCTCCTCTGCGATATCACTGATATTGATGAAATGCGTGCGGCTATTGAGATGATCCTGACTGACAATGAGCAGCAGGAAGTCGATAAGCGTCTTAAGATCTTCAACGCGCTTGAAGATAAGGTGGCACAGCGTGAAATATCAGCACAGTTAGGGGTCGGCATCGCAACTGTCACCCGTGGCTCAAAGGCCATGCAAACGGACAGTTATTTACGATTAAAAGATAAATTGGCTAAGAGCTTGTCAAACTAGGCAGGCTCCTTATAGCCCAGACAGAAAAGGTTAAACGCAATGATTGCAAAACCCCTGCCGAAGATTGATTTACCCGGCAAACCCACTTATTTAAAACTGACTGAAGACTTTGATTTTTTCCAGCTGTTTCGCGCCATTGAAAACAAATACGATAACTGTTTTATCCTTGAATCACTCGGTGAAGAGAGCTATGTCTCGCGCCATCACATAATAGGCTTTGACCCGGCGCAAACACTCTTTGCCAAAGATTATAAAACCTTGTGTATTCAAGATAATAGTACCGGTAACATCGATGAATACCCTTGCGAAAACCCCTATTATTCACTGCGTGAAATTGTCCCGCAGAATATTATTTCGCGTCGCTATGCCGGCGGTATTGTCGGCTACCTAGGCTATGATGCCGTTAACTTTTTTGAACCTAGTTTGAAGGTACAAAAAAGTGATTTGTTCCAACCTTTTAAGTTTGGCGTATATAAAGACGGTTTGGTTTACGACCACATGACCGGCGAAATCTTTTATTACTACTATACAGATAACCGCTTTAGTGAAGTTGAGGCGTTGCTCAACAGTGACATAGCTGAATACGGTAACACTCAAACAGTGTGTATAGGCGATACCATGACGCGTGAAGAGCATGCAGAATCGGTGGCTAAGGTTAAGCAAGATATAATTGATGGGCGTATTTTTCAAACTGAAGTCGGCTTTAAAACGCGCTATAAAATCAAAGGCGATTGCACCCAAATTTACGCCAAGTTGCGTGAAGTTAACCCCTCCCCTTACATGTATTACATGAAGTTTGGCGCGCAAAAGATCATTGGTGCTTCGCCTGAGTTACTGTTCCGCTTAAGTGATGGAGAGATGGAGACGTTCCCGTTAGCAGGCACCGCGAAGCGCGGTGTAGATAGCGCTGAAGATACCAAACTTGCCCGTGCACTGCTCAATGACCCTAAAGAAATAGCTGAGCACAACATGTTGGTAGACTTGCACCGCAACGATATTGGCCGTGTGGCTAAGTTTGGTACAGTCACCGTGCGCAACTTGATGTCGATTAAACGTTACTCACATGTGCAGCACATCTCGACTGAAATTTTTGGCATTATTGCCGACAAAGAAGATATGTTCTCAGCCCTTGCCTCTAACTTTCCTGCCGGCACGTTATCAGGCGCACCTAA
>Ga0209291_1001036_pt1 | contig 25694 bp, 33 predicted proteins | sample GOMGulsemesocosm_FD_184633 | JGI IMG/M metagenome (GOLD analysis project Ga0209291, IMG submission 184633) | Methane-oxidizing microbial communities from mesocosms in the Gulf of Mexico - GOM9B Gulf of Mexico (SPAdes) (version 2) | ecosystem: Environmental > Aquatic > Marine > Cold seeps...
GGCGTAGCATCTGAACTATTCGCGACTATATTGTTCAATTTTAGTTTACCATCAATAACAGTATTTTCCCAATCTGAACCATAATTTAAATACAAGCTAGTTTCAATATCAGTACTATTATCAACTAAGGCTCTTCCTAAATAATCTCCTGGATGTAATTGACCTCTTCTATCTGGATGACCTAGTCTAAAATCAGCAGAACGTACTTTAGCAGAAAAAGATGGATTGGTATCTAAATTAGATAATTGATGCCCTCCTAAATCTAAATCGCCTTCCATCGCCTTGGAACCATCTAAAGGTAAAAACTTACCTAAAATATCTGGAATTGATGCTAATGTTTCAAAGGTAGCAAGGTTATAATATGTAATAGTCTCCAAAGGAGTGCTAGGATCGATAATGGGTGCTTCTAAAGTAATACCTACTCCAGTTGCTTCGCTTGTAGCAACATACGCTGCGCTATAGTCAATATATACATTTTGAGGTACTCCAGTACCAAAAGTTAATGGGGATAATACTTTTTTTGTTTTTAGATAACTCGTTTCTGGCGTTATTAGGATCGGGTATAAAATCCCTTGTAATGTATACGTCCCAGGGGTCTCTAAATTTTCACTTTGTTGATGAATTATCGCCCAACCAATTTTATTTTCGGTAGGTTTTGATATAATGTAGTTTCTGTCTTCTTCTATTCCCCATTGCTCTTTTAACGCACCGAATAATTCAGTTCTAAAAGCTGCTTGTAATCTAGCAAAGGTTTCTTGTTCTAATGGAAACCCACCAGGTTTTGTAAAATTTATTTGTTTCATGTGTTTTAATTTTATTTTGTTCGAGTGATTATGTCGTCAGGGACACTTTTTGTGTTTACTAGTTTTGACTGTTACGATACTATTGATGATGAATATTCGTAGGCATACGATTCATAGGTTTTTCCTGCTAATTTGTAAAAATTCAGTAAGTTATGATACTTCGTTGTACGTACTTCAATAGCTCCTGCTATTGCTTTTACAGGATCCTCATGTGGTTCAAAATACAAGCTGTTTGTAATTTCTAGTAATTTTTGAGCTCGTTCAATTTCAGATGCATCTCCATCTCCATCAATATCAAAAACTTCAACTTTTCCTTTAATATTTAAATTTTCTGGAATGAATACTCTAAAATTAGCATAATGAATTTCCGTATAATCCTCTCTACTAGCTAAATACAATGGACTCCCTTGATTTGAGGTAATTTCATTGTGTAAATACACTTTTGGTGACAAAAAACCATCCGTTTCATACTCATCATGTAGATAAACAAATTGCAAAGTTGGTTTTAATGTTTCATCAATATATATTAAACCATTAGCCTGTTTTTCTAAGGTAGAATAATTAGGGTTGTATATTTTTTCAGGGTTGAACGCCTCATTTAATAACTTTTCCAAAGAAATTACTTGCCCAGTATGGTTCATGTTATACAAAGTAGTTTCATAAATACTCCTTAGTGGTTTAAACAATACGTTTAACCAACTGTAGTGGGTTTTTTTTCTAAAAATTGGTGGGATTAACAATAACAATAGTTTCTCCCAATGAATTGTGGTATACTGCTTCATTGTTTATTTGTTTATGCGTTTCTATTATCTCTGTAAAATGTATATGGAATGTAGTTTACCTCTATTTTCAAAGCCTCCTTTAAGTTGAAATAACCTGCCTTTGGAATAAAGTATTCTATATCTTGTAATACCCTATTTCCATCTACTATATCTATTCCTTTTACTATATTAAAATCTTCAGGATTATCAGCACTAATTGATGCTATTGCTGTATTTACTTTTTTCAAAATAGGGATTCTAACACCTTCTGATTGCTGAACAGCATCAACTAAATAGGACTGTACAAAAGCACCGTTAAATTCAATGTTTCTTAAGTATTTATTAATAGCTTCTTCAACTGGCTTTACTGAAGGATCGGAAATTAACACCCCATTATTGGTATCAAAAGGATGAGTACTATCACTTGGAAATTTACCATCTTCAATCAAAGCCTTGTAAGGTTCAATATCGTTAGGGCTTATATACACCGTTAATGGATCAACATAAACATCTAGTTTTAACACTAATTGATCACCTTTTGTTGAGGTTATGTGTACTTGATTCCCTGCATCTTTAATACGTGCGATATACTCCTTAAAAGCTGGTAGATCATTTACATTCAAGGCTTCAATATTCCCACTATTTTCGGTAGCTACTTTAATAAAAACAACTCCTACTTGATGATGAAAATAATCAGAAAAAACTTGTGTTACTGTGGTATCTGGTTTAATTACTGTACTTAAATCTACCTCACTTACGGCACAATATTTTACTATTTTTTTAGCATCTAGTTCTGAGGCATCCAAATCAGTGGTATCAAATTGATAAGAACCGTTTTCCCAAATCAAATCTTGTCCATGTACAAAATTTAATGCTTGATTTCTATACCAACTTAATGTATGTGGTCTGGATACTAATGCATTTCTTTCAACTATTTTTTCATGCATCCAAATAGCGGTTGCCATAATATGTACCCAAAGTCTCCATATAGCTACTTTGGATGTATTTGTTAATTCACTTCCTAATGAACCTCTTTCTTTTATGGAAAGAATATCAAGTGTCGAAAGCGAGTCGGCTTTCCCTTTAGCAACAAGAATGTCGCTTTGTATTTCAGCAATTGTACGTGCCATATTTTATTTTTTTAATATAGTTTACCCTGTAAGCAATAGATATACTGCTTATTTACAAGGGTTTATGTCTTTTATATTTCTAACTACTGATTTGTAGTTTCTTCTAGAATGCTCTTACTATTATCCGATAATAAAATCGTCTTCAAGAGTCATGTAATCAATACCACAAATGTTGGCTAACAACAATTCTTCTGCTGTTGCTCCTGTAGCTGGATGTGTATTGTTTGATTCATAATAAGCTACAATATCCTTTTTAAAGGCTGCTCTTCCTACTTTTAAATCTTCATATACTGATATGTCTTCTGTAATATCATATTGATCATTGTCGTCTAACACATCAAATACGGTTTCGATACTTCCATACTCTTGTAAGGCAACATCAAAAATATTTTGATTGTCCTGTGGCTTAATAGTTCCCATCTATTTCTATGTTTTCAAAGTTATTTATATTTAATATTTTCAAATCAAAATTATCATAAGCCAATTGTTTTTCCAGTTCAGCTTCAAGTAATAATTTGTTTATTTTTATATTCCCATTTAAGTAGCTTTCTAAGCCTATTCCTAAAATTGGAAATTCTTTAAAAGACCCTTTATGGGTTCTTAAAATGTTAGCAATATTCTGTTGTGATGCATCTTTAATCACAAAGTCCCCTTGACCAATTAAAAGGTCATCTTCAATATTAAAATCATTCATATGTATTTGGTTTATAAGACTACTAAAACTTCATTTTAGCGTACTAATATTTAAGTGTCACTTTAGTATTCTATACTTAAAGTTAACCACAATTGTATTCTTTATTTCTCGAGAATTATTTTAGCAAAACATGTGGCTCAGAAAGGTAATGACTGACTTATTTTGCTATTGTAAAAATACAGTAAAGTGAAAGTGTTACCTAAAAAACAAGCTTCCCTAATCTGTAGTTTCAGTAAGTTATAATTATAAAGATTCTTTCTGTAACAAGGCTAATAGCAACTCTAATTTAACCATCCCCATGTGTTCTAAAGCGCAGCCTTGATCGCATTTTTTTAACTCTTCTTTTAAATTTATTAATTGTTCTTGTTCTTCTGGTGTCATATTTTTTATTTTGCGGTTACTAATGTTGTTATTTGTGTACTATTATTATTTGCGCCATCAATTACTTGATATACTAAATCACCTTGTAAGTTTGTGAAAACATGCTTACCAGTTCCGTTTGGTATTCCTTCATATAAAAACCCATACTTATTTTTGTTTGCATTAATCCCTGTAGTATCAATATTTAAATTATTTGTGTAAAAATCTCCACTATGCTTAATTGCTGTTAAAAACAAAATACTGTCCGACATTCTTAAATATTGTCCTCTACTAAATACAAATAAGCATTTATTAGTTTGAACGTTGCTAAAAAACATTCGGTCAACTCGTTTACCGCCTATCATGGTATTCCTCATACGACAAGCATCATCAAAAGTCACATCAATATACGTTACTCCATAAGGAGATGCGTTTGATGGCATACCACCTATAGTGACGAATTTCATATCACCGTTATTGCTTAACTTCCCTGTAGTTAATATGTGCAGATTTTCAATTTTTCCTTTATTATTTAAAATGATATTATCCATACAAGTAATTCTTGACAATCCATTTGTTCTATTCTCTGATGCAGAAAATATTTTACATCCTGTACTAAAAGTTGAATAGGAAATTCCATCAGTAATACTCACCTCAATTCTATTGGTTGATGAATATTGGCTATTGCTATTTAAAAATACCGTGTTTTCTAAATTATGAGCGATAAAAGCATCTAGATTTTCAACTACATTTAATTTCGTTTCAATTAACATCGGTTTTGTAGTAGCGGTAGCTGTTTTTTCATTTTCGGAAACAACAACTATTTCAGGTTGAACAAATGGGATTATAAATAAATCTTTACCATTATCAACTGGAGAGGCTATCACTGTTTGCTTATACACATCGTCATTAGTTACTTCCATTCTACCTCCATAAACAATATGTCCTGGACTAGAAGTACCCTCTAAAAATATATTATTTGTAGTACCCAGATTACTAAAATCTTGATAGAATTTTTTTTCTTCTATTAAAGGAAGCACATATTTATGTGTGTCGGTAATATTAATATTGGCAGCGGTTACACCATTGTTACTTCCTAACTTATATACATTATCAGTAGAAGGATTTGCTAACAAATAATTTTGCCAATCAGTATCTGACATTTTATATCGTCTGTAACGTTGTACACGCCAATCTTTATTTACATCTATTTTTTTATCAGCTGAAATACGTCTGGTAATTAACCCCATTCTTTCACCTATTACAACTCCATCTTCATTTTTAATTTGAGTGTCGGTAAAGTCATATGTAAGTAATTCTCCTAAATGCGTAATACTTTCTGCTTGTGTAGAAAATTCCGATTCAGAAATTGCGGTTACTATAATTTTCTCTTCAGGAACGGCTTGGTTTTCTTGAGCTGACATTTGCATATATACTTCTCCGTTATGTACCAGCGTATTAATAACTCCACCAGTTTGCATCATTACTTTAGAATTAGCGTCAATTACAGTCGCATCGGGAGCAATAGAAGTAAAGCGAGGTAATGAATATTTAAAAGTAGCGCCTATAATAGTTTGTAAGCCATTAGTAAACCTTATATAAGAGCCTGCATAGTATGCATTTACAGTAGTAGTATCGCCAACTTGTACAGCTCCTGAGTAATTTGTAGGAAGTGTCATTACAGTAACGGCTGATCCATTTTGTATATCTAACAAAGGTGGATCATAAAACCCATACCCAGTAACAATACCTGTATTTGCAATTGTTTTTTCAATATTTGAAGTATTTGTCCCTTCAATATAATACTTGGTTTGGTAGCCCGACAAAATATATTTTTGTCCTAGTACTAATGCTCCTTTTGCTACTAAGGTTTTTAATGCATCAAAAGTATATTCTTTTTCAGCGCTGGTAGCAGGTTCGATAACCATGCTATCAATTAAATCGCAAAACTGCACTTCAGTAGGCTTGTCTCCCGTTTCGAAGTAGGTTTTTAAGGTTGTTTTTGTTTGTTTCATATGTATACTTATTATTTTTATTCGTGATATAGAACTCGCTAATACTAACTACTATACCTAAAAAGTTCACTTTATAATACAAGTGTTGCGTATAGCGATGCCATATAAGTACTCATCCTAAATGTATAGAATGGAATTATTTTATCTTTTATATTTGGTGTGTAGCCTAGAAATAGGCCGCTAGAATTGTTGGTGTAAAAATACTACCTCAAAGCGGTTTTAAAAAATAATTAACCTTGTAGAATCAGTAGTTTCAGTAAGTTACAAAAAACACAAACACTACTAATTAGTAGCGTTTGTGTTTTTTGTTTTATCTATTCTTTATAAAAATATACTGTACCATTATTAACGGTATCAGTATCTATAAAAGTGGTATTTTCAGTATCGAATATTATTTTAAAATCATCCGTATAATTAAGTATTTCAAAAAAAGAGCCATCTCCAAAAATTTCAATTCCTAAATATTTTTTCAAATGATAAATACATTCACTACAAATTAATTCATTAGCGTTTAGAAATAAATTATAGCTCTTTTTTATGGTTTTAAAAGTGACTTTAAATATTTCCGATTCAAATAAAACTCTTGAAATTTTATTGTTTCGCATACTGTAGGAGCTACTTAAGTCAATACAATTATTGCATCGGTTAATTTTAAAATACCTCATTAAGGAATTGAGCGATTTTGGTTTTTTCATAAGTAAGTTAGTTTAAGTTTAGTTTGGGTTGGTGAAATTTAATAGGTTTAAGGCTTATTCATCATATAGTTCCAAAAATTGAATTTTATTACCTGTTAAAAAAGTTAAAATTAGCGTGGCTATTATTTAATTGCGCAAACTCCCAGTTTGTGCGATAAACGATATTTTTTTTAAATAACCCTCCCAGTTTTAACGTAATAATTCACTCAATTATTATGCCGAAAATTATTAAAAAAAAGCCCTAACCAATTTACGGTTAAGACTTTTTTAACTGTTAAAAACTATTAAATAACATTCGCTGTTCCTACTCCTGTTACAGGGCCTCCTGATACACTTGTTCCATTTACTTCAGTTATTACCTCTCCTGAGCTTACAAAATCAAATATAGCATCTGCCAATTGGGTTGCTATATCTTCTCTTGCATCAGAAGATTTTTGTGCGTTTATTGCTGGATCTCCATCGGGATCTATTGCTATATTTGAATTACTAGTTAGTGCAGCTAAAATTGCTGTTTCTAAAGTTGTTTTTACTAATGCCATACTTATCTCTAATTTAATATTTTTTCTATATCTGTTTTTAAACCCTGTAGCGCTCCAACTGCTGGTCCTGTTCCTTGTACTACCACAATTTTCATAATTTCATCAATTACTTTGGCCAAGGTTTCTTTTAAATTTTTACCTCCATTACTTACCTCTAAACCATCTGTAGTCAAAACTACTTTTGCATCGTCAACGGCTATTTCAAAATTAGCTTCATCAATTTTTGTAGCTACCGCTGAACTATCAGTATGTGTAATAGTTAAGTCTAACGGATCAATATGCACTGATTTACTCATTTCAGTATCCTTATCTTCTACCAAAATATCAACAGCCTCTTTAGTTACCTTAATGTCCGACAGTATTTTTGCTTCTTCATCCTGCACTAAAACTGCTACAGTATCTTTAGTTGCTTTAATTTCAGAAAGCACTTTAGGTTCCTCGTCTTCATTTTCCGAAGGTGCTAGGTAATTAAACACCATATTATCCTTATCAATATTGGCTTTAAACTTTTTACCTACATACAGTTCCAACAAGCTTGCTTTCAGTTTAATTTCAATATATTCAGGATCTTCAGGTTCATCCTCCCCTTCTTTAACAGGAGTGTTTACTCGCATAAGTATATTGTCAATTTCTGAGTACTGTGATACAAATGCCTTGGTACTTACACTATCAATTATGGATACCAATACCCAACTTCCTTTTCGAGGCACAATAATTAGCCCTTCGTCATTAGTATTTATTGCCGCTTTTAAACGGACGTATTTCATTTCTAATTTTGCTAAATCCTCATCTGCTTTTCCACTATCCAGTTCTTTTTTTATCAAGTCATAATCCGCATCTGTAATAATTTTTCGTACCGTTACTTCATACTCAGGGTTACCATCAACAACTTCAATAGTGTTGTTTGTTACTATTGCCGGAAAGGTATTTACTCTATCCTTTTTACTGGCAATTTGCTTAATAATATCTGCTATTTCACTCATGTATATAGGTGTTATGTTATCGTTTTTACTTCCTACAAGATGTTGTATTAGGATGCCTGCCTCATGGCTATATTGAAGCGATTATTTAATATCGTTTAGTTGAAATACATGCAGAACTAATCCGCATACTATCTTGTAGAATTATGGGGCTAAATTCGTGCTTTTATACAAATTCACCTAAGTTTTAAAGCGCTCAAAACAGTAGTTTCAGTAGTTTGTTTTTGCATTCAAGTCTTTAATTGTTTTTCAGGAAGTCTCTTTTATATTTATTGAGAAATTACTTTATTGTTATTCAAACCCCTCGTAATAACTGTGTAAATTCCTTACTAATTTCAATACAAATGCTTACTTTTAGTTCCTAATTATTAACTAATATTGCTAAAAATGATGTTTCTTCATTGAAAACCAGAAGACCATATTTGTAGGATATTGCTAAAAATGAATGTTTTAGCGCGATAATGTTATTAATATGTTAATAATATTCACTTTTAAGTGAATTAATTTTGTGATTAACTTAAAAGTGAATATGTTTGTAGAAGTATTTTCAGATAAAGGTAGTAAAGTTACCTTTTATACTATTCGTAAAGAAGATGCAGCTATTTTTGAAACAGAAGCTTTTTTCAGAAATGTGCATAATAGTGATTATAAAGAGGATGTTTATAAACTAACTAGATTACTATCGCATACGATAGCTAATAAATATGGAGCTTATGATAAATATTTCAACAGACATGAACAAGAAGCAACAGCATTACCACCTAAAAAATTTGCAGCATTTAAAAACGAAAAAATTGTAAGTTTTGCCTATTCACCATTGAGACTTTATGCGCTGAAAGTATCAGATTCAATAGTTATTCTTTTTAATGGTGGTTTAAAATTTACAAAGGGCTCAGCACAAAACGACCCAAATGTTAGTATTCATTTTTATCAAGCCAATGAATACGCTAAAAAAATAAGAGAAGCTATACGAGAAGGAATGATTATTGTGGAAGATAAAACAATGACTGACTTTCAAGGAAATACAGAAATACTAATCTAAAAACAACTATTATGGTAAATGAGTTTTTTCAAAAATTAATTGATGAAACCCCAAAAGATATTCAAATTTTTGTTGATAAATATGAGGATATAACGATGAGGATTCATGAGTTATTGAATTCAAAAGGTATGAGCCAAAAAGATTTGGCTGAAAAGCTTAATAAAAGACCTTCGGAAATAAGCAAATGGCTTAATGATGGTCATAACCTAACGTTAAAAACAATTTCAAAAATAGAAGCGGTTTTAGACGAGGATATAATCAATGTGCCACAAATCAAGTCTTTTACAGATAAAGAGGATGAAAATAGCTTTAGTGGGGAAACAACTTTCACTGTTATTAAAAACACCAAGAAAGAAAAGCTTGTTTTTGATAATGCTATAGTGATATCGGATAAAATAATTAAAAAAAGAATTGCTTAAAATGGATAAGAAATTTAATCCTGAAAAATTAACAATAACCGATTTTAAAGTGATTAAGGGTGAAATTGAAGCCCCTTTTGAATTTGACTGTGATGCTATTAAGGATTATGAGACAGACTTGTCATTTAACGCATCATTTATTGTAGATAAAAAAATTATTAAAGCTGACATAGGCTTTGTAATTGAAACAAATAGTAGTACTGAGCAAAAAGAAGCTAAAGCTAAATTTGATTTAGTGTATGTTTTTAAAGTAGAAAACTTACAAGAGTTAATTGTATTAGAAGAAGAAAAAATAGTAGACTTTGAATTAGCGCTTTTGACAGCAATTGCAGCAATTTCGTTTTCAACATCAAGGGGTGTTTTTTTAACTAGACTAAAAGGAACTGCTTTAAAAGATTATATGCTTCCAGTAATTGATCCTAAAAAGCTATTGGCTGAATGGATTGAAGTAAAAGAATAAAAAAAGAGCTACTTATTGTAGCTCTTTTTTTATTTCACACAATACTTTTCCTTACTAATTTCAATACAAATGCTTACTTTTAACTCCTTATTTTTAACTAGTATTGCTGAAAAATGTATTTTTGACAAACACCAACCTGCTATGGTACGGTGTTTGTAATACCTACTTAAAATTAACTAACCTGGTTCTCTTAACTGAGACCGAAAACAACATTACACATGAAACACTATTTTATCACCCTTTTTCTAGTACTAAGCCTTAGCCTAAATGCACAAGAAACCGCAACTATTGATACTCCTACACAAACCGAATTGCGTAGTGAAATAAGTAAAAAACATGATGATGGTACTAAAAAACAAGAACGTTTTTTTAATACTGAAAACAAAAAAGTAAAAACTATTAATTATTATGAGAATGGAAAAACAGCCTCTGTATTTACTTTTTATGAGAACGAAAAAAACAAAACTGGGACACAGTATAATAAAAAAACTGGAGAAATAGATCAAAAGCGCTTCTATTACAATAGCGGTAAAACAAAAGCTAAGATTTACTATGAAACGGTATATAATAGTACTGCTCAAAAACAAGAATTAAAGCCACAACGCATGTATTTTTATTATGAAAATAAGAAAGAAAAATTTGTAGCTTCATGGCAATATGGAACCTTAAATGATATAGAATATTATAATAGTGAGGGGCACAAAATACGTAATGTAGGCCTTTCCTCAAAAGGGTATAAAGTAACCGAAGCATTTTGGTATTACGGCCATATACACGGTTGGGCATTCGGATATGACAAGGGGGGGAATATTATTGATAAATCTTTTAGCTATAAAGGTAAACCTGCAGACCCTGCAGATTACCCTGAATGGGAAAAACATATTACCGAGTTTGATAAAATACCAGCCTTGGAAAAAGAATTGGATGGGTTGTTGCATCAATATGAGTTAGTGAAATAACGAGATTGCCACAACTTTTTATCAAAAGTCTCGCAATGACGTTATGATTTTATATGAAGAGATAGCTTCACTACCGATAGCAATCAGGACGCAATGACAATAAAAAAAGGAGCTACCATATGGTAGCTCCTTTTTTTATTGAGCCCCCTCCTTTTAAAGGAGAGGTGTCCGTCAGGACGGGATGGTTATTATTAAGCGTAGCTAATAAACATTAACCCCTTCGCCTTCGGCACCTCCCCTTACTAGGGGAGGAATTAATTTTCTTTTATTTCTTTTTTAATCTCATTTACTGCTTTTCCTAAAATAATTTCTTGTCTAAAACCTCCTTGCCCAAAGGTATAGTTTACCGCATCAACATAATAATCAGTATTTCGGTGCGTTTCTTCTTCCTCTGTTTTTTCTTCTTTTTCACGCAACTCCACTACACCACCATGGCGTACAAAACCACCAAAGGTTTTTACATCGGTATCGCCTGTGTACAACACATCGCCAAAAGTAGTTAAGCTTCCTCTAAAGCCCTCATAAACCAATTGTTTTAATTTAGTGTCCGCTAAACTTTGATATTGAGTTGAAAAACCCTCTTCAGAAAAACCATCATCTGAGTCCTCACCTCCACTTAAATCTACCTCTGAAGTATTAATGGTATAACTGATGGTTTGAGTTATACCTTCTTTTATTACAACTTCTTCTCCATTTTCTTTGAGTAACTTCCCTGAAATATCTTTTTTATCTGTTACCGTTTTACCGGTAATTTTATATTTTACTGCTACACTTACATCCTCTAAACTTTTGTACTCCAATTGGTCGGCAATAATATTGTTGTAAAACTGAAATACTGGCCTTGGTTCCTTTTTACTAGGGGGCTTTTCTTTTGGATGTGGGGTAGCGGTAATGTGTAAATAGGGCATGTAGGTAATACCTTTTTTTTCACAACGGATAAAGCTATGCAATCCGTACTCATCGCGCAAGCGTTCCAACACCTGCATTGGGGTTTGTTCCTTTACCTCAAAATGCCCTAAATTAAGGTCAATAATATCATCAGAAAGTTGTATTGTCCCTTCTTTAATTTTTGCACTAAAAACTTTGTCTGCTAATAGGTCTTGTACCGTTTTACCGTCATAAATATTGTTTATCAGCCCTGTTTTTAGTTTATACATGTGGTCCTCACAAATAAGCTCAATAGGTGTGCGTCCTTTTACATCGCGTATAATACCTTTAAAGGCTAAATTTACTGGGGTGTCCTCTTTATCCAAATCATAGCCTAAATACACTTCAATTTCTGGGCGGTCTTTAGACCATTTTTTTAGCTTATCGCGTAATTTAGTTTCGCCTAAATCCTTTTGCATAAAACGTGGTAAACTTATTATTGCAGTGTCAGTAAAATTACGCCAGGAGCTTTCTATTTGTATTTCGTGTACAAAATTGAGTGTAAACGGCTCTTCATCAGCTCCGTTTTCATATATATCTATTTTACTATGTAATATTTTCATATGTGTATTGGTTTTATAGGTATGCTAAACAATCCTGTTCAATTTTTTCTTTTTTTTATAACACTTCGACAAGCTCAGTGTGACATAAAAACAAAAAAAGTATTTGTACTTGTTTAAATTCAAGTACAAAGGATATAAAAGCGCAAAGAACAACGGAACATCTATTTCTTTGGGAGTATGATTTTTATTATATGATCCTTGTTGTTCTTTTTGCTTTTAGTTACGCTATGCTTCACTCCCTGTTTTATGTTTATTATTTTTGAATACATACATCAATTTCTGAAATGAAAAATGATGTATATATTAATACTAACCGCTACCAAAACTACTGGTATATCACTTTATAGCTGGGGAAACTATTAGCAGGTACAACCTATTAAAAAAGTACTATGTGTAGTTTTGGCGGGGTTAGCTTTCCCTATTTTACTTTTCAAAATCAACTTCCTTAGCATAAGCTCTCGAGGCATGAATTAATCAATACCATTTTTCTTTCGAGATAGACTTCTTAGAACCAACCCCACTGGTGGGGTTTAAGTTAAAATAGGGAACTGCCCATGTTACTGTGTTTGTTCTAAAATAGGTAGTCATGCTTAAACATGTAGCTATTTTCAAGAACCTTGTTTAAGTGTAGCAGTTGTATTATTTTTAAAAAGGATTTAACCCTGATGCTAATGATCCTGCAGCAGCAATACCTTGTTGTTTTAACTCGCCTAAAAAGTTTTGTTTTACTTCCAATGGCACTTCCGATATGGCATTAAAGCTAAAAGGTTGTATGTTTTTAACCCCATCGTTCCCAGGGAAATTAAAGTCGGTAATTACCAATTCAAAAATTCCTAGTTTGTGTAATACGGAGTTGGTAATTTTTAATTCTCCTTTATGTTCCATTAACTTACGCAGCACCACCACTTCTGCAGTTGGATATCCAGTACCATTAGAAGCTATTATTCCGTTAACGGTTATGTTATGGTCATTATTTGAAATAAACTCCTTTATGGTATAGTCCCTTCCTTGTACGGCAGTAGTTACAATGTTTTTACTACGGCTAACTTCCAAGGACACGCCATCAATTTTAAATCCTGATGCAGCACCTAATGCTTGCTTGGCAACATCTAAGGCAGCTCCTTTGCCTCCAATTTTTATAGGAAAGTGAATAATTAATGGGGCAAAAACGGGTAAATTAAAGCTCCCTCCGGTAATTGTAAAAGCGTCAATTTCAGTTAAATCCTGCAAGGGTTCAAAAAAAACATCCTCAGTTAAGGATTTTAAGTTATTGGCATATTCCGACGCACTAGTACTGTTTAACAAATTACCTACTGATGTAGCGGTACTTTTTGCCTTAATACTATTTAGTAAATTCGGAATACTATATGAAAAATTACTCATGATTTTTTATTTTTTAATCCCACTGGTGGGGTTTATGAATTGAGATTTCCCTCAACAAATAAATAATAATTTTAATTCATGCCTCACATACTTGTATTGAGACCGTTATTTAATGTCGCAATACAGTAATATTGGCTTATTGTTATTGCCTAGAAAGTGCTGCCGGGAGATAATAAAAACAAAATAATAATTATAATTCCGTGTAAAATTTTAAATAAGGCAGCACTTTAAGGCAATGTATATTGTTAGGCCATCATACCTTTAGTAACGTTAACGTTTTGTTCAATTTCAACATCTCTAAGGGCGTCAAGCAATACTTTTTTAACTGTTGATTTTACTTCTACAGCTGATTCTTTTAAATTGGTAACGTTTATATTCAAGGTTTGAATAAGCGAGTTGATCGTGATTGCTTTTTGAGAAACACCAGCCAAATTAGCACTATTACTTACTCCTGCATTAGAGTAACTTTTAGCCGTATAATGACTGCTTTTAATTACAGCACCATCCGCACTATCTTCTTTTTTTGATTTTCCTTTTGCATCAGAAAGCGTAAACTCCTTTTTTTCTTTCTTTTTAGGATCTTTTTCAGCTTCTTTTCTTACTTTTTCAAGTCTATCGGTATCCAAGCCAAAAAAACCTGCTACTTTAATTAATTTATCCGTAATCCAACCAAAAAAGCTCCCTATTGATTCTTTTATGGATTTATAAATACCGGAGAATATTTGACTAATTTTATTCCATAAATCAATTAAAGGCTGTACCGCGGGCTCAATAAATTCCCAAATTGCTTGTCCAACTGCACTGAAAAACCCAACAAGTTTTTCCCAAACTTGTGCAAATATGTCGCCAATTACGGCTATCATTCCTCTAAATTCAGCTATGTTTTCCCATAACCATTCAAATGACTTGATTACTACTTGTACAGCTGTAACAATGGCCATAATAATTCCAATTGCTAAAGCAATAGGTGGAGTAAGTCCTGCAACAACAAGTCCTATTCTTCCTAAAACCGGTAATAACCTTCCTACTACTGGGATTATTCTTCCAAAAACACTTAAAATTGGTCTTAAAACTCTTGTTACAGTGCCCATTACTGGGCCTAATTTTCTAAAAAGCTTTGTTATTTTAATAGCTCCTTTTGTCAATCCTTTTCCGACAATTGGTATTTTTCTAGCCTTCATCATCCCCTTGGTTAAGACAGTTCTCTTAACTGTTTGAGCTGCTGCCCCTCCACCGGCAAACCCATTTATGGGATTCCTAACTGGTAATACTGCATCACAGCAGCAGTCTGTACTTTTACCGGCAATACTTTTTATTTTATCAAAAACACTTAGTGCTTTGCTTAAAATATTTCTTTTAAGTTTTATACTACCACCCGTAACAAAAACTTTTTGAACTGCATTTGTACTAGTGCCTGTATTCCCATTTGCATTTTTTGAAGAGGAAAACATGCTTTTAAAATTATCCCAAGCCTGTTTGATATTATTAAATTCTCCTGTAATTTTACCAACCTTTTCGATAACCTTAAGCAGTTTACCAATAAAACCTCCTTTTTCCGTAGATTTCTCTACTACTTTTTTTGGCTGTGCAACTACTGTTGCAAATTTTTCTATTGAATTAGAAAACTTTGCAACAGAGTTGTCAAAAATACTCGATACACCATATTGATTAATCGTAATGGCATTTGAAGCACTTTGACTTGTGCTAACAGCTACTTGAATATTGGTTAAAATATTCGTTATTTTATTTAATGTAGTCGTTATATTATCATTCATTACTAAATAGTTTTGCGATTGCTTTACTCATTATATATTCTTGTTGTTCTTCTTTAAACTCGTGTATCCACAACGCCTCTCCCAATAGTTGATGAAATTTTTCTTCTGATAACAGATACGGATCTGTTTTAAAATAGTATCTAATTAGAGCCCCAGCTTTCAGGAGCTCATCCTTTCCTTCTTCTTTCGAAATAAGGAAAGGATCTAGATCTTTTTTGCCTTTGCCTCCTTTGGTTGTGTTAAGTCAGCAAATGCAGAAATTACTCCTAATTTTAAATCATCATCTTTTGACACCTCTTCATCACCACCTATATAACAGTTTTTAAACAATACTTCCAAGGCTCTAAACTCATCGGTTTTAGAAGCTTGCAATACTGCTGCTCTGGTTGCCATAGTTGGTTTACGGAAATAACTGAATAATGTTTCTTCTTCATCATTTTCAATTTCCACTTTTATCAATTTTCCGTACTTGTTTTTCCAAGCCGTTAATTGTTGTAAAGTGATATTTCCGTCTAATACTTTTGTTGTTTTTTTTGTAGTCTCCATTTTTATTTGTTTTGTTTTTATTATTTTGTTTTGTGTGCCTTTAATAACAACCATAGTTATTTTGTTTTTAACTGTTTTATAGTTAAAAATACAGCCCCATTTGTATTGTGGATTTTGGGGCTGTATTTAGTATCAGGTAACTTTTAAATAACTCTACTAAATAATTTTATTCGTAAATTTTATCGAAATATATAAGACATATCCATGTCCAGATGAGTTTTAAAAGTATACTGATAGTATAGAAAGGCTACGAGAGTTTTCTTTACTTTAACTCCATTGAATGTGAGATATTCTAAATTCATATTCAGACTCAATCTTAGTATCTCCTTGTTTCATGTCTCTTTTGTTTGTTAAAAACTCACAGTTTCTAATAACATGATTGATAATTTGATCACTGTCATCCAAATAAGATACTGTAATATCAAAAGGAGGAATATCTTGCAAACGTTTACCTGAAGGTAACGCAGCCTGTAATGAGTCTATTTCATAAGCATAAAAAGAAGCTTTTGCAGTGGCACTATATTTTCCTGTTCCTCTGTGTACAGGCATATTACCTGCTCCATAATGGTTTACTTTTTCTACTGAGTCTTCATAACTCACTGCAGTAATCCCTGTAAAAGTTCTTCCTAATGCATCAAATGAAATTGAACTCCAATCACGTCGTTGTCCGTTTATTAATGGTAATGTATTCATGTTTATATCTGTTTTTTATTAATAATTTACTTAGTGTTAGGCTTTATCAACTCCAAAAGGGTTTTTAAATCCTAGATCTACACTAATTCTACGTGCTGTTCCAACTGGAGTAACTTCTGCTTTTATTTTTAATTCAGATGTTGCTAAAATGTTTTGTTTAGGATCAACATATACATCAAAAGCTGACACTTCCTGATTAGAAACCATTCCTTCTAAAGCAGCTCTACATAAGTTTTCAAAAGATTTAGTAACTGATTGCTGTAAATTACCATTTGAATTTACTTGAATAGCCATAGCTAATCTTGGTAATAATGCAGTACGTAATAAACGAACAGCTTTGTTAATGGTACGGTTGTTTTCAATGTATGTGAAATCTGATGTCCCTAACGTACAAGTATGACTATCGTTAAAGTATACTCCTGGTAAACCTGTATGCGTTCTAGCAAAAATGTACTTACTGTCGTTTAATGTATTTAAGGTTCCAATAGTTTTCACTTCTTTACCACCTACAAAAGCAGCTTTACCAAAACCTTCACCGCTTACATTAAATTTTTGAATCCATGCAATGTTTTCAGAAACTTTTGCTTTTGATACCGCTCCTAACACCATTCCTACAGCTGCAGAATCAGTATACGTTTTTGCTTTTTCAGCATCCATAGCTACTACTACTGATACATTTTCTGCATTTAATTCTTTTAAGTCAATTGCTGCATCTACATCAAATTTTTTCCCTTCTAAAATGATTTCAAAAGGCATGTAATCTTTGTACGCATTATTTGCTTCTGTTTGTGCCGCTTGAACCGCTTTAGTTGTTGAAGTTGATTCTCCTTGAACTGTACCAAATTCTGAAACAGTACCTGAAAAGATTACTGCCATTTGGCGGATAGCTCCATTAGCCTCTTCTTGCATTGCTTTTGCTTTTGACACAACATCGTTGTAAGCAGTCGCTGCTACTGCTGGTACTCCTACTACTTGAGGGCTAGCTGAAAGATCTTCTACTACTTCTGCAACAGCTTCATTAGCTTTGGTTCCCATAATGAATAAATCTCCTGAAGGATTCATTCTGAAAAATTGCTCAATTTGATAGTGTGCAGATTGAGTTTCGCTGTCATAGTCAGCATCAATCCCTAGTGCTTCTGCATCTTCTACAGAGGCCAAGCGATACAATTTTTCTTGTTCAAATAACTGTACCATACCTTCTCCTTTGGCTGCGTCATATGGCGTAGCTGGAGCACTTGGTGCAACACTTGAATAAGTTGTTTCTAATTTTCCGCTAACTAATTTCTTTTCTTCAAAGATATTGTCTCCGTCAAAAAGCAGTCCAGAAACCATGTCTTGGTCAGGATTTCTTCTTCCTAATCCACCTGATAGTTTGTTAATTACTACGTCGTTTAATGTACCCATAATATATATTTAATTGTTTAAGGTTTTAAAAATTGTACATACCTTTGGCCGTAATGAGTAGTTTTGAGCTCATTATTTTCGTGGTTTATGTGTTAAAATTATTTGTGTGTCCCCTCGAAAATGAGGTTACTTTTTTAAAGTGAATAACTTGTATTCCTTCTTCAAATTTATCATCAATATGATGTGGTAAAAGTGTTATTTGCTAGCAGAACAAATTTACAATTAGCTATTGATTTCACCTACTTTTTTGAACCGTGAAATCAGTAGTTTCAGTACTTTAGGCACTAGCTTGTAACGAAACCCCTTCATTTATAATAGTATAAATAGTACGTTCCGTTAGGAATAATGACTCTGATAATTCCGCAACAACAACTTTCATTTGCTTTGCTTGATTAATATTAATATAGTTTAATACAAAGTCCCTTCTTTTGTCCAATAATATTCTGCTTCTTTTCATTAGTTTAGTTTAATTTTTTTTGTTCTTACTTTTGTTTAAAATCAATTTTCAAACAATTATTTTTTAATCTCTACTACTTTAATTTCTCGAGAATCAATTTCATTTGTGTCAACGTTTTTCACTTTATTACCTATGGTATCTATAGTTTCAAATGCTATTACATCACCATTCTCGTCTAGGGTTACTGAATTATCTTCGGTACTGTCATTATCTAAGTCTGAATTTTTTATAATACTAGCTTCATTAGTTCCATTGAAATTAGTAGACTCGTTTGAACTCGTATTAATAAACAGCTTCCCTTTTACGGTGTTTTGATTGTATAAACCAATATAATTACCGTCCGTTCCTGAAGTTAAATCATACCCCATATCAATTAAATCACTTTGAGAATGTCCGTTGTAAATAAGATTATACTTCTTTTTAATACTGGTATCAACAAGGAAAGTTTTATAGGTCATTTCCCAAATAAAGTATTTTGTTTTATCCCAATTATCTAGCTCATTACTATATTGTTTCTCTCCTGCTTTAAATATGTTTTTTTCATCTATTAAATCTCCTGCAGTATTTGTATTAAATAAAATTGCTTTGTCAACACTATGAGCTACGTCAAAAACTGATTCATAATCTTGCCCTGTAGATGGCAATACTATATATATGCAAAAAGTAACTTCACCATTATGGATTTTCTCAGAAGTAGATTGCCACTTTATATTATCATACTTGAACATTAGTAGAGGTTCCGCAATAGATGCACTAAAAACATTGTCATTATATAGACTAACTTTAGTAATGTTATGAACGTTAGCTTCGTTTATGAGGCGTGCTTTTTTCTCCGTATAAAAATCTTTTAGAATCATATGTTGTAATTATTTTTGACAAATATCAAACATATGTTTTGATTATACAGCATCATATTACGGATATTAACAGTAGTTTCAGTAATATGTCTTAATTTATGCAATTGAAAAGACCATTCACCCCAACAAACAAACATTTAATCTATTGATTTTCATTAATATAGTTTTTTATTGAAAAAAAAGCTGATTTTAAGATATTTTAACCAATTATTACTTAATTTTACAACATATTATGGATTACTAGTCTAAACACCTTAAATAAAGATAAACATATTACATAATGATAAAAAAATACCCCAATGGAAATACATGCCAGAATAAAACACATTATTGAGCTGTTAGATTTAAATAATAATTCGTTTGCTAAACGAATTGGAGTCACTAGTACCACCGTAGATAGTATTACCAACGGAAGACTACAGTCAGACGGAAATAGAAAACGCACTAAACCGGGTTTTGATTTATTAAATAATATTATTGCACAATGTAAAGTGAATTCAGAATACCTATTTGGTAACAGTGATATTGTGTTTGTAAACGAAAAATCAAATGTGCCTCATTTAGGAATGCCTAAGGTTATTACTGTAAATGATCATGGTGAAGAAAATGTTAGTTTTATTGGTGTACAGGCGCGAGCAGGTTATTTAAATGGATATGGTGACCCAGAATATATTGAAAGCCAACCAACATTTAGTATGCCTACACTTACCAATGGTACTTTTAGGTGTTTTGAAATAAAAGGAAACTCAATGTCAACTACGCTGTATGATGGTGATTTACTTTTTGGAAAATTTGTAGATGACTTTGATGATATTGTTGATGGTAGAATTTACGTTATTGTGAGTAAGGATAATGGTGTAGTCGTAAAAAGAGTTTTAAACCGAATTAAAGAAAGTGGAAAACTAATATTAAAGTCTGATAATAAGGATGGGAACTACCCCATGTATTCCATTGACGCTGAAGAAATTTTAGAAGTTTGGTACGCTAGCATGTACGCCTCAAGACAAATGCCTGACCCTATAAATATCTATGAGCAACTAAACACTATGGAAGGAAAACTTTTTGAATTGGAGGAATTGTATCAAAAAACATTGCTTTCGATTAAAAAATAAACTTTTTACGAACTTAGTCATTTGTCTCTTTTAAAATTGAGTTTAAGTACAAACGCTGGTCTGTAGTCATTTTTTTATCCATTAATTCTCCCCAATCTTTTTTGTAGTCCGTATTGTCTCTGAAATGATTTATACTTATCATACCAAAAACAATAAAGAAAATAACTCCGATTGCTCCAAGCAATAATTCATTTCTACTATTTCTATCAAAGTGATAAGTTTTGTTAATTGTCGCAGGAAGCTTTTTATTTAATTGAAGAAGATTCTCATTGGTTTTTTCTAATTCATTTTTTAATTTCTGCTCTTCTACAACCAAAGTTGTAATAAAAGTTTTATACTGCTTTTTGGAAACTTCTAAATATGCTTTTATTAAATTCTCTGCTTCTACTAAAGATTTATTTTCTAACAACTTGACAAAATTTCCATCTTGCTTTTCTAAATGTTCTATTATAATATTTAATTGTTCATTTTCCATTACAGCTTTCTTTTTTTAGTTATTTTTTTCTTTTTCTTCTTATGGTTTAATTGTGAATCATTCATATCGCCTATTAAAATATCGCCAATGCTTTCATATGTATAACCCTCTTCATTTTCTAATATTATTAACTCGTTAATCTCTACTTGTTCTTTTCCAAAACTCTTTTTACAATCATTCGAATTATGAGATCCTGATAATTGTTTATCTATATTCATTAAGCTATAAGATCTTCCTATATCACTTCCTTTTATTTTATGTCCGTTATTTTTATTTACAAATACAATCCCTCTTCCTTTCAAAACTTTGAATCCGTTTTCATCAATTAACCTCTTAAATTCGTCAAACGTTTTACACTCAAGAATAGCGTGGTCAATAATATATTTCAAGTCACTAATACTTATATTTTTGTTTTCTAATTTTAGACTTGACAAACTCTTCAAGTTATACTTTAGCTCTAGCTCCCTACAAATCCGTTTAGCTTTTAAATGTGAATAGGAATCTGACAATAATTTCCCGTCCATTTTTATTCTATTAATTATCGTATGACAATGCTTATGTTGTGTATTAAAATGCTGAATACTTAACCATTGATTTTCATTTGCTCCAAACTCATTTAAAAAGTCTTCGGTGATCATTTTCATCTTTTCATTATCTATACTTTCATCTTTTGGGAAAGCCAAAACTACATGCATAACGTTCTTTTTACAACGTTGATTTAAGCCCTGAATTTGCCTAAATTCAGAAGAAACATATTTTACATTAGCATCGGGAAATAGATTATTAGCACTTAAAACTTTATGCTTCTTATTTGTTAAATAATGTATTAATCCATTTACATTACCCCCCATTACAATTTTTGCTATCATAGTAGTTTGTAATAGAATTAGAAACCTTTTTAAGTTCACTTACTAAGCTTTCTAATTGAATTTTCTCAGAAAGTTTTAATGTCTTATTATACCGAATTAATGTCCATAAGTTTTTACCTATAATCGCTAGTTCTCTTTTCAGAAACAAAGCATTTGCATCTGGTAGCATTTGCACTTTTATAGACCTATTCAATAGCAACGAAACGATATAGTTACTAATGGTCGTTTTATGATTTGATGCTTTTTTTTCAATCTTAGTTTTTGTTTCTGATGACACTCTAATGTATATTCTTTTATCTTTCATTTGTTCTATGAGCTTTAGCGAATAGCAAGTTCGTTTGAGAAGCGTGCGTACGAAAACACAACTTGCTAAATCAAATAATAATTTGATTGTAGTTTAACAATGGGAAAATAATATTACTTGAATAATTTTCTCATTCTCTAGATCCTGACTCTAAAAGAGAATAAATATCTTTGTGCTTAAAATAAACCCTTCCCCCAAGTTTTATAGGTTTTAAAAGCCCTTTTTCAATCCAGGAATAAATAGTAGGCCGTGTTGTAGAAAAGAGTTTTACAAGGTTTGAAATTGTGTACAAACTTAACTCTGGAGAACCTGAAGAGTTAACTGTTTTTAGTAAACTATCTTTTAATAGTTTTAAAGAGAAATCAGATTGATTATCTTCTTGATGATTTGGGTTAGATGGTATAAATTCTTTTACTCCATCCTTGTCAATAATTAAAATTTTCATATCAAATAAAGTTTATGTTATTTGATAGCAATTTATATAGACTTACAAAATGTTATTAAGCTTACCGTGTAACAATAATGCACGGTAACTTCATTTAACATGATTTAATTTCATTATGAATTTTAACTAACGATTTTGTTACTTTTTCTTCATCAATTAGCCATGCTTTATTCTCTAGAATGACTTGTAGATCTTTTGAATAAAATCGTTTTTTATTATTGTTATTTTCAAATTTACAACAAGGTTTTTCTGGGTGTATATGATCTAATCCTTCAAAGTCAGAAACACCTCTTCTCCCAACGTTAAAATCAATTTTAGCCTTGGAAGAAACACCTTTAATAGTATAAAACGATCTTGGTTTATCATTGAGTTGTAAATACTCTTCGAAAACAATTATCATTGCTTTTCGCAATGTAACTTGAGTATACTTTCTTTTCTTTATCACAAACTCTTTATCTCCTTGTTCTATAATTAGTTGATCGTAAATCTTAACACTGTACTTAAGCTCATTTCTCATTTCTGAAGTTAAGTTCTCAGAAGCTAAGCGTCTAATAGCTTCTTCTTTTTTTAAAATAAGTTCTTTCTGATTCATATTTTTAAACCCTTTTTTTTCTTCTTACCAAATCCTATATTAATAATCTTTTTCGCGATTGTTTTGATCTCTATTATATTCTTGGAGTAATACATCGCATTTTCTCTTAAATCTAAACCTGCGTATAATAATACCCCATCAGAGAATTTAACATTGGGTTTTGTTTGCAGAGAAGAATATTTAAAATCAAACAACCTCAGTATTAATTTGTATATTCTATCGTCCATTTTATTATATGACTTAGGATGAGTTTCCTTCAAAAGCTCATCAATACTTCTATTTATTGAATGAAATGAATCGGGTTTGCCTTTTCCAAAGAACACTTCTAAATCTTTTTTCTTAAACTCAGAAAACAATTCTTTATTAAGAAAATAAAAACACACGTAATCATATTGCCTAGATAAATTAAAGTTAATATCATCAATTATATAATCTGATATAACATTATCTAATTTAGTATCTAATAAAAATGACTCTTTTGAAAACGTTCTTCTTGAAAAATAATCTACTATATTTTGATATCTAGATTCATCTTTTTCAAACAATAGCAACACATACTTCCTACTATTATTTATAGTTATGAATTTACTATTAAAGATATTTTTAAGACTTTCCAGATACAAAGTATCATCAACTGAATTTAAATTATTAAGTTTTGAAGCAACAATGCAACTTATAATGTTCTTTAATCCTAGTTCATTAAAAATCACCTTATCTGAATCTTGATTCCTTACCCCTTTAACAAAGAGATCTTTAAAGCTTAATAGCTCATTTTGTGACATAATTTTATTGCGTTAGTATTCTATTCTAGAAATAGAATAATTAGTAATTAAAATTATTTTGCTAGCACAAATAATATATTTGTTCAATGATATGAATAATTGTTGTAACTAAAAAAAGTTAAAAAACTCAAAAAAACTAAAATTAAATCTATTATTTGAAAGGTACTTTTTTATTTGATAAAACAACAACTGAAAAAAAGATAAACTCTTCGTTATCACCAATCTGTGTTTCCGGAAAAAGTTATTAACAATTTTTATTAATTCTAAAAAAAATTGATTACTTAGTATAAGTATTTTACCCTATGAGGAATATAACAAAACATATTGACATTAACTCGGAAGAATTTCTTCTTTATGAAGAGTTAACTGATATTTATAGTTCTTCAGAAGTATATAAAGAAATAATTCATTTTATGGATCTTGCGTTTCCTGAATGGAATTCAAATTATGGGATTGGAAAATGGGCTCCAGAATTTATTAATTCTACTATTGAGAGTCTTGATTTTTTGCCTGAGTTCTCTAAAGATACTTCTTTGAATAATTTAACAGCTATTTATGCAGAATTAATAGATAGCTATCATAGCTACAAAGAATCTTATCAAAAGACGCTTTCAATTATTATTGATCATGAATTTAATCTAGATTATGAATTAGAGTTTATAAATTTAGAAGATGATGAAATCACTCAATTGTTCAATGATTTTAAAACGAACAAAATGAAATTAATCTATTTTCAGTTTTAAGAATCTATAAGCTTAAAAAATTCGGCTAACTTCAGTTCCCTTGATTCACAAATTTTCTGCAAAGTTTTAACAGGCATTCTATACCCATCATTTTGAAGAATTTTCCGTACCGTTTTTTCATCAATATTATGATTTATAGCAAAACTCCTATTGGACTTACTGTCCTTAATCCATTCTTTAACTATATAATTACAAATCTTTTTATTGATATCAATCATGTAACAAAGGAAAATCTTCGTCAAGAATTTAGCGCGGACTATCGAACGCGTTGGCGTTTTTTTATTTAAATTTGTGGAAACTAAAAACAATAACTAATTATGGAAACTAGCAAAGCAGTAAGACTGACATCCAATGAAATTAAAAAATTCATGAATTTAACATTTAATGAATGGACAACTAATGATGGTATAGGAAAAGGAGCTAATGAATTTACTTTTTTTAATACCATGAAATTTTATGAACTATTCTCTAAAGATTCTATTCCGTCAAGTATTAAATTAGAAAAACTGTACACTCATTTAACTCAAGAATACAAGAGAAGAAAAGAACAACATAAAATCACATTTATAAACTCATGCATTGAATCCTATTTTAATGTGGAGTTTGACAATCAAGAAACAGTTAAAAACTTAGCAGATGGATTTGAAGATTACGTTATTTCATTAAAGTATAAACAGGAATATGATCTAGAAATCATAGAAACACACTAATTAATCGGGAATATGTCGGGAATGTAAAAACAAAAAAGCTTGTAATTAACTGAAAAATCAGTATCTTACAAGCTTTACTTAGTAGCGGGAACTGGACTCGAACCAGTGACCTTCGGGTTATGAGCCCGACGAGCTACCTACTGCTCTATCCCGCGCTGTGAGTGCAAATATACGACTGTTTTCTTCTTTTACAAGTCTTT
>Ga0209291_1001038_pt1 | contig 25692 bp, 24 predicted proteins | sample GOMGulsemesocosm_FD_184633 | JGI IMG/M metagenome (GOLD analysis project Ga0209291, IMG submission 184633) | Methane-oxidizing microbial communities from mesocosms in the Gulf of Mexico - GOM9B Gulf of Mexico (SPAdes) (version 2) | ecosystem: Environmental > Aquatic > Marine > Cold seeps...
TGGGGGTTACACTCTGTCTCCTTACTCTCACCTATGATGATCAGTCGTAACGATGTTTTCAGTGGTGTATTGCTTATCTTTGCTGGGTTTTATCAATGGAGTCCACTGAAACAAAAATGTTTGCAATTATGTCGTACCCCTTTAAATATGTTAACGACGCAGTGGCGTGAAGGTATTAGCGGTGCGATTACTTTAGGCTTTAAGCATGGCCAATATTGTTTAGCATGCTGTTGGTTCTTAATGGCGTTGTTGTTTGTTACCGGTGTAATGAATTTAAAGTGGATTCTAGTGTTGACCTTGTTGGTGATGGTTGAAAAATGCTTACCTCGAGGTGATGTTATGAGCAAATATATAGGCTGTCTGCTTATAGTCTTAGGTATCGTAATTCTTTTTTAATTTTCGAAGGGGGTTTTTAGCACCTTCTGTGTTGATAAATGCCAGATTATAAAAGATTCTTTAACGCAATAAACTTTGCTAAACCTTCACCTGTTAAGTGGTTTTCATCTAATGACAATAACAAGTCTTGTGCTTGTTGTTTTTCACCCAATGCTAATTTTATTTCCGCCAAATACAACATCGCATTTGAAGCTCTGATAAAGTCGAGTGCTTTTTCTGCATGACGAATACTAAGTAAATAATTCTGCTGAGCAAGCAGGTATTTTTTGGCGTGTTGTTGTGCTTGTGCGAGGTTAAAAAGCACTGTCGCTATTTGTTGTACGTTACCGTATTTGTAACTCCAAAACAGGGCTTCATGCCAATGAGTTAAAGCTTCATCGAAATACTTTAGTTGCCTTGCAATATGCCCTAAATTACCATATAGCTCCATCATGAAATATGGATTATGGCTGTGTTTGTATTTTATTTTCAAAGCATTGAGTGACTCGTATGCTTCAGGTAATTCACCTATAAACATTTGCAGGTTAGCGAGTTCAATGAGTCGTATGGGAGAGGGGTAAGCCTCGTTCATTAAAGATAGCAGATGCTTTGCTTTATAAATAAACTTTTTCCCTTCAGCTTGATCCCCATAGGCAATAATATATTTTGCATGGTATATATAAAGAGTCACTTGAAAGGCGATGGGTAAATCAGGCTCATTTATCCAGTACTTTGTTTCTTGAAATAACTCATCACTTTTCTGCAAATCAAAGAGAGAACTAAACTTGAATTGCATCAAGCTAAACCAAAGGAGACTTTTTTCTTTTACGGTTTTTAATTCAGTATTAACTCTATTAAGGCACTTCGCAGGAGAAATTTGGCAGACGAGATCTAGACTTTGTTCACTTTTGGCATAACTTGCAGATGAAATAACGCTACTCATCACTATTAACAGTGTGAGTAACGATATTAAGTTAGCAACAAAAGTGCACTTTTTCATTAGTAAATAGTGGCATGGTTAAGCTTATTTGCCAAGTACACTAAAGGTCGAAATATAAAAATTTTCATCTACAGTGATGTTTGGATTTGCTTGAGTAAGCTCAACGGTTGTCCAGCTTGTTGTTGGCGACAACCAATGCTCCTTACCTGCAATTGTAACTCGTACCGGCATATTAAAACCGTCTATCACATTGCCCCAACGAACTTTCAATACCTTATCTTTCATAAAATATTCGAAACTCGGGATGCGAATATCACGTAAATATTGATCAAATACTTTGCTGAAGTCTATGCCAGATTGTTTGCTGATATAATTTTCAATATCTTGGGTAGTCACTGTTTGATGGTAAAAGGTTTTACCTAACCCGCGCAGTATTTCACGCCATTTTTTATCGTCATTGATAACCTGGCGAATGGTGTGCAACATATTGCCACCTTTATCATACATATCACCAGAGCCGCCACGGTTAGCATTATACTCACCGACAATAGGCGACTTATTTTGGATATTCATACGTTGACCGCGAATATACTCAAATGCTTGTTCTTTCGTGAAATGATATTCCAAAAATAAACTTTCTGAATAATTGGTGAAACTCTCATGGATCCACATATCAGCGACGTCTTTATTGGTAATATTATTAGCGAACCATTCATGGCCGGATTCATGCACAATGATAAAGTCGAATAACAATCCGGGGCCCGCACTACTTCTATCTCGACCTAAATAACCATTTTGATAGCCATTACCATAGGTCACTGAACTTTGGTGCTCCATACCTAAATAAGGGGCTTCAACTAATTTATAACTGTCTTCATAAAAAGGGTATGGGCCAAACCAATGTTCGAAGGCCTCAATAGTACGTTTAGCTTCTTTAAATTGTTTTTTAGCTTTGCTTAAATTCTCGCGTAATACATAGTAATCCATATCAAGCTGACCTTTTTCACCTTGGTGCTTTTCACCAAAATGTACATAGTCGCCAATGTTAAGGTTTACCCCATAGTTGTTAATCGGGTTAACGACTTGCCAATGATAGGTTTTTGTTTTATCTGTTTTGTTGTGCTCAGTTTTGATTAAACGACCATTGGAAACATCCATTAAATGCTCAGGTACTTCAACACTGATTAAAACGCCATTATTTGGTTCATCCGCAGGGTGATCTTTATTGGGCCACCAAATACTTGAGCCAATACCTTGATTAGATGTTGCAATAAAGTCGAGACCATTACTGTCTTTTTTCCAAGTAATACCACCATCCCATGGTGCGCGTTTTGCGGTAACTGGCTGCCCAGAAAAGTGCATAACGAGTTTTTTCTTCGAGCCAATTTGTTGATCACTTAACGGTGTAATAAAATAAGAGTAGCCGTCTTGCTCAACATTAAGTGCTTGACCGTTTTGTAGCACTTTTTCAAGTTTCATCGGAGCTTGTAGTTCTATTTGTAATCTTTCGCCTTTAGCCAATACCTGATACGTCATAGTATTTGTGCCGGAAAATATTTTAGTGGTTGGATCAACTTTAATATCTAAATGGTAATGCGTTAAGTCCCACCATTTTCTTTCAGGCGTTATAGTGCCACGTAGCACTTCTTGGTGAGTGATCTGGCCACTTTGTTGTTTCCAATTACTCGCAAAAACACTTGCACTCACAGCGACAGTGCAAAGTGATGCGATGAGGAGAGCATGGATGCTTTTTATTATCATTATCTTGATCCTAATAACTGCTTATATTTTATGTATACAATATACTAGCATTGAGTGATGTCTATTGTGAAGCCCAATGAGGCTCGTTTTTTATGCGACTAGTCTAGTAAATTTATAAATTTATTATAACTAAACGGTGAATTAATATTGCGTGTTTTTAAATTAATACGTTAGTATTACCCTACTTACTTGTCGGAGTGCTCTGGTTATTTTAAAGATAACTAAAGCTGAGATCGCGAAAGCGGGATCCGTAGAACCTGATCAGATTAATATCTGCGTATGGGAACAAGGTAAAATAAAGGTGTTAACGCATTAATCTATTTCAACTTTATTTTTTCCTCTATCTACACTTCGTCTTTTTTTTACTGCGTTTTTAATGAAACGCAACCTAATAAAAGGCAACAAAATGACTGAACCAGCAAATAAACTGACGCGTCGTGAACGTCGCGACCAAGCAGAGTCCTTCTTAAAAAACGTATCAGACCAATCTTTCCCAAATTCAAAAAAAGTCTACGTTCAAGGAAAAATTCACGATATCAAAGTCGGTATGCGTGAAATTACTCTGTCTGATACTCTATTAGCGGGTAATAAAGATAACCCTACTTACGAGAAAAATGAGCCGCTTTGTGTCTATGATACCTCAGGTTTCTATACCGATGAAAATGTAGAGATTGACGTTCATAAAGGTATTCCTCGATTACGTGAAAGCTGGATTGATGCCCGTGGTGATGTTGATTTTTTAACTTCTAACAGTTCTAGTTACGCACAACAACGTTTAGCAGATGATGGTGTTGACCACATTCGCTTTGAGCATTTACCTAAAATGCGCATTGCTAAAAAAGGTAAAAACGTTACGCAAATGCATTACGCTCGCCAAGGCATTATTACGCCAGAAATGGAATATATTGCGATTCGTGAAAATTTAAAGCGTGAAGAAGTGAAAGATGCCACCTTATTGCTACAGCACAAAGGACAATCTTTTGGTGCCAGTATTCCTGAGCAAATTACCGCTGAATTTGTTCGTGATGAAGTGGCTCGTGGCCGTGCGATTATCCCGGTAAATATTAACCACCCTGAGTGTGAACCGATGATTATTGGTCGTAACTTTTTAATTAAAGTTAACGCCAATATAGGTAATTCAGCGGTAACCTCTTCAATAGAAGAAGAAGTAGAAAAGCTTGTTTGGTCGGCCAAATGGGGTGCAGACACGGTAATGGATTTATCGACCGGTCGAAACATTCATGAAACCCGTGAATGGATCATGCGTAACTCGCCAGTGCCAATTGGTACAGTACCTATTTACCAAGCATTAGAAAAAGTGAATGGTATAGCAGAAGATCTAACATGGGAAATCTTCCGCGATACCCTTATTGAACAAGCAGAACAAGGGGTTGATTACTTTACTATTCATGCCGGCGTATTATTACGTTATGTACCGATGACTGCTAAGCGAGTGACAGGTATTGTTTCACGTGGTGGTTCAATTATGGCGAAATGGTGTTTAGCACATCATAAAGAAAACTTCTTATACACTCACTTTGAAGACATTTGTGAAATCTTAAAACAGTACGATGTATCGTTTTCATTAGGTGATGGTTTACGTCCGGGCTCAGTTGCTGATGCTAATGATGAAGCACAGTTTGCTGAATTACGCACTTTAGGCGAATTAACTAAACTAGCATGGAAGCATGATGTGCAAACGATCATTGAAGGCCCAGGTCATGTACCGCTTCATATGATTAAAGAAAACATGGAAGAGCAACTTGAGCATTGTGGAGAAGCACCTTTCTACACATTAGGGCCATTAACAACTGATATCGCCCCAGGTTACGATCACATTACTTCAGGTATAGGTGCCGCTAATATTGGTTGGTACGGTTGTGCCATGCTTTGTTATGTAACACCGAAAGAGCATTTAGGATTACCGAATAAAGAAGACGTAAAAGAAGGTCTAATGACCTATAAAATTGCTGCCCATGCAGGTGATTTAGCGAAAGGACATCCGGGTGCGCAAATTCGTGATAATGCGATGAGTAAAGCACGTTTTGAGTTTCGCTGGTACGATCAATTCAATATCGGTTTAGACCCAGAAACAGCCAAAGCCTATCACGATGAAACCTTACCGCAAGAGTCAGGTAAAGTTGCGCATTTTTGTTCAATGTGTGGTCCAAAATTCTGTTCGATGAAAATTTCACAAGAAGTAAGAGATTATGCTGCTGATTTAGAGGCAGGCACCTTTTCGAAAGATAGGATTGAAATACAACTACTTGACGAAGTTATCGTCTTAGATGCTACGCCAACAGATATAGAACAAGGCATGGCGGAAAAGTCGGCTGAATTTAAAGCAACAGGTAGTGAAATTTATCACCAAGCGAAGTAATTAACGCGTGACTGCTTTTGGAAAACAAACTTTATCGACTAAAACCTGTGCCAATATTGTTGTTATTGGCGCTGGTTTAGTCGGTCGATTAATTGCATTGTCTTTGGTCAATCAAGGCCATCAAGTGACCTTGATTGATAAAGATAATAAGCAAGGTCATCAAAGTGCCGCTTATGCGGCGGCAGGTTTATTAACGCCGTTAGGCGAAGCTATGCACGCAGAGCCGAATATTGTTGAAATGGGGTTTGAATCTTTAACGTTGTGGCCGAAGCTTTTGGCCCAGCTAGACGGTTACACTTATTTTCAACAAGCGGGCGCGTTAATGGTAAGCCATGAACAAGACCAAGGTGATTATCAACGCTTTGTCCGTTATCTGAAAAACCATTATCCGCAGCATCCCTTGCAACCACTTAATCGTCAGCAAATACTTGAGCTTGAACCTGAGTTAGGGCGTAGCTTTAATCAAGGGATATTTTTACCTGAAGAAGGGCAGATTGGTAACCGTAAATTGCTGATTGCACTGCAACAGCAGTTAGAGAAAAGTAAGCTAACTTGGTTAGATAACTCACTGGTGGTAAAGATTGACCAGCAATTATCTCATTGTCTAGTGACCTACCATTTGAACAGCGAAACTAACGTTAAAGAACAGGTGTTAGAATGTGACTTGGCGATAGATTGCCGAGGTGCAGGTGCACGTAGTAATGAAAGTAAAGCCGAGGCCGCGCCATTAAAAGATTTGCGTGGTGTACGTGGTGAGTTGTTTCAGTTATTTGCCCCTGATGTTCACTTAACACGACCCATTCGTTTAATGCATCCACGTTATCAATTATATATTGCCCCTAAAACCAAGGGCTTTTATGTGGTGGGCGCCACAGAAATTGAAAGTGAAGACTGTGGACCGATGACGGTACGTTCTTCAATGGAATTACTCAGTGCGGCTTATAGCGTGCACTCTGGTTTTGCGGAAGCACATATTCGTCAACATATTACCCAGCTAAGACCCGCTTTTAGTGACAATCAACCTAAAATATCGGTGCAACAACGGCTTATTCAAGTGAATGGCTTATTTCGCCATGGCTACCTCATTGCCCCTGTTGTTTTGAAGCAGCTTGAATGCGCGATTGAAAATTTACTGACTGCTCAAAGCCAAACAAACTCACCTTACGGCGAGCTATTATCAATAACTGAAAATATAGAATAATTATGAATGTATTTATAAATGGTCAGCAAATATCGGTAGGCTCAGAGCCAACGGTTTTATTAGCATTACAGCATTTTTTATCGACAGAGCAACAAAAGCAAAGTTTTGCGATAGCGCTTAATGGAAACTTTGTTGGTAAAACTGATTATCAGCAAACTTCTCTTAATCAAGGCGATAGTATTGATGTACTGTTTCCTATTCAAGGAGGTTAAATTATGACTATGTCTAAGCCTATGAACACAACGCTTAATATTTATGGCCAGCATGTTGATAGTCGACTGTTAATCGGTAGTGCGCTATATCCTTCACCTGAGATCATGAAACAAGCGATTCTAGCCAGTGACTCTAAAATTGTCACTCTATCGTTAAAACGACAGAATCCTGCTGAGCAGGCGGGTGCTAAAATTTGGCAATATATTCAAGAAATCGTTACAGAAACCAATGGTTTTTTACTACCGAATACTGCCGGCTGTAAAACCGCTAAAGAAGCGGTAACGTTAGCCAAAATGAGCAGAGAAATTTTTCAAACCGATTGGGTTAAACTAGAAGTTATCGGTGATGACTATAATTTACAGCCAGACCCTATCGAGCTGTTAAATGCCACCGAGCAGCTATTAAACGATGGTTTTAAGGTATTGCCTTATTGCACTGATGATTTAGTGATATGTCAGCGTTTATATGATTTAGGTTGTCAGGTGATCATGCCATGGGCATCGCCGATAGGCACAGGCAAAGGTTTGATGAATCCTTATAATTTAGAAACCATTCGTTTGCGATTACCCGAAGCTACACTTATTTTAGATGCGGGCATTGGTAAACCTTCAGATGCTTGTTTAGCGATGGAAATGGGTTACGACGCTGTGTTATTAAATTCAGCGGTCGCCTTGGCTGATAATCCTGTAATGATGGCCAAAGCCTTTGCTCAAGCCATTGCTGCAGGTGAGCAAGGCTATGTCGCTGGCGTAATGCAACAACGACAAACGGCTCATCCGAGTACGCCGACATTAGATACACCTTTTTGGCATCAACAAGGATAAGTTAAACGGCTTATGGCTGTAATGCACAATTATGGCGTCAAAGGTACTCATTGGCTAACGCCAACTCCGTGCAATTTCCTTATAATTGAACATTACAACTGCAAGCAGTGCAACTCATATTTGTGTTGTTAACTTAGTAGAGTAATAGAGATAGTGGCATTAATGACTGATAATTTTAAGAAAAAACCAATCGTGTGGACTATTTCAGGCAGTGATTGTTCTGGTGGTGCGGGTATTGCTGCTGATATAAAAACAGGGCACGCCTTAGGTGTTGAAGTTTGTCATTTAATCACCGCGAATACCGTACAAAACTCTGAAAAACTGCTTGCTGTTAATCCTGTAGAGACTCAAATATTACAGCAACAAATCAGTGTGCTCATTGAAGATAAACCACCGAACGTGATTAAAATTGGTTTGTTAGCAAATATTGAACAAGTAAATTGGCTTGCCTCGTCATTAGCTGATGTTAAACGTAAATATCCATCCTTAATCGTTGTTTTTGATCCCGTTGGTCAAGCGAGTGTTGGTGGTGCTTTTTCACAATTACAGCGTGAAGATTTATTTGAGTTAGTTGCGCTTGTTGATGTGATCACACCAAACTTAAGTGAAGCACAACAATTATCAAAGCTTACGTCTAGTAAACCAGCAGAGTTGGCGATAAAAATTGCAAAATTGGGTGTGAATAGCGTAATAATAAAAGGTGGCCATAGTGACGTTCTAGATAGTCTTGGTGTGAAAGTTAGTATTGACTATTGCTTACACCACTTCGAAAAATCAACAATAAGTTATCAGTTAACGTCTCCGAGAATAAATACCCAATATAGCCACGGCGGTGGTTGTTCATTTGCTAGCGCCTTAGCTTCTTTTTTAGGGTTGGGTTATTTATTGCGTGACGCTTTCACGTTAACGAAAGCATTTATCAATCAAGGTTTGGTTAAATCAGCACTGAATAACACTACTGAGCCAAACTATTATGGCGCATTTGAACAAACACGCTGGCCCGATAGCGCTGACGTATTTCCAACAATATCGGCCGCTTTATCTCAAAAATATCATAGCTTACCTGCATTTCCATCGTTAGCATTGCAAGGGGATAAACTCGGGCTTTACCCTGTGATTGATTCATTGTACTGGTTAAAACGCTTGCTTCCGCTAGGTTTAGAAGTCATTCAACTGCGGCTAAAAAATAAAAGCGAAGAAGAAGTTGAGCTACTTATTGCCGAAGCTGTTGCCATGAGTAAGCCATATAAAACGCGTTTGTTTATTAATGACTATTGGCAATTAGCGATAAAGCATGGCGCTTACGGCGTACATATCGGGCAGGAAGATTTGCAAGACGCCGATTTAACGGCAATTGAGCAAGCAGGTTTACGTTTAGGTATTAGTACCCATGGTTGTTATGAGTTTCTATTAGCACAACAATTGAAGCCGTCCTATTTAGCTATCGGGGCCATATTCCCAACAAAAACTAAAAATATGACAGGACAAATTCAAGGGATCGAAAATTTAAAGCAGATACTGCAGTTAGCTAAAGATATTCCTGTGGTAGCCATTGGTGGTCTTAACATACAAAGGGCTGAACCCGTGTGGAAAACAGGGGTTGATAGCATTGCTGTTGTTACCGCGATCACTGAAAGTGAAAATGCTGAAATTGCGGTTAAACAGTTCCAGCATATTATTCAATCAAGCTTTTAAAGATAAAATATAGGTCAATATAGCCATAGGAATGTGGCTATATGTTTTTACAATTTTTGAAACTATTGTGACAATTTAATTTTAGGTTGCCATGTTAGCCAGTCTTCATTAACTGTTGGTGCTAAATTAAATAGCTGGCCTTTTTCTGCGGGTTTAAACGTTTCGCTTTCATCAATTTCAGGCGTAGCAAAAGCAATTCCTCCAGCAAGTAAACTTTCAATAGATTCGGAGTCTATACTAACGCCAGAAAATACACCTGCATCAATACGAATGCCGCTAGTATTCCAGAACTTACTCTGTTGGCTAACTAAAGGCGCGTAACGTTCGAAAATATTAATATAAACGTTAACCTTGTCTGCTGTTGACGATAAGTCGACACCAATCACACGTCCTACTTTTACTTGGCGATACATCACTGGGTTTTCTACGCGCACGGAACCTAAACTTGCTGCACTTAAAGCAAGGTTTAGTCCTGAAGGTAGGTTGGTTAATACTGGGGTAATGTCCTTTGCTTTAAAACGTTGACTGGGCTCACCTGTACCAGGCATTATGCCAATGAAACCACCATCAAGAATTGCGCTGACATTTGTTGAGCCGACTAGGGCAAGCTCTGGTTGAGCAAACCAAAATTTAGAGCCTTCCACAGCGAACTTTTTGCCATTATCATCTAAAAAAGCATACACGGTTGCGCCAAAGCCCTGCTCGTCAAAACGGATCCGAGAAACCACACCTACTTGTTGCTCATGATATTTTATCTTTAAATTGTTTTTAAGGCCGGAGATTTCATTAAAATGAATCTCAATGGCAATTCCTGCTAATTCAGCATGATTAATATTATCAAATAGAGTGAATGTATCGCCTTCTTTCACATGGCTTTGCCCTGTGACCGTATCAGGGTTAATAAAGCTAATTCCACCTTTTAACACCGCATCGGCTGATTCTGTTTTGAGTATGAAATTTCCTAAACCACCACTTAAGGTAACGCCGCTCGCGTTATAAAAGCGGGTGAAATTAGAAATTAAATGGCGATAGTCTTCATCAATGGTGATATTAATGACAACGTTATTACCCGTTTTTTCGAGAGAAACATTATCGACTTGTCCCACGGCTACGCCTCTAAAGCTAATGGGGCTGCCTGGGTTAACTACATTTCCTTGTTCAGCAGTTAATGATAATTGTAATCCTGTTGATGACAAGTGCTTCGCTGGCGGTAAGTCAGTAACAATAAAGTCACTTGCTTTCTTGCCTTCACCGACATTAACACTAATATAAGAACCGCCAAATAAAGCATCGGTATCTGTGATTCCTGATAAAGACAAGTTAGCATTTACCAGCCAAAACTGACTGTTTTCTCGAAGAATAAACTCATAATTTGGCAAAACACCGACTTGCAGAATAGTTTTATCTTGTTGACGAACTATATTATGAACTGAACCGATTTCTTCGCCCCGCAACATGATGCGAGTTTTAGTGCTTATACCTTGAGCATTCTCAATATGTAAGTTGAATGTCGAACGTTGTTTGGCCACTTCTTTATCGGTAAATAATCGAAAATTGTCACCATTTTTAGGCGTTATATTTTGATTCTCATTTCCTAAGTCAAAAGCTATGCCACCAGCCAAAATAGACTGAAGCGATTGCGCCTGAATACTAAAGTTCTGTAAACCGCCTGTAACACGTAAGCCGCCAGCATTCCAAAAATGACTGTCGGTTGAAACAAAATGCTTAAATTTAGGTTGAATGAATACGTGTACTAAAAACTCGCTAGGACCAATATTTTCAATCGCCTGAATATCACCGACTTTCTGCTGCTTATAATAAACACCCGTACTCGTGGTTAATGAACCCACGTCTTGCGCTTTTAGTACTAAATGTAAGCCGGGTTCATCATATTGATAAGCTGGTTTTTGGTTATAAACATTAAATTCATTTAGGGGTTCTCCATCGGCAGAAGGACTAATGCCAATATGGGCACCTAACATTAAGGTGTGTAAATTTGTTATTCCGCCTAAATCTAATTTTGGAGCCACAACAAAAAGCTGTGAATCACTTGTCAGGTAAGGGGTTATTCGTGGATTAATGATGGCACTGGCTACTATGATTCTCTCTACAGGATCGATACGCACGAATTCAGTAATTTTACCTAATGTTAGGCCTTGATACATAATTGCTGCACCACGGTCTATGCCTGAATTCCAGTTTAACGTTAACTGAATTTCATGGCCCATATTCGCTGTTTCATAGTCAGAATATAAGGTGAAGCTTTGTCCGTTTGCAGCAGGTTCCATTACTGCTTCAAAATCTGAGTTGCCAAAAGCAATTCCACCAGCAATAACTGAGGCTAAAGAGTCTGTATGTACTTTAATTCCACTGGTTAATGAGCCTGATACCGTGACGCCACTCGCATTCCAAAAGCGTGAATTTTCTTTTACTAAATTAGCGTATTCGGGTTCAATGAAAAGGTTAATATTTATCAGGTCTGAGTTTTTCTCATAATTAAATCCCGAAATATAACCGACCGTGATTTGTTTGAATAAAACAGGTGATTTTTTCCCTAAAGATCCTAACGTTTTGGTTTTTAAACTAAGATGCAATCCAGGAGTGGCTTGGTCTAATACGGGCTCTTCGTTTAAAGCAATAAAATGACTTTGTGGTTCACCTTCTTCTTCAAAATCAGGCATTACATTAATGTAACTTCCCGACAGTAGGGTATCTAACCCCGTTACGCCCTGAAAAGAAACATCTGCGGTAACATACCAAAAACGCGTTTTGTCGGTGAGCATCTTTTTTGAGCTGGAAATCATTTCAATTTCCACAACTACACTCTGCAAGTCTTCCGACATCTCAACATCGCTAACGATACCTGCGGTCAAACCTTTATAACGAACTTGAGTTTTACCAACAACAATACCACTGGCACTTTCGAACTGAACGGTGATAAATGTTCCCCTATCGGAAACTGCTTTTACAATTAACCAAGCGCCAAATATCAAAGCAATAATAGGCACGAGCCAAACCGCAGAAATACCTTCTCGGTCTTTAATTATCGCTTTAGAGTCAGCAAGAATCGTTTTATTTGTCATAAGGTTTATCGTCCGTATTTTTGGATTCTTTGTTAGGGATTACCGCATTGTGGTGATGTTTTTGGTGGTTGTCCCATAATAATCTTGGGTCAAAGTTTTCTGCTGCAAAAATGGTAAATACGACCATTAACGCAAAATATGTAATGCCTGAGGCGACTTCAATACTGGTCAAAAATCCCAAGTTTACTACCGCAGCCATCACGGTAACCACGAAAACATCGAGCATTGACCAAGGCCCTAAAAATTCAACAAGATGATATAGTTTACCTTGTTGTTTTAACGTTAATTTTGTCGATCTATTTGCGCAATACATTAACGTAAACAAACCAATTATTTTGCCTAAGGGCACCACAAAACTCGCGATAAATATAATAATCGCCACGGGTAACATGCCCAGTTGAATGAAAATGGCAATACCTTCTAATATGGTCGATGCATCTGGCTTGCCCAGCGTATAAAACACCATCATAGGATAAACATTTGCAGGAATAAACATCACTAATGCTGCAATAGTCCATGCCAGAGTATATTCAATGCTTTTGGGTTTACGTGCACAAAACACGGTGCGGCACCGAGTGCATGTTTGTTTTTCGGCGAGCATAACATTGAGTTTGTGGCATTGCGGACAGTTACCTAAGCCTGCAGCTAGTGCTTTATTACTCAAGAGTTTCCTCCAACTTATGCCAAATACTGTGTTGATCCATGGTGACAGAAACTAACGTTGAGCAAAGCAAAAGTAGCACTAGGCTTAGTAAGCCACCACCGATACTCATGTCTGCAAGAGAAGAGAGCTTATACATGGATACTATAATTCCCATAAAGAACACGTGTATCATCGTCCAAGTATCTAAAATATGATAAGAGCGGAAAAAAACCAGCAAGGAAGGTTTAGTTCGATTGAATTTTATACATAAGGAAATATATAAAGCCGTGAATAATCGCACTGTTGGAATGGCGATAGTAAACATAAAAACAGCAAAAGCAATGATGTAATTACGGGTATCTATTAATAAAGTGATGCAATCAACTAAAGAGGCGTCGTTATAAAGACCCGCTGCGGCAACACCAATAATAGGTAAAAGAATGGCGGGGAGTAACAGTAATAATCCGGCAGTAGCTACCGCGATAGTACGGTTTATAGCATCTTTTTTCTTTGAAAATAAAGCTCCACCACAACAACCACAGTAGGCTTTTTGGCCTTCTGATAATAAAGGTATTGGCAATAAAGAGTCGCAGTGGTGACAAGCCAACATATTGTTAATTGATGAATGACTCATAACATCAAAACCTATTTGTACAATGAAGTTAGCTTACTTTTTAAATCAAAGGATTACAGTAAGACGTAATAACTTTTAGTGTACTCGATAAGCAAATTTTATCCAGCAATTAAAACTAAAAAGCAGCTTAAGGTAAGCTGCTTTTTGCTCATTCTGAGCATTTAATTTTCTGTTTATAAAGGCAACACAGTGCCCTTAGATATTCAGTCTTATTTCATTGTCGACATATATTGCACTAAAGCGGCAATCTCAGCGTCTTCAAGGTTAAACGCAACACTTTGCATCATGGCGTTGTTATCGTTGTTACGGTCTTTGCTGCGGAACTTTTCAAGTTGTGACTTCAAGTAAATCGCACTTTGTCCAGCAAGGGCTGGAAAACCGGCCTGAGACATACCATTTCCATCAACACCATGACAAGCAATACAAGCTGTTATTCCGCGCTCAGCATCGCCACCGAAATATAATTTTCTTCCTACTTCGTTTGTTTCGCCGCTAACCGCTTTCTGTTTTTGTGAACTAAAATATGCACCTAAATCTCGCATATCTTGCTCATTCAGCGCCATAGTCATGCCACCCATTACTGGATCTACTCGACCGCTTTTGCCGCCTGAAGTAGCGCCAGTTTTAAAGTCGTTTAATTGTTTAGCGATATAACTCGCACTTTGTCCAGCTAAGCTTGGGTACATAGGGACTAAACTATTACCGTCAACACCATGACAAGCCGCACACATTGCAGATTTAGTTTTACCTGCATCAATACTTCCTTCTGCAGCGATAGCAGTATTTAGTGCACTTGTTGCGAATAAAAGAACGAATAATATTTTTTTCATGACAAGATTCTCAGCTGATCGCTAAAAAAATAGCGAGTATGTTAATGTTTTGAAGTGATGGCAGTTTACACGAATTTAGTGATTGTTAAATGATCTAAACAAAAAAGCAGCTAATTTAGCTGCTTTTCGATAACTTTCAGTACAATAAAGCTTATTTCATTGAAGACATAAATTGTGCTAACGCATCGATATCTTTTTTCTTTAAGCGTTTGGCAACATTGCGCATCATGCTATTGCGATCGTTATCACGTGCGGTTGCTTTGAAGTTAGTTAACTGAGCCGTTAAATATTCAACACTCTGGTTAGCTACAGCAGGGAAACCTGCTTTTGCCATACCTTTACCCGTTGTACCATGACAAGCAATACAAGCTGTTATTTTGCGGGAAGCGTCACCACCATAATACAATGCTTTACCTAATACTGAAGCTGAACCGTTTCCTGCTGTTGGTTTTTGACTTGCGAAATAAGCACCTAGCTCGTTCATATCTTGTTCAGATAATGCTGCAACCATTCCCGCCATAATAGGATCTTTACGGGCACCAGATTTGAATTCCTGCAACTGTTTCGCAATGTACTCTGCATTTTGTCCTGCAAGTTTAGGGTACATGGTCACTAAACTGTTACCACCTACACCATGACATGAAGCACAAACGGCTGCTTTAGCTTCGCCGGCAATTGCTGCTTCGGTAATTACTGCTACCGGAGCCACTCGTTTAACTTTTACATTTGCAACGGCTTGAGTATCAGCCAAATATGCGCCCATGTCCGCGATGTCTTCATCGGTCATCGCACCAGCGAATTGATTCATTGCAAAGTTGGTACGTGTCGTAGCTTTAAAGTCATGTAATTGTTTTTCAATATATTGTGCGTGTTGCTTGGCTAAATTTGGGTAAATTAAAACTTCACTATTACCTTCTTTACCATGACAACCAATACACGCACCAATGTTGCGAGATGGGTCACCTAGTTCATATAAACTTTTACCGGCACTTGCATTAGCAATATGAACAACAGGTGCTTGTACTGCTGCTTGGCTGCCACTTCCAGAACCACTGTCTGCGGTTGCTACTGCACCACTACGGTCTAAACTAGCAAAGTAAGCGCCAACATCAATCATATCTTGATCTGATAAACCGACTGCCATTGGTGCCATTACTGGGTCAGTGCGGGTTCCTTCTTTAAACGCTTTTAATTGTTTAACAATGTAATCAGCATGCTGGCCAGCAAGGTTAGGAAATGCTTCGCTTGCTCCAATACCATTTGCACCATGACAAGCTGCACACATGGCAGCTTTAGTTTTACCGGCTTCAACATTACCTGTTGCAGCAAATGTTAAATTAATGCTCGTTACTGCGAGGATTAATGAAAAAATAATTTTATTCATTGAAAGGCTCTCTGCTTTCCCTTTGATAAAGTATTAATTAGAAATCAAAAGGGTGGATATAAAAAACTGGCAACATTTTACACGAATATCAGCTATGTGTAACAAGCATAGTAAAAATTAAGCTGAAAAAATGATACTTTTTACTTTTTCATGATAAAAAACAGATATAATGCTTTTTTTTATCGTTATTGGACTTCATTTTGTCATCACCTGTTATTCATTTAAGTAAAGCCGCTTTCACATTAAGTGCGCCCGATATTCGTCGCTTGCCTGAAGATAGCGGAATAGAAGTCGCTTTTGCAGGCCGTTCAAATGCCGGTAAATCGAGTGCATTAAACACACTTACTAACCAACGTGGTTTGGCCAGAGTAAGTAAAACTCCAGGTCGCACTCAACTAATTAATATTTTTGAAGTCGCTGAAAACAGACGGTTAGTTGATCTACCCGGTTATGGTTTTGCACAAGTGCCATTAGAAATGAAAAAGAAATGGCAAAAAGCGCTAGGAGAATATCTAGAAAAGCGTGAGTGCCTAAAAGGTTTAGTGATTTTAATGGATATTCGCCACCCACTGAAAGATCTTGATATGGAGCTTATTCAATGGGCGGCAGACAGTGACTTACCTGTTTTAGCGTTATTAACGAAATCTGACAAGCTTTCACAAGGCAAACGTAGTGCAGAAGTATTAAAAGTGAAAAAAACCTTATCAAGCTTAAATGCTGATATTAAAGTACAAGCGTTTTCATCATTAAAGTATACTGGTTTAGAACAAGCTAACGAAGTTATTTGCCAGTGGTTAGCCGCAGAATCACTTGAAGCTGATAACAGTGACGATAACGAATATGAAGGCGATTACGCTGAGTAAACGCGTTAAGCACCAAGTTATTTCTCAACTAGCTTGGTGTTAGTTTTCAACCATTCTTTAGCTTCTTCCTCTGATTGAACGACTTGGTAACTAGCATAAGGGTTACCATATTTTTCTATCATAAATTTGGGAATTAACGGCGGGTTAATAAATAAGGTTTGAATACAATTGCTGTGTTCTGACCATAGCTGTAATTCTTTGAGGGGGTCTGCTGCTTCTTTACCGGCCCCTTCCCATTGTGATAAATCTACAATTCTTGCCCATGGCTGCTCTTTTAACGTTTGTACGGAACATTTTACTTGTTCTACGTAAGTAAACGTTTGTTCAATATTCCACGCACCAAAAAAATATGAAAACAATAAATTATTTTCTTGTTTAATAATAAAATGTCCGTGTTTTCTCATCATATACAATAGTAGTTTTTGTTAAGCAATAACCGAATTTATCAAATAATGGTATCAAGCTAAATGTTTTTTTATTCCCTTGCCCAATATTTTGTCAAGATTTGATCTGTGGCAATAAATGAACTGCATTATCTCTCTGTATGAAGTTACACATAAGACTATGTATTGCTCGTGTGAATATACTGGAAAAAGAGGTCTTCTGATTTATATGGATAAGTGTTGTTGAAAAAGTTAAAGGCAGTTATACAAGGTTATAATTGTAAGCTGCCTTTACACCAAATTATTCTGCTGAATGCTGAGTCGGTTCGTGTTTATTATAAACTTGATCCATAATCGGCTCAAAAGAGTCGGGATGAATATTGCCGATAACATTAACGAATATTGCTTCGTCATCTGAAAGAGACAACACCACTAACCCATCAATAACCTCTCCGTTAGACTTGATAAACATTAGCGAATAATCAGTGCTTTCATCATCGTTTACTCGTACAACATTTTGCCAACCGTCGGCACGCAAGTTTGCTTGAGTCTCAGCGAAATTTTCTTGAAATACATCACTGTTATCTTCAACTTTATAAACACTGATGCGTACGCCATCAACATCGTCTAATAAGGCATCAATCTCTGGATCTTCATCTTCGTCGATAATCCAGCGCGCAGTACCTATGGTTAGCGGACCTAAAGATAAGTTTACCTCGTTATCGGCTTGCCACCAATAAGGTGAGTCAATGTCAGCATAACCCGCATGACTGTGTAATCCGCTGGCGGTAATACCGCATCCCGTGAAGAAAAAGCTAGCCGTAATTGCAAATAATAAAAAGGTTTTTTTCAAAAAAAGGTTATCTATTTTCATAAGTTACTCGTTATTTAAGGTCAACATCAATGTTTAGTGATTCAGTTACTTTATTAATTTGTGCAGGGTCTATTTCGCCAACAATATTAATAAATACCGCTTCTCGTTCATCTCTTGCCTCACTGTTATTAATGACCATAACAACTAAACCATCCATAATATCATCGGTGATTTTAGTGAAAACACGTACTTTTTCATCAGCTTGGTTAACTGATACTATTGGCAACCAATTTTTTATTTTTATGTCTTCGCTGACTTTTGCAATTAAGTCTAATGCAGGCTTATCGTTACCCGCCATATTATAAATTTGTACTCGTACCGCTTTTAATTTACTGATCAATTCAGCAGCTTCAGGGTCAGACATATTCATTTTGCTAATAAAACCGAGCATGGTTGTATTTAAATTAACCATGACTTTGGGTTCACCATATACTTCCTCAAGGTTTGCAAAATCAACGTAACCACGTTCTTGAGTAATGTCATTAGCTGATGCATTACCGGTAAAAAATAATGACGAGCTTAGAAAAATAACAGCTGATAATAATAATTTTTTCATGATGTTTCCTTAAAATGATTTAGTGGTGCAAACAAACTTTGATTCAGTGGTTGTTGTATATTTTCATCAAAAACTTGTTTAATTTGACGTGCAGATTTCGTTTTTGCGAATGAAATATATTGCAATGCAAGCGCTAGCTCTTGCTGAGCATGTTGTATTTCGGCGAGTGTAGGTTCTTGATTCGTTGGTGCACTTAACATATTGCTATTAAGTAAAGCGACTGCGGTAACTGTTGCAGCTAATGCGCTGATTTTTTGCCAACTGGGTTTGAATTTACCAAAAACAACGTTGTCGCTTTTGTCCGTTTTATTAATGGCCTGTAACTTATTAGCTAAACCTGTTGGTAATGGTTGCAAGCCGATTTCGTTAATATGTTGCTCAATATGTAATGCTTGTTCCATATCGACAAGGTATTCTTGATTGTGCTTATCAGTCTTTAATTCGCTATCGTTAGACAATGCTCTTGCTAGTACTCGCGTATCTGCTGAGATGTCGTTTGTCGCTAAAAAGTTATCTAATGGTTGCTGCCATGATTTGTCATCATTCATGGGTGTACTCCTTTAAGTGGCTTCTCAATTCACGTCGAGCACGGTGCAAATATACTTTGACTTGGCTAGCCGTTAAGTTAAGTGATTGAGCGGCAATACTTTGGCTGTTTTGTTGAACGTCGCAAAGCATGATCAACGAGCTGTAAGGTTCTTTTAAGCAAGAAATAGCATTGCTTAGCCAACTGCTTAGTTGTTGGTGTTGTAAGTTTCCTGCGGGTTCTTGATGGTCCTGCGTGACTTGATGTTCGTCTTCCACTTGACTGTGTTCTTTACGTTTACGTAATTTATCAATACAAGCGTTGCGGGTAACCGCAGAGAGCCAAGCAGACATTTTTTCAATGTCTACTTGCTCAAAGCTATTCCATAAACGCGTAAAAACATCTTGGGTTATATCTTCTGCTTCATGCTTATCGCGCAAAATATATAAGGCTAACGAATAAATTCGTTGCTGATGTTCTTCGATTATTTTATTAAATTTATTTCCTTTCATAGTTATAATTACGCACGACTTTGCGAAAGGTTACAAATTTATTTGTTTATTTTTTCTTTATTTTAAAAGAGTACCTCTAAACCGATAGGGATAATAAGCAAACCACCACATCCGTAAGCCATTTTTTGAAAGGTATTAGGGTAATTTGTCTTAATGCGCACACCGAATAATGGCTTTAAAATATCGATACGACGAATAATTTCAAAACAGATAAAACATAATAAAATGGTCAGTAAAATAACACTGATAGGTTCTATAATTGGCCCCAAATCCATAGGTGCTAAGTTATAAGCCAATACAATAATAATTGTTTGATGCAAAATATAAAAAGGGTAAACCGCATCGTTAAAATAATTTAATAAAGGGGATTTTTTATTTAAGTATTTATAGGCAAGTGCCAATACCATTAATACACCGACAACACGCGCGAGACTGTAAATAAGCATACCAGTGATAATTAACCAAGGTGGAGTAGAGTCGTCTAGTGTTAACCACACGGTATTATAAAAACTGATAAAAGCGATTAATAATATTAAGAAAGTAAGCAGTAATAGTTTTACATTAACTTTTAATTGGCGCCAAAAGCTCGTATGCCAGCCAATTAAGTAACCGTAAAGTAAAAAAGTAAAACCTAAAGGGTAGCGATTAGTGTCTTGATCCCATGTTATTTGAATAATAAATATAGGCAGGCTAAGTATTAATATTATTACGCTGATATGTTGTTTGAACAGCCAATCGAACGCTTTTGTTACGTAAGAGGAGTTTAACAATGGTAACAGTACAACTATCGCCAGAGAATATTCCCACAACGAACGTAAATACCATAAGTGATTTACGTCCCAATGTGGCCAAATGCCGGCTTGATACTTATCGAAAAGGACACCATTGTCTGTAAACATTGCCAAATAGAATTGCCAATATGACAAATCTAGTGCACCATTTGCGGTCATTTCTACATAAAGCTGCGGTGGAACAATCACCAAAATACCAAACAGTAATGGCAAGAGTAAGCGTAAACTTCTAACAAATGCATAACGTACTAAAGAGACTTTCACTAAAATAAATCGGATAGCAATACCGGAGATAATCCACAAAGATGCCATTCGCCAAGGTTCAACAATAAGCATGAAGTTTTCTAATGTTTGTGATTGATAAGCACTTTTGAAATGAAATCCCCAATTTGCTACATACAACATACCAATGTGATAAAAAATAAGTAAGCCAAAAACAAGAATACGCAACCAGTCGAGGTCGTATCGTCTTTCAGGCATTCCTTGCTGGGCAGGAATAAAATATTTTGTTAAAAAGTTATTCGATTGAACAGTCATTTGCTCACCTTTAATAGATAAATAATATAGTAGAATAATGACAGGTGTTTTTTAGATCAAAAGCCCAAAAGGCTTAGTAAACAGTGTGTGGGGATAAACGGTGGTTGAGAGGGATGAAATGTTTTGCTTTAATTCTTGTTGTGCTATTTTAATCGAATGAATAAATTACAGCATTTTCAAAAATATAAATTTCGTTACGAAGTCGTTACCATCTTTTGCTACTTTTTAATTAACGCAGCCATTTTAGCAACTTCTGTGGTCATGGAAGCAAACCGTTCTGGTGAGCGAAGTTTTCAATTATGGGAACCTTTTGTTTGGGAATTCAGTAGCGCATTATCCACCATGATGTTACTACGTGCTTGTGTGTGGTTATTAAAAACATATACTTTTGATTGGGGAAAAGTAAAAGTTTTTTTTGGCATTTACTTGTTCAGTTCATTAATTTATTCATTGGCACATGTTGCCATTATGGTCTCGATACGTGAACTCGTATATTGGTCACAATCACTTGATTACGACTTTGGCAATATCTTCATTGAGTTTTTATACGAATATCGCAAAGATTTGTGGAGCTTCATTTTCATTTTAATTTTCATCAAAGGTTATGGCTTCATTGTTAGCCACTTACAAGGTGAGGCTAGCCCAATCGCTGTAGGTGAAGAAGAAAACGTTACTCAACGATTTGATCGTCTATTAGTTAAAAAATTAGGCAAAGAATTCATCGTTAAAGTTGAAGATATAGAGTGGCTTGAGTCATCTGGAAATTATGTAAACTTACATAGCAAAGGGCGCATATATCCAACAAGGGCGACACTCACACAATTGATATCTCAAATTGAAGAACAAGGGTTTTGCCGTATTCACCGTTCGCATGCCGTTAACCTAAACAATATCGACTCAATCACACCATTAAGCAGTGGAGATAGTGAAGTAAAGCTGAGAGATGGAAAAATATTGAACCTATCGCGGCGATACAAAGACGCGTTTAAATCAAAATTGTTATAAATCTATAATTTAACTTAAACCGTTTTCTTAAATTTTAGACATAAAAAAACCGATGAAAACAAGTTCATCGGCTGGATAGCTTTGGGGAAGCTAAAATATAAAATTATTACAACAGGTGTTCGCTAAAAGGGAACAACTGCATTATAGAGTAACAACTCTATTAAAGTAAAGTTAAAAATAAAGTAATTACTCAACTTTATTGGTTTAGTATCGATAACGGCCCTTTATTGGTTATGTGGATCGTCACAAATAATGAGAACTGCGTCACACGATGAGAAAATTTAACATTTAAGTTACACCTCAGTTTATTTTTGTAACTCGTCAATGATCCAATAAGGTCAGCAAAGATACGAAAGCGGACGATCCTCCGAAGGTAAAAACATGGATCTTTTGATGATGACTTCTGTCGATAAGTCTTTAATCCTGGAATGTGAACTAAGCCACCAAAGCGGTCATAAAGGACTTAAGCCACATTGATGGTTTTCTCAATAGCATTGCCACTGGAAAAGTGGGCAGTTTCGGTTGTTTTAAGCAATTTGCGGCCTTTAAATTAATGTTCTTTGTTAGGAAACTGGGGGATGGGGATCTTCTACGGAATTAGATCTAAACTCTAACTTAGGCTTAATCAGAGGCTTACTTTTTTGGCGTCTTAGTATGATAGGAAGTATTATTAAAAAAATACCAACAATTGTCAGCCAATCAGGAACCTCGTCGAACCAAGTAATACCAAAGAGTGTCACAAAGATAAGGCCTGAATATTCAGCCAAAGCTATCTGTGATGTATTAGAACTTTTGTAAGCAGATACAGCACAGCCGTGATAGCCCATAGTAAATAATGCACTAGCAGTAATTAACATCAATTCAAACCAAGATATTGGTTGCCAGAAAAAAATTGCGAATGCGCCCGAAACGGGTAGTGACATAAGACTTGTCCAGAACAAAGTAACAGTGATAGGCTGTGTCGTTGGTAACTTTTTAACTAGTACATTATAAAGTGCCAAGGTAAAAGCGCACCCTAAAGCGAATATAGTTGCCCAATGAAGCTGTGAAGGGCGTAAAACGATTAAAACTCCAGTAAAACCAATCAAAGTAGCAATTATTTTAGTTGATGACATTTTTTCACCTAAAATTAAGGCTGATAATGGCAACATGATTAGTGGTGCGGTATAAAATACAGCATTCGCCGTTGTTAAGGGCAAGTGTGTTAGTGCAACCATTAAAAAACCACTACCTACTAGCACTAAATGTGCTCTAAGTAGCGTTACTTTAATACTGCCAGCTTGTCGTTTACTCACAGTTGTATTAATCCAAAATGGCAGTAGTATTAATACGCAAAGTAATTGTCGAATAAATACATATTGAAAAGGTGATACGGCACCATCTAAAAGTTTTACTGCTACATCTGATATAGATGCTGACAAATTACCTGTAACTAGGAAAATAATGGCAACAGTAACAACGGGTAAGGCTTTCATCATACTTTGTTTAACCGCATATTAATATGGGGGATATCATCTTCTAAGTACACAGGTGAGATAGCTTTAAAACCATATTTTTGATAATACGCCAATAGATATTCTTGTGCGCCAATATCAATATCTTGATTCGGCCATAGTCGCTCGCAGTGCTCTAAAATAGTCGATAAAAGTTGTTGACCTAAGCCATTTCCTCTATGGTTTTCACTAATAGCGACCCGCCCAAAACTGGCATTACTATAAGATATGCTTGGACTCATTAGGCGGGAATAGGCAATCAAGCTTCCGTCCTGATAACCTAGCAGGTGGTATACACCATCAAAGCGGTCTTTATTATCGAGTTCTGGGTAAGGGCAGGTTTGCTCTACTACAAATACATCAACTCTAAGTTTTAATATTTCATAGAGTTGTTCTGTTGTTAATTGCGAAAAGGTAAGGCATAACCAGTTCATAATGATTCTCGGCGTCAAAATTGAAATTATGACTGAACTTTAACGCAAATAATTTAGGGGTTCATTAACCTATGTTAAGATGCTAAACGTTTTTTTATGCGGCTTAAACTTATTGGTGTGACTCCAATATATGAAGCAACTTGATAGTCCGATAAACGCCTCTCTAAATCAGAAAATCGTTCAATAAATAGTTTGTAGCGAGCTTCAGGGCTGTGCAATAACATGAAACGCTCTTTATTTTCTTTATGTAATAGTTGATTCTCAACTAGCCACAAATAAAAAGGATGCCGTTGTTCTCGCAACTGCTGAATTTGAGTTAAAGGTAACCTGACAAATTGACTTGGTGCTAGAGTTTCAACTAAATAGGTCGATGGTTCTTTTTGAATTACGCTTTCAAAATTGATTATACAATCACGCGCCCAATAAAACTCTTTAGTGAATTTTTTTCCTTCAACGGTGAGATAGCAAGCATGACATAAGCCTTCAATTAAGAAATATATATGCTCAACTTTATCACCTTGATATGAGAGTATCGTGCCAGTAGGTACACCTAAATACTCTGCTTCTTGGTAGAGTAGTTTGGCTTGCTCTAGTTGAAAGCCGTGTTGTTGTAACAAATCAATGAAACTCTGACTCATGATTCCCTTTGTGTTTACGCAGTTGTAGTTAAGCCATTTATTAAAGCATACTACATTCCTCATACCTGCAAAGTTAATAATTAGAATTTTGATATTATTAACTGGTAATAGTCACTGCGGGCGTAAAGTAAATAATCAGCTGATGACAGCTTAAACCAGTCTCACAGCCGAGCAGAAAATCTTGGCTAATATTGCCCTAAATATGTTCCTGAATTTACAAAATCTAATGTCTATATATGGCTAAGAGAAGCATTCTTCTCTTTCATACGCATAATGTCTGCTATCAATAAATTTAGTGCTTCAAACCATACTTATAGTCCCTTCAAGAAGGAGCACTATTATGTATAACAGTAAATCAACCTCACGAAAAACCTGTTGGAATAAAGGCAAACTAGTTGGTCAAAAACTTCCCCTTAAACTCGAAGAAATATGGTCAATTAGGATACGGTTAGAGCTGGCAAATAACCTGCGAGAATTAACGATGTTTAATTTGGCTTTAGACTGTAAATTACGCGCCTGTGATTTTATTAAACTAAAAGTTTTGGATATTGCTCATGGATCTAACATTCAATCCAGAGCCATGCTTATTCAACAGAAAACAGGCAGTTCAGTTCAATTTGAATTAACCGATAAAACTAGGAAATCACTGCAAGAATGGATAGCGCAAAAATCTCTTAGTTCTGGTGATTATTTGTTTGGCAGTAGAGTAAAAAAAGATTTTCATTTAACTACTCGCCAATATGCAAGGATCGTTAAAAAATGGATTTCAAGTATAGGATTAGATATCACGTTATATGGTACTCACTCCATGAGACGAACCAAAGCATCCTTAATCTACAAGAAAACAAAAAATTTGAGAGCTGTTCAAATATTACTTGGGCATACGAAACTAGAGAGCACAGTTCGTTATCTTGGTGTCGAAGTAGATGACGCGCTTGAGCTTTCGGAAGCAACAGATATTTAATACCAATAAAGGCATGGATGCTTTCTTCAAAGATACGATAGCTGACCTTTCACTAATTCGTTTTTATCACTCGTCTGTGCGCTAAGCGGAATCGAAGGCTACAAAAAAGTAATGTATACATAGAAAGTATTATCAATAGTGGCTCACACTAAG
>Ga0209291_1001041_pt1 | contig 25570 bp, 22 predicted proteins | sample GOMGulsemesocosm_FD_184633 | JGI IMG/M metagenome (GOLD analysis project Ga0209291, IMG submission 184633) | Methane-oxidizing microbial communities from mesocosms in the Gulf of Mexico - GOM9B Gulf of Mexico (SPAdes) (version 2) | ecosystem: Environmental > Aquatic > Marine > Cold seeps...
GAGCGTTACACCGTCATGGGCCGACAAGGTGTTATATATTTAGAGCATAAGAGCGATAACGAGTCGTTAGCTAAAATTAAATACCACTATTTCACACCGGATGATCAACTATTATTTTCAGGTGGAGGAATGACCGCAACTTTCCCTGATTGGAAGGCCGTAGCAAAGAACCCGCAAGCTCAATTAGCACGTTATAATAATTTGTTTTACAGTGATAGTTTTAAACGGTTTTCTGAGCAAGCCTGTGTTATTACTGATAAAAAATGGATTGGAACGGCTGGTAGAAAAAAGCAGTTTATGGTTGAACTGAGTAAAACTGATAATAGTGAATTACAAATGGGTGGATTGAAACAAGGTGAAAGCTATCAATTTTATTGCTCCATAAATTCACTATTGCTAACGTTAAAACGCAATTAGTTTTTAACCTTAGTGTTTTTCGGCACGCTTGGTGATAAAGTGTCGCTGCTTTCGAATACAATAGTGGTTTTTTATGACAACTGATACTCAACTCGAGTTTGATCAAGTACTAGATCTCGATATATTAGAACAATATACGCAGGCCATTGGTGGTCAGGCATTACTTGGTAGTGTGGAGTTATTCGCTCAACAATATCCAGAGTATTTATCAATATTGCGTGGTCATTTTGATAATGCTGATTATGACTTAGCGGCTGAAGAAGGTCATAAAATGAAAGGTGCGGCTGGTGCTATCGGGTTGGCCAGATTAGGTCAATGGGCGCAACTAATTCAACATCGCGACAGCGAAGACTGGATGACTAATACACCTAATGTCATTAAATTATTAGAATCGACTTATGAAGCTGATATTGAAAAATTACGCGAATATTTAAATTGTCATTAAGTTAGTCTATTTCTTCGAGAACCCCCCAAGGCTATGTACTCAATAACGAGCATAGTCTTTGCTTTATTCCCCCCACTTGTACAGGTTAAAATTAACGATAACGGCGTTATTCTCAATGCCATTTGCCAGCTATTGCTCGGTAATATGCACATCCCTGTGGAAATCAATCGAGCGCCTTGTTCTAATAAATTTTTCCTACACACAACAAGATCACTTACTTAAAATTGTATAACAACGATGGGAATATTTGTGTTGCTTGATGAAGTGGAGTTTTAAGGGAGTAGATGAAATAAGTAACCCCTAATGATCATCAGGAGCTACTGTTAGTTGTGTTTCTTTACACTAAAGCTAACTGCTATTTTAGGTTTTCAAGGAAGTATTCTGTCATCATTGTTTTCAAATGAAGCGTAGTCCCTTTACCTTCCCATAAACCGTGGCTACGGTTAGGGTATGACATTAAGTCGAACTGCTTATTGTGTTTAATTAATTCGTTAATTAAACGCTCACTGCCTTGGTAATGAACATTGTCATCGCCTGTGCCGTGAACTAATAACAGCTTACCTTGTAAATTTTTAGCATAGTTAATCGCTACACTTTCTTCGTAAGCTTCTTTATTATCTTTAAGTAAACCTGAATAGCGTTCTTGATAGATAGTGTCATATAAACGGATATCAGGTACAGGTGCGTTAGCAATACCTACTTTGTATTGTTCTGGGTAACGAAATAGTGCATTTAGTGTTGAAGTACCGCCACCTGAATGTCCCCAAATACCAACGCGAGATTCGTCAATGAATGGGAATTTCTTCGCCATTTCTTTGACTGCATCAGACTGGTCACGAGATGGAACAACACCAGCTTTAGCGTAAATAGACTTTCTCCATGCACGGCCTTTAGGTGCTTTTGTACCGCGGTTATCAATCGAAGCAACTAAGAAACCTTTTTGAGTTAATAGTTGATCCCAAAGGTATGAACCACCGCGCCAGCTATCTTTTACCGTTTGACCAGCAGGCTCGCCATAGACATAAAAAATGATAGGGTATTTTTTGCTAGGGTCAAAGTCAGCTGGTTTAGTAATGTAGCCGTCTAATAACACGCCGTCGTGTGCTTTAACTTGGAAGAACTCAGTTTTACCAAGACTAAGATTAGCAAGTTTTGCCTTTAGTTTTTTGTTTTCTGTAAGCACACGTTGTGTTTTATGCGATTGCAAAGACACTAAACGTTTAGTTGATGGCACGTCAAAGCTAGAGTGAGTATGAATCGCCCATTGGCCTTTAGCATCCATGTAATAGCTATTAGTGCCAACAAAGTTTGCTGGTGTTACACGTTCTTTTTTACCGCTACCATCAAGATATGCACGGAATAAGTAACGTTGAGCAACGTCATCTGGAGATGCGATGAAATAGACTAAACCGGCTTCTTCATCAATTGATTTGATTGATGTGATGTCAAAAGCGCCCGGTGTTAAATCAACCACTGATTTACCATCACGAGAGATTTTGTAAATGTGACGCCAGTCATCTTGCTCACTGATCCATAAGAATGACTTACCGTTATCAATCCAAGTAACGTCGTAAACCCACTCAATGAATGTTTCTTCTTTTTCTGTATAGATATGGTTTAACGAACCATTTTTAGCAGAAACCAAATAAACTTTATTAGTATCTTGCTTGCGGTTCATGCGCTGAACAATGATTTCATCACTGTTATCAGCCCAGCTCATACGCGGGATATACATTTCGTGTGCGTCGCCTTCAAAGTTCGCCCACACTGTTTTTTGCGTATTTAATGCGACCATGCCCACTTTTGCAGCAGGGTTCTTTTCGCCAACTTTCGGGTAAGGAAAAGTGGTTAACGTCGGATAAAGTGAATCCGTATTGTTAATCATAGTGAAGTTTTTTGAGCCACTAGTATCTAACTGCCAATAAGCAATCTTGCTACCATCAGGGCTCCAGCGGAAACCATCTCTGATGCTAAATTCTTCTTCATAAACCCAATCAAACAAGCCATTAATTGTTGTTTTTGAAGCATCAAACGTAAGTTGGGTCACTTTTTTCGAGCTTAAATCTTGAACGTAAATGTTATCAAGGTAAACGTAGGCTACTTTGCTGGCATCTGGTGAGAATTTTGCGAACATGATACGGCTGTCTTGGTAATCGCTACCGCCAACCTTGGTAAGCTTAGCTTTTTTCTCTGAAGTGGGCTTTAAGTCAAGTACGTAGTAATCACCACGAGAGTTTGAGCGCCATACTTTTTTAGAGTTGGTGAAAATCAATACTTGGTTACGATCTTTCGACCAAATGTAGTTATGTATTGATAGTGGCTTCTCAGCGCCTTCTGGAATTAATTGCTCAGCAGAAATAAGCACCGTGCGTTTGTTTGTTTTTGGATCGTACTGGACGATGTCACGACCTGCGCTTTTCATCTCGCCTTTTTTATTTTTCATTTTGAAGCTAGACTTTTCAACAGCAGTATAGCCAGAACCGTCACTTAACCAACGAATACGGCCAATCCATTCTGAGCGAAATTCACCATCTTTATAAATTTGTTCAAGTGTTAAGGGTTTTTCAACTGATTTGCTAACAACAGTATCACTAGTGGCTTGACAGCCACTTAATGCAATACCTAGACCTAGCGTTAAAGCGAGGCGTTTAAATAAACGATTTGAGTTCATTTTAGATCCTAAGTTTATGGGCGATATAATAAAATTGGTTACAAGGTATAGCAGTTATTTAAATTATCCATATATATTTTGTAACAAGCCTTGAAAAACGTCCATTGAGGTGCAATTTATCTTTATACTACATGCCATTAAAAATTACGGTGTCACTCATGCGAATCCCTCGAATTTACCACCCACATGCGCTCGAAGTCGGACTTAATGTTGAACTGGGCTCTGACGCCGCTAATCACGTTGGCCGCGTATTGCGCCTACCTGTTGATGCTCAGATTATTTTATTTAATGGTCAAGGTGGTGAATACTGCGCAAAGTTAATTGAATCAGGCAAGAAAAATGTCAGCGCTTTTGTGGAAACGTTTAATGATAAATGCATTGAATCACCACTTAGAATTCATTTAGGGCAAGGGGTTTCTCGCGGCGATAAAATGGAGTTAACTATTCAAAAGGCAGTTGAGTTAGGTGTTACCGAAATTACACCGCTATTTACTGAGCGCTGCGGGGTAAAGCTCAGTGGTGAACGACTTGAAAAGAAATTGAATCAGTGGCACAAGATTGTAATTAGCGCTTGTGAGCAATGTGCTCGTAATACGCTGCCTGTTATTCATAAGCCAAAATCGTTAGAGGTGTGGGCCAGTGAACAAACTAATGAGCTAAAGCTTAATTTACACCCTAGAGCTAGTTACAGTATTAATAGCTTGCCAGAGCCGCAGCACGGCATAAGATTAGTAATCGGCCCTGAAGGCGGTTTATCTGATGCTGAAATTGACTATGCATCACAACAAGGTTTCGACGAAGTACTAATTGGTCCACGTGTTCTAAGAACTGAAACGGCAGGTTTAACAGTGATCAGTGCCCTGCAAACAAGGTTTGGCGATTTAGGCTAAACCAACACATTATTTAAGGAATTAACATGACAATAAAATTAGGTATTTTGATGGATCCAATTAAGGATATAAACATCAAAAAGGACAGTAGCTTTGCCATGTTAATGGAAGCTCAGTCACGTGGTTACGAGCTTTATTATTTGGAAATGAATGATTTGTATTTAGAGCATGGGCACAGTTATGCCCGCGTTGCACAAATCACCGTGAAGAATGATCCTAATGATTATTATCAATTAGGCGATTTTCAAGAAATACGATTGAGTGATTTAGACGTATTATTGATGCGTAAAGATCCCCCCTTCGATACTGAATTTATTTACGCAACCTACTTATTAGAACGTGCTGAAGACGAAGGGCTATTGGTCGTTAACAAACCGCAAAGCCTACGTGATTGTAACGAGAAGCTTTACACGGCTTGGTTCGCTGATTTAACGCCGGCCACTTTAGTGACTCGCCGTGAAGATAAGATTCGAGAATTTTACGCTACTCACAAAGATATGATTCTAAAGCCGTTAGATGGCATGGGCGGCTCTTCAATCTTTCGAGTTAAAGAAGGGGATGCTAACGTAGGCGTAATCATTGAAACACTGACGCAACTAAATACCGTTTACACAATGGCCCAAGCTTTTGTACCTGATATTAGCAATGGCGATAAACGTATTTTAATCGTTGATGGTGAACCTATGCCATATTGCCTTGCTCGCATACCAGCTGAAGGTGAAACTCGCGGCAATTTAGCCGCTGGTGGCCGCGGTGAAGCACGTCCGCTTTCTGACACCGACTGGGAAATAGCCCGCCGTATTGGCCCTTCACTGAAAGAAAAAGGCCTTATTTTTGTTGGACTTGATGTGATTGGCGATAAAGTTACTGAAATTAACGTCACTAGCCCCACTTGTATTCGAGAAATAGAAGCAGCTTATGATGTTGATATCACCGGCGCTTTAATGAATGCCATTGAAGTTAGACTCGCTAATAAAGATAAACAGGTTTAACCATGACTGATGACACACTTGATTATAGTAAAGTACAACGCGTGGTTGAGAAAAAACTCAATGATGAGTTTTCTCCGGTTCATTTAGAGATCGTTAATGAATCTCATATGCACTCTGTGCCGGCGAATTCAGAAACACATTTTAAGGTTACTCTGGTCAGTAACCTTTTCGATGGTATTCGTCAGGTAAAGCGTCACCAACTGATTTATAAAGTGTTAAGTGAAGAGCTTGCTGGGCCTATTCATGCCTTAGCGCTTCATACATTTGACCCAACGCAGTGGCAGGGTGCAAATGTACCTGATTCGCCTAATTGTTTAGGTGGCGGGAAGTAATCTGGTTACAGAGATACTCAATTTACGCTCATCCATGAACTAATGCGTTATCAGCTAAAACTGATAACGTACTTTGAATGAAATGCTGTCGGCATCACGTTCATCCCAGCCTGGACTAAATAATTTAGAGAAGGGCTTGTCTTCATCTAAATTAACGCGGCCACCTCGGCTGTAAACAACATATATATTCGATAATGGGGCTATCTCATAACGATAACGAAGTTGCAGTGCCATATCTGAGATGTTGAAGTCTTTAACTTCGTTATCTCGTTGGGATAAATCACCATTATTCTCTACTTGATAATGATCCAAGCCCTGAGCTTTTAATGCAATCCACTGGAACCTAACTGTGAACTCTTGTTTGTCATCTATAGTGGCATTAAAGTCAGTGTTTATAACAAGCTCTTGGCGTTTATAGCTCGCGAGCATATTGTTATCTCTTTGCCATAATAGCCAATCATCAGATTTGGTATACCAAGTACCAAACACTAGAGAGTAGTTATCGGTAAAGTTATAACTTGGATGGGCATGAAGCATGTAGCCTTTACCCGCAACGGTGCGATCAAACATTGTGGCATGTAAGTGATAGCGCAACTTGTTAGTTGTTTCAGCATTATAAAAAAAGTCTAATTCTAAACCTCGGTCTAAATTAACAATGTCATTTCCCCTTGTTAATAAATCATCATGACCATCGGCTTCGTAAGTAGCTTGAAGCTGAATATAACGGGTATCTTTAAGCGACCAATTCGCATTAACTCGTAGTGTTGATAATAGATTGATCCCGTCATTATTTTCTTCATGCTCAAGCGTGGCAGTTATATTCTGCTCTTTGATCATGCTTGATTTAGAAAAGTCATGATCCGTTATTCTATTTTCATAGGCAAAGGATTTAAGGTTATTACGGGGTAAGAAACCTAGGTCGTTTATTTCAAACTCATCACCATAATAAGAAGCGGTGAAGGAATGGCGCCAATCATCATTGATCTGTTGTTCTACTTCAAACCAAGCCGAAGTATCATTGTATTGGTCGTTATTGTGGTCAATTTTGCTGTTAATCACTTGACCACTGATTGCAATATTCTTATTAAAGAAATAACCATAATCAACGGCCTGCACTATTGCAGTTCGATCAATGTCCGGTCGGTCAGCATACGTGAGTAAATATCCTAGGTTATAGTCGTTGGTTTTTCGTGTCACACGCGCGGCGTAATAATCGCGGCCTTGAGATAAGCTGTCATCACCCTCCATAGCCGAAAATAGACCATAACTAAAATCATCATCAATGCTAGTGAATTTTACGGCTGCTTTTATATCCGCGCCGACACCATTGCCTATATCGGGTTGACCACCAATGCGCCTTGTGTGAATAAGGCGTAAGCCGTCTGGGCTTTGCAGAGTAAACAATGATTGATTTTCAGTGAAAAATGCTCTGTTTTCATTGAAAAAGGTTTCGGTAGGTGAAAAGTTTACAACCAAATTATCACTATCAACATGGCCAAAGTCTGGATTGACAGTTAAGCTCAGTTGCTTGCTACTGTCGGGTTTCCAAAATATATCTAAGCTGGCATCAACTTCGCTATCTTTTGCAACAAAGTCTTTTCGCGCGGTTAATGATGCAAATGTTTGCAGTGATGATTTAGAAAAGTCATGGATAGACACTTTAGACAAGTCAGACAAAAATCGCTGCCTTGTGGCGGCAATGGGTTGATTGGAATATTCTTTCCCAAGGGAGACAACATTGCGCGATACATTAAGACCAATATCTCTCAAATCATTTTTTGTGGAAACCATTGGGGCAACATCCCACGGAATATGAATCTCTGTCGTCCATGTTGTTTCATTAGATGAAGTCTTTGCATGCCAAACACCATTCCATTCACTACTGAAGTTATTCTCGTTACGATAAGTGCCATCACGCATTGAACCGCCATTACCGACTGTAAAGCTATAGGCTGATGAGCCTGTACCATCAAAATCAATTACAACGGTATTAGAGTCAGCGTCCATGAATGCATCACGCGCCGATCTATTGGCATTTTGCGTTGAGATAGGTTGGTAGTTTGTTATACCTACATATATGCCATTCTCATCACTGTAATAGCGAAGCTCGGTTTTATACTCGGGCTTTAGCAACGAGTATGGGTTTGTCGTTAAAAATCGCTGTGACAGTTTGGCTGATTGCCATTCTTTTTCATTTAATAAACCATCTAAAGTGAGTGCATTAACATGGCCACTTACACTCAATATTCCTAAAGTAGCTAAGACAACGGTGGAGTTTTTCAAAATAATATCCTGTTATATTGTTAGAAAAAACTAAAGGATTGCCAGTATTGGTGATCGCGTAATATCTTATCTAAGAGCGAACTTAATCAAGTCAACATGACTAAAACCTGTAGCTGCGAGCACAGTGTATGAAAAACGAAGCAAAAGAATGATAAAGCGAGGAAAAAAGGTGACTAAAAGGTGAATTCCTTATAATTCAGACTATTAGTTAATATAATTTTATTAGCTAATAATATTAAGAAACATTATAGACCCCAACATATGAGTCATTGATGATATGATTGTATACAGTTTTCATATTCGGGTTAGAGTTTGCAATGCAGTTGATTGAGTTGGGTGAGGTAATGCTTAATGAGCAATTATCTTTAATTATTGTTGACGGTAAAGAAATCCCTCTAGATCCTAAACTACTCGATTTATTATTGTTGTTTTGTCGACGTGGTGATCAAATTATTAGCCGGCAAGATATTTTGGATAACGTATGGCCCGGATCCATAGTTACAGATAATGCCGTTAATAAACTAGTAGCAAGCCTACGGAAAATTTTGGGTGATAATTCAAAGTCGCCTAAATATATTCAAACAGTTCCCAAACGTGGTTACCGCTTAATCTGTCCCGTTACTATTAGAAATACTGAGTCAGTAGCGCCAGAGCAATCCTTGCCCCCCATTAGTTCTGCATCTGCGAAGATAGGCAAAGCAGGTTTTGTAATGTCTAAACGAAAAAAATCAGCTCTGGCTTTCGCTTTATTATTGATGTTTATGTGTTTCAGTTTACTTTTACTGCGGCCTAATACCATTGTCGCTTCATCGGTCGATAACGATATATTACGCAAAAATACGCAAGAATTGACTCGAATGTTGGGAATGGAACATTCGGCGCTAATGAGTGAGCAACAAGATTACCTTGTATTTTTACGCCAAGATGTGCAAACAGGCACGCAGCAATTATGGCGTAAAGATCTAACCAACAATAACGAATATCATATAAAAGGAGCATTAACACACATCACGCGGCTGATTAGTTTAACGGGATCTAATGAACAGTCTGAGTTGATTTATTTGGCCCAGGGTAAGCACCAATGTGCTGTGGTTAGTGCTAAATGGCTAAGTGCGAAAGAGATATCCGGCGCTAAAGTCTTATTTGATTGCTCATCACAGTTTATTTACGATATTGCTTGGCTACCCGACTCGTCGCAACTCTTCTATAGTGCACGTGCCTTAAATGAGTCAAAAAATAGAATTTACCGTTTTGATTTAGCGACTAAAACGCAGCAACTGTTGACCCAACCCGATTCAAATGGCTTTGGAAATAGAGGTATTGATGTTTCTCCCGATGGCAAAAAACTCCTAATAGTAGCTAATGATAATGACCTCAATAGCCAATTGTTCGTCTTAGAGCTAACCACAAATGAATTAATACCGGGTTTACGCATTAAATATGATATAAGCCAAGCCACTTGGCACCATGATTCTGAGCGGGTGATCTACTTTGGTCCGCCACCTTCTCATCAACTTATAATTAGTAATGTGACTGGCGAGCAACAACATACATTGCTTAATGCGTCTAATTACTTAAGTTTTCATTTCTCACGCATTAAAAGTAGTCAAGATTTATTGTTTTCTACTGTGAATTCAAACTACAGTAATCGCTGGCTAAAACAGGGGAACCTATTAAATAAAGTCAACAATTCAACGGTTTATGACACACAACCTGCGCTCGCACATAATTCAGCTAGTTATGCTTTTATTTCGACTCGAAGCGGCCAAGATCAGCTTTATCATGGTGATTTTAGAACGGGTGAAAATCAGGTAATTAGTCAGTTAAATAACCATGAAGTATTCAACTCTTTAGCTTTTTCGCCTAGCGATGAATATTTGTTATTAACAGAAGCTGCCAAATTTTGGATACTACCAGTTAAGCCATTATTGGAGGGCGAGCTTGCACAACATTTACAAAACAGTGATGTCAGCTTTCAAACTAATGGAAAATTGACTCATACGCGCTGGCTAACTAATGATTTGCTGTATTTTAAGATTCAGGAAGATGAAAAAAGTAAACATTATATATTTAATAGAATGAATAAACGCTCATTAGAGCTCTCCCAGCGCTGGTCTACGTTAGTTGCAGATCACAGCCAAACAGATTTATTTTATCTGCTAAGTAAGCATGATAGTCAAATGTATAAAGCGCCTATTAACGCGCTTAACTTTAAACCGTCAGTGCATAAGGTAACAATTGATGAAAAAGTGATTGAGCCAACAAGTCGTTTTATACCGCCCAATTATATTGATTTGAAAATACACCAACAAAAGGTGCATTACATTATGGCTACCGACGAGGTTAATGTATTTTCTAATAGTTTTAATTTACACGTACAGTCTTTGACAGAGCAAGGTGAAACAAATCCAGACCAAATATTTGAGATAACGTGTAATTGTGGATATGACGTGTCGGACTCTGGGCTGATGGTAAGTGAACGCATTAGTTTAGAGGGGGATGTTCACCGAACGGTAAATAAATAGGGCGTAGTGATAATTGTTGGTCTAATTACAGGTTGTTGAGGTAATCATCAACATGAGATTGGCTCTTAAGTTCAACTACAGTGATCCCTTTAGCTTTTACATGCTTCAAGATATTTGAATAATTTCTTCGTTTTTGATGGTATGTCTTTAGTACCCACAAAATTATTGAATTACGGCTAAAAAATGTTTGTCTAAACGACTCCACATTTCCCGAAAATAATTTTTCTTTAGTGGCAGCTCGATATATAGAGCGCGTGATTGCGCGGTATAACACGACCCTAAAAGGGTGATTAAGCCAAATGATTTGAGTGGCTCTAGGCCAAATTACATCACGAGCAACAGAGTAGTTTCCGTCGACAACCCATGACGTATTACTCACCGCTTCACTGACGAGTACTCTAAATTCTTCATCGGCTCTTTCTTGCCAATTGGGCAACCAATGCAATGAATCTAACTCGATATATTGTATGTTCTTTTTTAGGGCTAATTGCTTAGAAAAAGTAGATTTCCCACTACAACTTGAGCCTATAACAACGGTTCGATTCATTCATTTATCTCTGAGAGGTAATCAAAAGTGAGGGAAAATGCCATATACATTAAAGTGGCAGTTTATAGGTCAAAGACTTGACCTGACCAGTCATCATTAATTTTTTCAGCAACAAGGATGGCATTTTGGTGCTGATTTGCCCTCGCAAGTAAGCCTTTATTTGACCACAGGGCACTTTGTCCAAAGGGAGTCCAGCCTCCTGTTGGCTTATTATGGTTGGCCATAGCAACAAGTAAATTATATTTGCGAGCATATTGACTCATTGCTGCTGTGTCGGCTTGATAGCCAGTTTCACTAATTAGTACCCCTGCAATGTAGATGGATGCGCCTAATTTAGAGCAAGTACGTACATGGTCCAAATGATTAGCATCAGCGCAGATAGCGTTAGCGATCTTGGTATTAGACAGGCTCATTACATGATGATTATTGCCTTTTGAAAAGTATTTTTCTTCACCGGGATGCAAGTGAATCTTTTCATAAGTATCAATGTCACCCGATGGTGAAATAATAATAAGCCCTATATGAGGCAAACCATTACTCTCTAATGGCGCCCCTACACCCAGTTGAATATTATGCTTAATAGCAGACTCTATTAATGGTTTTAATCGTGTGTCATTAGGTGAAAATGCTAGCATTTTTGCTAATTGAGGTTCATATCCGGTTAGCGATAATTCTGGGAATACAAGATAAGAAACACCTAGCTGGCTAGCCTTCTCTATAGCCCTTAAGTGAGTCATGATATTGGCGTTAACATCGCCTTTTTCAGCGGCTATTTGAGCGACGGCAATTTTAAAATTGAGCACTGAAACTCCTCTAGATTTGTCTATTAATTCTTCTCTATTATTTGCGTTTATTTTCTAATAGGTTAAATACAATCAACATAAAAGAAACGCTTAATGTTAAGTCGTGCAATATCCAATATTGAATCAATCCTGATTGTAGAATGATGAAGCTAAACAATAAACTAGAAATGACACAGGATAGAAATTGATATTTGATAAATTTGAACCCTAAAAATTTAAAATATATCAGTCCGGCGCTGGCTCCAATGATGGAAGAAACAAAATAGGGCAGAATATTTTTAAACTCAAAAGCTATTTCATCGGAAAATACTTCCAAGGCAAAGAAAAGCAAAGTGATGGTCACACAGCTTGTGCTAAACCTTGTAATGGAGTCTTTATTCATTAATGAACCTATATGTTGATGATCTAAAACGGTATTGTTTTGGTTAAATTGGTTGGTTTTTCTGATGAGAATCCACCCCTTGGTTAATTTTATATTGCAAATATATCACATGAAAAATTGACGTTAAAAATGGGTTTAACCAAAGCTTGTCGCCCTTAGTTGATCCCGTTATCAAGTTAATTCTAGTACGCACCATAATTATCCATATCACATCAAAAACACTAGAAATTGCATGTATCCCAATTGAACTTTGTAGGATCGCTGGGTCCTGAAAATTTACTAACGCATAAATCAAACTAGCCAATGAAATAGTGAATAAGCTTATGGTGACTAAAATGAAAGCATTAGAAATTTTTAAGTCCGTGTTTTTATTAATCTGATTTGAAAAGTGATAAAGCTTATAAATTAAATATGAACCAATAGTTATTATGCAAAGCGTTAACGTTTTGATGACTGAAGCAACTTCAAATATTTCTTTAAAACTCTTTTTCATTTATATTTCAGCAGTGAAAAAATATAGCCAGACAATAATTTATTTATACAAAATATTCAATAGTTTATAATTTTATCGGGATTAAATTTTGAATGTAATACAAAAAATTCAAGTAATTAATGCTAGGCGTTAATTATCAATTTCACATATTAGAGATAGAACCTCTGACTTGATTAAATTAAAATTCACAAGAGTTATAATAGTTGAGAGTGCTCAAAACATGAATTTAAGTTGATTCGAAAAGTAATAGTAATTTGGATGTTATAAGGTCTATATATGTACGATCCAATACAAGATGGTAGAGAGAAAAAGATAGAATCGGTAATTTATAATGAGGCAAAACCGCCACGTATGTACTCTGATTTAGTCCATAATTTTTGGGAACTCAAAACAGATAAGAAGTTATCAGACGACTTTTTTCTTCACGCTTTACCAGATGCCTGTGTGAATATTTTATTCAACCAAAATGATATTAATATTGCAGGAGTTACGGCACTACGCACCACATATGAAGCACTGAATTTAGGTAAGACGTTTCATTATGTTGGTATACAATTTTTTCCTGGGGTGTGGCAGGGAAACCAGAATGAAACTTCCGATAGATTTGTTGGCTCCCCCTATATTGGTGAGTTACCTTTGGTTGAGGTTAGCAATGAACTATCTCAATTAAGTTTTGGTAAGCAGCAGTCGATATTAACAGCATTGGTCGCTACTTTACTTGATCGTAAGTTAATAGCTGTGAATGTGATAACAGCTCAAATACTCGCAAATCTAGAGGGTATTAATACCGTGTCGGACATGGCTGCTGTTACAAATATATCGGCCCGACAATTACAGCGAACTCTAAAAAGAACCACTGGATTTTCGCCTCATGATTTCCTCAAAGTGTTACGGTTACAACAATCATTCAAGCAACATTATCTGGAGTCTTATACGGATCAGTCGCACTTTATTCATTCATTTAGAAAAATAACAGGATACACACCTGCCGAATATTTTCGTAAGTTTGATGTCTGATTTATACAATACTTAGGTTTTTAGGTTGATTACCATGTTCAAAACTCAAACCTAACGAAGGAAAAATAATGAAGCAAAATGCAATTGGATGGTTCGATATATATGTGAACGATATGGACAGAGCCGTTGATTTCTATCAACGAGTTTTCAATACAACACTAGAAAGTTTGGGAGATCCTACGGACAGTAGCGTGATAATGAATAGTTTCCCCACTGATATGACGGCTTATGGTGCCGGCGGAGCTCTCGTCAAAAGAGAAGGGATTAGCGCTATCACTGGTGGCACCATTGTGTATTTTGGTGTCGAAGATTGTTTGACCGAAGAGTCACTGGTTGTGGCCGCTGGTGGTCAGGTCGTTAAGCCAAAAATGTCAATTGGTGAGTTTGGTTGGGTAAGTGTATGCATGGATACTGAAGGGAATCTATTTGGTCTCAGTTCAATGAAATAATTCGGATTTTAGTGCCGTAGATACTTATCAATTGTTTGGCTCATTGAGGTTAAATGAGCTAAGCGATTAAAAATGGAAAGACTTAATGGCACTCATAGTGATATTAAATAGTATTTAACGTTTTAAACTTCCTGACCTTAGTACGCATATTCATCATGGGTGATGATGTATTAAATTGAATCATTTTCCCCAGCGTATATTTCTCATACCATGGCACACCATAAAGCTGATGATTATCTAAAGAATCTACTAGAGCTAGAATTTTACCCGTCGTGATTGTGAATTCCTCAATGAGTTCATCGTAAGTGTGATTGTGATAATGAGCGTGAAATTGCTGAGCTAATTGACCGAGTTCATTCCATTTATACCCTGTGTCAGGAAAATCAACGGGTTGGTTTTTAGACCTCAAATCGTACCACTTTAAAACTAATTTCCCCCAGCCAATGAGATAAGCGACCGTGTCACAGGCACTAATTTCGGTTCCTTTAACATTGCCAGCAACACCTATTTTTCGAGAAACTTGAGATGGTATGGTGGAATAGTCTGCTAATGTTTTTTTAAAGGCTACGGTTATTGCCTTATGTAGCTCTTCTTTATTTTTAGGGACTGATGACAATGAGGACTCCATAACATAATGAGGCATAGAACTTTCATTCATTAACCAATGATTTTTAATCGTAAGACAATAATTTAGTTATATCAGTTTTTCAACGGTTTATGGTGTGCTGATGTTAGTTAACTAATATTACTACGATAGTGTGCACTCACTTTCTTTGTTGTGTTTAAATGCTGATGCACAGTGCAGAAATTTTTCTTGAATATTAATACCTATAAATTCTTTCGATTTACCAGGTTTTAGCTGAAAGTCATCTAAAGGAATGCTGGTGCATATTGAAGCCGTGGTCTTTTGCTCACATCGGTGAGAGGAAACTTTAAAAAAGCACGTTCCCGATTGGCTTTCGACACAGATAAAACGAGTTGATTCATTGGCCACAGATACTTGTACCGTCATCTTAGTGTCATGAATTAAAGAAGACAGGGTGCGCTCTGAATATGAATAATTTACCGAAGCATCACACCCCGTTAGTATTGAAATGACAATAAATAATGTAACTCGCATGCATAACTCCCATGTATCGCATTGCTTTAAAAATGAGGCTGGTTAAATCAATATAAATTTAACCGGACTTTGCTCATGATACGCTATGGCGCTTCTGTGACGGTATAGGTTACCGATACTATTTTCCAGTCTGCTTCAACTTTGACTAAATCCCAAGATTCAGTGCCAAAGGCTTTTTTTATACCATTCATGTTGTCACTATAATTAAAATGAACAGAAGCTAAGTAACCGTCTGTATCAATTTTAATGTTCCACATTTTCTCTTCTTGTTGGCCTTCATCGCTGATCATTTTTACTGGAGGGCCATATTTTGCAAAGTTTATGGTTCGTGGAAAGTCAGGATTATCTTTTCTATTAGCTTTGACCATTTCATCACTAAAGACTGCTATCCAAGGAATATTGTCGCTATAAAAAAGTGTTTTAAATGTGTCTTTGTCCTTATTAATTATCGATAATCTGAATGTTTCAATGACCGATTTTATCTCTTTTTTAGAGGTTGCTGACTCGACGCCTGCACTTACAGGCGAACCAAAAGTGAAGGTTATTAAAACGATTAATATTCCAGTAAATTTCATTTTTTATCCGTTGTTATTTAAAAAGTAATGCCAGTCTAATTGTTTAACTTTAACCTGACCCCAGTTATTCTGGTTCTGTATCAAAGCTACCTTCAATCCATTGCTCACAAGTCTCAAAACTGAGTATATTTTGTGATTCAAGCTTATCTAATTTATCGAATAAGTCATTATAATTTCCGGACGGAGTGACATTAATCGTAAATAGATCGTCATTCCATCCTTCGTAGCCAATGTGCTTGGTTATTATCGACTTTATCACTTCAATATGTTCTTCTTTACTTTTATTGTCGGAAAATATAACCCTGAGCGTTTGATGCCCACTTACCTCTACAACCTCAAGTATTTCAGGCTTTAAATCAGCACTATCTGCGATTGCTTTTACTACATCATCGTAATTTAGCCCATAAGAAAAAAATGGAATATTTTTCAACTGGTAGAGATTTTCTCCGACGGGTTTTGCCCACATCGACTCCCCACCAACAGACCAGTGGTTTGGTAAATCCACGTGTAACTTAACTAAAGTATTCTGAGTCATCATTTATCCACTCACAGTGTTTTATCCATAATTCACGATAGTAACGAATTAAGGTTTGTGTGATTATTCCTATTTATTTTCGTTAAATGTTGCTGCTTTCTTCAAGTAAACTTTGGATTTTTCAATATCGCCGTTGCTTAAGTAAGTATTCCCTAATGTTTTTAATGCATGAATCTGAACTCTTGAGCGAAGTAAATTAGAATCAACAGCGGTTTTTAGATAAGAAATTGCTTTTGTTGATTCCCCCTTGGCCAAATGAATCATACCGAGTAATTTAGATACATAAGCGCGGTCATAATCGGTTTTTGGGGTTAATTTTTTAGCGAGGACAAGTGCTTTTTTATAATCATTTTTTTCGTAATAGTTATATATAGTGGCTAATTTTTTACCGACGCTTTCACTTAATATGGTTACTTTCGTTGTCGAATTTGATGCAGACGCGAAGACTGTTATTGATACAGCTAATAATATAAAAATTAGATTTTTCATGGTGATTTCCAGAGGTAGTAATTGTGCTAAATACATTGGGACAATCGTAATACCTAACTGATATTCAATGACTTCAAAGTTCCATCCCTTTCCGAGAAGTAATTTAGCATCAAAGGACAGACTGCACAATGATGTTAAGTTGTTGAGTTATTGTGCGAAAAACACAGAGTATTATTGGTATAAGTATTAGGAAAGCAATGTTGAATAAAATTGTTCTCGCTATATACACGCATCAGAATTCAGGTGAGTTTACGCGATAGCAAATTACAAATTTGTTAATTCCACGGGGCCTAGTGACAATAGGGCGATTTTTATTGTGTAGATAATTACTGAGCAGTAACTGAGGCTAGGAGCTTGATAAGGCATTAATGATATGACGTTTTGGAATGTCTCTTTTTGCTTTTCTTGATTAAATGTCATGAGCGCGATGACTGCGCTCATGAGATTATTTAGGTTACGAGCTCTTTACCCAGCGGTAAAGTTCTTTCAAGCTTGGATTTTTACCTGTTTTTAGAATACCTATACGGTATATCTTGCCAACAAAGCTAAATACAAAGGCCAGTGTCGCTATATTAACCAGCATCGCAATAATCAACTCTATTGTAGGGATTTCTACAATAGCCATGCGAACAGGCATCACGATGATTGACGCGAATGGCACCATTGATGCGTATTGCGCAATAATATTAGTAGGATCATTCGCTAACGAGAAGCAAATGTAGAATGGAATCATGATGATAATCATGATTGGAAGTGCGCCTTGTTGGGCTTCACTCATGTTATCAAAAATAGCACCAACCGCTGCATATAAGCCAAGGAAAGTGACCAAACCAACCGCATAATTAAGGACGAAATAGGTGACTTGCCCAATCGATATCGAGATATTGAGTTCTTCTGGCAGCATCAATAAACTCGTTGCGCTCACAAGAATAAACGGAATCATCCAAATAATTATTTGCAACAAGCCTGCGCCACTGGTGCCAATGATTTTAGCCGTCATTAACTCTTTCGCGCTAACCGATGACAATAATACTTCTACTACTCTATTCTCTTTTTCTTCGACTACGTTACGTAACAGGTTAGTGCCAATCAGTAATAGGCTCATGTACAGCAAAAAGGCGAATAGGCCAGCCACGATATAAGCGCCCAAACTATCTTCTTGTGCGTCATTGTTCTCTGTGATCTTAAATGTAGTTAAGGAAACACCATCTTGTGCATAATCAATATCTTTTGACGAAAACGCTTTACCAAAAAAGTAATGCTCTATCAGAATCTTATTAATAAGATCTTTGGCCTTCCCAGTCAGGTTAGAGTTCTTTGGATTGGCAGAGTAATACTCAATTTCCTTTTCTTGCTTATCACCATTAGGTATAAAGAATATACCGTTGAGGTCATCATTGAGCATATTGCTTTTTTGCTCTTTGATATACTTTTTAAACTGAGCAGCGTCTTGTGAACTAAGCTTGATGACTGTATTTTCGTCAATTAGCTCACTTTTAGAATCAATCTCTTTTTGCAATAAAGATACCAGCGCCGTGTTCTCGGCAACAATTTCAATATTGACTCGTTTGCCTTCATCAAAAGTCATGATGAACGCTTGAAGACCAATTAAACCAAATATGAGTACGGGCACCAAAATGGTCGAAAGTATAAACGCTTTCGTCATTATTTGGCTTTTAAGCTCTCGCTTTATAATCGCAAAAGTACGTTTAGAAAATGGATTAATCATGCGCAACTTCCTCTGTTTTATCTCCGGTTAAATCTACAAATATGTCATGCAAGGAGATGTCGTTTGCATCAAACTTTTTAATAATGATATCGTTTTCAATCAGGAGTTTTAATAATGTCTGAGTATCATCAGCAGACTTCAATCGTATGCCAGTAGCACGGCCATAATCTTCAACGCTTTCGATTATCGGATGACCATTTAGAAATGAAATATCGCCCTCATAAATAACATTAACGTTGCGCTGGCCATATTTTTTCTTAAGCTGGGCAAGATTGCTATTTTCGACCAACTTACCCTGATGAATAATGGCGATGTGATCACACATTTTTTCAGCAAAATCCATGAGGTGAGTAGAAAAGATAATCACTTTCCCTTGCTGCTTCAAATCTAAAATAATCTCTTTGAGGATATTAGTGTTGATAGGGTCAAGACCGGAGAACGGCTCGTCAAGAATAATGAATTCTGGATCATGAATAATGGTACAAATGAACTGAATTTTTTGTTGATTACCCTTAGACAGATCTTCTAGTTTTGAATTTTTACGATCCGCTAAATCAAACCTTTCTAAATAGTCCATCGCCTTCGCTTTAATCGCTGGACCGGTTTTACCCTTTAGCTCAGCAAAAAACATGATGGTATCAAGTAGCTTCATTTTTTTGTAAAGCCCACGTTCTTCAGGTAAATAACCAACGTTGTCACGAAACTCTTGGTCAACCAAATTACCACGAAAGCGAACTTCACCTTCGTCTGGAAAGAATATATTCATCAACATGCGAATCGTGGTTGTTTTGCCAGCCCCATTTCGGCCAATCAAGCCGAATACGCTGCCCTCGGGAATATTAAATGAGACATTATCAACCGCCGTTGCTTTGTCAAATCGCTTGGTTAAATTTGTTGCTACTAATGCACTTTCCATTAATCATGGTCTCCTTACTCAATGCAAAATCTGACTCTATGACATTAACGGTCATCAGCCAGTGATTATTTTTTATTTTCTGACATGCAATGTCGAGGCATAGACGGTAACAAATACGCTACAAACTGTAAACTTTACTATGTAACATATTGATAACTGGTAAAATGAACTGTCGGAAATGTGACTGATATTGAATGGTTTTTATAACTAAATTAATTTTAGTGCAGAAATCTAGCTGTAATCGATTGGATAGTGGTGATTTTGCCATTGATGTGTATTACAAAAAAGCTAACGAGTTATGATTTTTTATCTGAAAGTCACGTATAATAGCGGCCATATCCTTATGAAGTACTTAAATAAGGACCTTATATAAACTTGATGAGTTGACAAATTACATGAAAAAAACCTTCGTATTATCTCACCCTAAACTTAATTTAGCGCGCTTAATTGAGTCGATTAAATATGACATTAAAAAATACATCAAACGTGAGCGTAATAAGAAATTACCTTCAGGCGTTGATTACTGGGATTTTGATTGTAAATACGGCTTAAATCAATCAACAGCAAAAACTGTCCATATGTCTGCAATCAACAAATTGATTGATGAAGCCGAAGCGGCTGCTATCGAATCGTTTTACATGGAAATTTTAGTTAAACCAGCAGTACGTACTCGCGTTGAAAGAGATGATCCTAGCGACATCCAAGACTAATAAACAGTGAGTCATTAGTGCGAACTTAATCAGTTAAGTTCGCACTAGTATCGTCCACAATCACTTAATGACCCTAAAAACCAATTACATCTCACGCCAAATCAAATAACCCAAGACTATTGGGGCAAAACATAAGATAATCTCTCTCAATTAGATCACCCTTGCTTAAATGCACCGAACGACACTGGAACTATTCATGGAAATCAACGTAAATTTTCTCGATAACCTAAGACTTGAAGCTAAGTTTGATGACTTTACCGTTATTGCCGATCAACCTATTCGTTATAAAGGTGATGGCAGTGCGCCAGGCCCTTTTGATTACTTTCTAGCGTCGTCGGCTATGTGTGCTGCTTACTTTGTGAAGGTGTATTGTTTGTCTCGTGACATTCCCACAGACGGCATTCGTTTGGCACAAAATAATATTGTAGATCCGCAAAATCGTTACAACCAACAATTTAAGATTCAAGTTGAATTACCAGACAGCATTAGCGACAGAGATCGCCAAGGCATTTTGCGTTCAATAGACCGTTGTACGGTAAAAAAAGTGGTGCAAGAAGGGCCTGAGTTTATTGTTGAAGCGGTAACCAGTCTGCAAGATGATTCACAAGCGATGTTAATGGCATTACCTGATGACGGCACCCAGACTTTTGTGGAAGGAAAAGACTTACCCCTAGAGCAAACTATTGCGCAAATGACCAAGATATTATCTGACTTAGGCATGAAAATTGAGATCGCGTCATGGCGTAATATTGTGCCAAACGTTTGGTCATTACATATTCGTGATGCGGCATCACCAATGTGTTTTACTAATGGTAAAGGCTCAACAAAAGAAAGTGCGTTGTGTTCAGCACTTGGTGAGTTTATTGAGCGTTTAAACTGTAACTTCTTTTATAACGACCAATTTTTTGGTCAAGATATTGCCAATCGTGATTTTGTGCATTATCCCAATGAAAAGTGGTTTAAAGCGGGTGATGACGATGCGTTGCCAAACGAAATATTAGATGATTATAGTCGCGGTATTTATGACGCGCAGGGCGAACTACGAGCCTCTCATTTGACCGATACTAACTCGGGCAATGTTGAGCGCGGCATCTGTTCAATTCCTTATGTCCGTCACAGTGATGGCGAAACCGTTTACTTTCCGTCTAACTTAATCGAAAACTTATTTTTAAGTAATGGTATGAGTGCAGGCAACAATCTTGCTGAAGCTAAAGTGCAGTGTTTGTCTGAAATTTTTGAGCGAGCGGTTAAAAAGCAAATCATCAGTGAAGAAATTGTGCTGCCTGAAGTGCCTAAAGAAATTATCGCCCAATACCCAAGTATTCAAGAAGGTATTGATGCCCTTGAAGCACAAGGTTTTCCTATTGTCGTGAAAGATGCCTCATTAGGCGGCGTATTTCCGGTGATGTGTGTGACGTTAATGAACCCTAAAACCGGTGGTGTATTTGCTTCATTCGGCGCGCACCCTAGCTTTGAAGTGGCTCTTGAACGCAGCTTAACTGAATTATTGCAAGGTCGTAGTTTTGAAGGCTTAAACGATGTGCCAAAGCCAACGTTTGAACAAGCTGCTGTGAGTGAGCCGGAAAATTTTGTTGATCATTTTATTGATTCTACGGGCGTTATTTCGTGGCGTTTCTTTAGTGACAAACAAGATTATGATTTTTGTCACTGGGATTTCTCGGGTACGACAGAGCAAGAATGCGATAACTTATTTGGCATATTAAAAGACCTTGGTAAAGAAGCTTATGTGGCTGAATTTACTGGCATTGGCGTTGCTTGTCGTATATTAGTACCTGACTATTCAGAAGTGTATTTGGTCGACGATCTTATTTGGGATAACACTAATAAATCGATTAATTACCGTGAAGATATTTTAAACATTCATGCGTTAGATGACGATGGCGTTGCTGACTTATTGGAGCGTTTAGAAGCCAGTGAACTTGATAACTACACCGACATTAAAACACTCATCGGTATTGAGTTTGATGACAATACTGTGTGGGGACAACTGACCATACTGGAGCTAAAGATTTTAATTAATCTAGCCCTTGGCGATCTTGAAGAAGCTATTGAACTAGTTGGTTCGTTCTTACAATACAATGATAATACTGTTGAACGCGGTTTGTTTTATCAAGCGGTTAATACTGTGCTAGAAATTGCCTTAAATGATGAATTAGAAATTGAAGACTTCATTAATAACCTCAACCGCATGTTTGGTGAAACTGTGATGACTAACGTTATTGATAGTATAAATGGTGATGTTCGTTTCTACGGCCTAACACCGACAAATATGGATTTAGATGGCTTAGACAGACATCAACGCTTGCTAACAAGCTACAACAAATTGCATCAAGCAAGAGCGTCAAACGCTAAATAAGTTGTGCATTAGCCTTATTGGTTAAGTACTACATAAAGCGCCTTAACAATTACTATTGTTAAGGCGTTTTTTATTGGCTAAGCAACTGTGTCACAGCGTAAATCTAATGTTATTCCAGCGTTATTTAAACGCTCTTTTTCTTCAAATAGATCACGAATCAAGCCGTTGCTGCCTCGTAAACTGGGCAACACATTGCCGACAATGCAATGGTTATTAATGTTGATTTGCAATCCAATTGGCGCGCTATTTAAACGTCCTTTGGTACAGATAATCGCGAGTCTAAATAAACTCAAGATAGTCATGAATCGATTTCTTTCGATAGAAAACAGCACCGGATGTTTGGCTATTTTTCCTCGATGATAACGCACTAGCGCCATAACAAGGTTTTTCTCATATTCGTCAAAGCCCAACATATCACTATGTTCAATAATGTAAGCACTGTGAAATTGACGCTTCTTAGAGTTTATCGCAAGGCCCACCTCGTGTAATTGTGCTGCCCAGTTCAAGCAATTCCATTCTTTAGCATTGAGCGCATGTTCTGGAGGGAGTTGTTCTACAAAATTGTGGAGCTGACTTGTTACTCGCCGGCTATATTCCACATCTGTGTGATAAAGACGAACCATGCTTTCGAGTGTTTGATGACGAATATCGCTGTCGTGTCTAGATTCACTTAACCCATATAACACGCCTTCACGCAGTGCAGCAGGGCAAAATTGAATAGATTCGATGGCAAATTGCTCACAAATGTTTTGTAAAATACACACCGCACTAGGCAGTAGATGCATCTTTTCTTGGTCAAAGTTATTGAGCTCAATAGCCTCTACATTACCCCATGAAATAAGTTTTTTACGCAATTTGTTGAGGCTTTTAGGCGTAATCATAGCTGAGTTAAAAAGTTGTTCTAAACATTGGCTAACGAGCTTAATGGAACCAGAGGTTCCAAGCACTTTTTTCCAACCGAACTTTCGATACCTGTCGGCAACGGTCACTAACTGTTGTTTTACGATCTCATTGCCATGTTCAAATTGTATTTGCGTTATCACATCTTGGGTAAAGCAGACACGGCGCAGATGACTCGAACCTAACTCTAAGCTACAAGTTAACGAGGGGTCAAAATGGCGGCCGATAATAAACTCGGTGCTGCCGCCGCCAATATCGATAATGAGTGTCCGCTGCGTAATGGCCTGCGTATGGGCAATACCTTTAAAAATTAGCTGCGCCTCGCTATTGCCATCAATGATTTCAATGGGATAGGGAAGGACTTTAAAGGCGGCCTTTATAAAATCGTCACGGTTAACTGCTTTTCGCAAACTATGTGTGGCAACAATGCGTACTTTTGAATGGGGTAGTCGTGAAAATGACTGTGAAAATTCTTTCAAACATGCCACACCACGCTCGATGGCGCTGGCACTGAGCTTGTTATGTTGGTCTAAACCAAGGGCAAGATTAATGCGCTGCTTTTGTCGCTCAACAATAGTTAGTTTTGAGGCATGTTCTTTCGCGATAACCATTTGGAAGCTATTGGAGCCTAAATCAATGGCGACGATGTAATTGCTATCAGTCATCATTAGTTACCTTTTTCTGAGTATTGTTCGTTCTATTTGGCGTGGTAAATACGTCATCTAAATAATCTTCAAACTGATGTTGTTGATGCAACAAGTAGTCTGCAATTTCAGTTTGGGCTTGGGTGTCAGCGACAAGGTGGGATACTTTGTGCTGATAGGGGTTGGACTGTTGTGTGTTTAGAACCCGTGCCTTGGTGTTATCGCGCAATTGAATATTGATAATATCGATAATACTTTTTTTGACTTGTGGGCAATAAATAGGACAACCTACTTCTATTCGTCTATCAATATTGCGAGACATCCAGTCGGCCGATGAAAGATAAACATTAGGCTCCCCTTGATTTTCAAAAATAACAATCCGTGGATGCTCAAGATAGCGATCAACTAAACTAATCGCCGTAATATTCTCACTTTGACCATGAATACCTGTGACTAAAGAGCATATCCCTCTTACTATTAGTCTAATTTTTACACCGGCGTTATTAGCCAAATACAGTTTTTTAATCAGCTGTTTATCGACTAAATTATTGACCTTTAGAGTGATGCCGTTAATTTTTCCTGTTTTAGCAGCATTAATTTCTAAATCGATCAGATCTTCAAAGCGCGAGCGTGAATTAATCGGAGATACTAACAAGTGCTTAAAATTAACTTGTTGATAGGGCTTGTCAATAAATTCAAACACTTTAGCAAGTTCGCTTGTTAGTTCGGGGTGGCAAGTAAAAAGACTAAAATCCGTGTAAATTTTAGCATTTTTTTCATTAAAATTACCGGTGCCAAAATGCCCATAATGTTTAAGCTGATCATTTTCTAAACGTGTGATTAAACAGATTTTTGCATGTACTTTTAGGCCACTAATGCCATAACTGACTTGCGCGCCTGCATTGGTCAATTTTTCTGCCCACATTAAATTGGCTTGTTCATCAAAGCGCGCTTGTAACTCAATGTTAACTTTGACTTGCTTACCATTTTTAACAGCTTCGATAAGGGCCGAAATAACCCGTGATTTCTTGGATACTCGATATAAGCAAATTTCGATGCTTTGAACTTTAGGATCAAAGGCCGCTTGGCGCAGCCATTCGGTAAAATATGAAAATTTATGGTATGGGTAATAGAGCAGAATATCGCGTTGTGCAATGGCGCTAAATGCATTGCTACATTGGTCAAAATGAACTTGCTGTAACGCGTTAGTCTTTGAATATTCCAATTCAGGGCGGTTCATGCTTGGAAACTCCATGAAGTCTTTAAAGCTATGATAACGCCCACCAGGTATTAGCCCTTGTTTATCTTTTATATCAAGATGATACATTA
>Ga0209291_1001043_pt1 | contig 25536 bp, 24 predicted proteins | sample GOMGulsemesocosm_FD_184633 | JGI IMG/M metagenome (GOLD analysis project Ga0209291, IMG submission 184633) | Methane-oxidizing microbial communities from mesocosms in the Gulf of Mexico - GOM9B Gulf of Mexico (SPAdes) (version 2) | ecosystem: Environmental > Aquatic > Marine > Cold seeps...
ATAATCATGACGAGGGATTCCTCTTTCATCTAATTCAAAAGCAACTAATTTACGTTCAGCACCTCTTTCTTTTTCCTTTTTTAAGGCTTCTGAATTTGTAAAGTCTTTAGTGAATTTAGTTATCCAACCTAATCCAGCTTCAATAGGAGAGGTAGTGTCACTAATGTCATTACCATATAAACAATACCCCATTTCTAAACGAAGTGTATCTCTTGCGGCTAAACCAATAGGTTTAATACCAAAATCTGCTCCCGCTTTAAATACGTTTGTCCAGATAGTTTCAGCAACATTATTTTTAAAATAAATTTCAAATCCACCTGATCCAGTATACCCTGTAGCAGATACAATAACATCGTTTACACCTGCAAACTCACCAATTTGAAATGTATAATATTTCATATTAGTTAAATCAATACTTGTTAGGCTTTGCATTGCTTCAGCTGCTTTAGGACCTTGGATAGCTAATAATGAATATTCTTCACTATTGTTTTCCATAGTTACTCCTAAGTCATTGTGCTTAGAAATCCAGTTCCAATCTTTTTCAATATTAGAAGCGTTAACAACTAACATGTATTCTTGCTCAGAAATTCTGTAAATAATTAAATCATCAACAACTCCACCATCATAATTTGGAAGACAAGAGTATTGAGCTTGACCATCAACTAACTTAGAAGCGTCATTAGAACAAACTTTTTGGATTAACGCTAAAGCATTTTCTCCTTTTAAATGAAATTCTCCCATATGAGAAACATCAAAAACACCAACGTCTTTTCTTACAGTTTCATGTTCTGCTGTTACTCCTTCGTATTGTACAGGCATGTTATATCCTGCAAATGGAACCATTTTTGCCCCTAAACTTTTATGTATATGTGATAATGCTGTATTTGTCATCTGTTTGTTTTTAAGAGTTGCTAAAGTATTTAAAAAGCATGTATTGAGCAATTAAAATCTTAATAATAAATGATACTATGTTACTCATCGGTATATGTTGTGGCTTGACTATTTTAGGACATAAATAACTAATATTTGAAGGTTTTTATCTACTTTTAGTAAACAATTAATTGTATATGATAATCAATAAAAAATTATTGGTGATATTTTGTATGTTCCTGTTTTTGGGCTATACCCAAGAAATTGACCCTGATCCAGAGCTTTTTACCGCAACAGAAATAGAGTGGATACGAGAACATTCTGTAATTAATTTTGGTTATGACCCAACCAGTCCTCCTTATGAAATTCTTGATAACGGAACCTATAAAGGTATTGCTGGAGATTATATTAAAATGATAGAGATTCATACTGGAATTGATATGATTCCAATACCTAATTCTAACTGGCAAAAAGCACTAAAAGGCTTAAAATCAGGTAAGATTAAAGTGGTTGCTGTAGCTGGTATTTCTGAAGAAAGAAAAGAATATTTAGAGTTTACCGACCCTTTTATAAAAGATCCTTTAGTTATTGTAACTCAATCAGACTTTAAATATATTAATAGTGTAAATGATTTGATAGGAGAAAAGCTTATTCTACCAGAAGATTACTATACAGTAGATTTAATTAATAATGACTATCCAGATTTTAATATTATAACAGCTAAAAATGTTAAGGAATGTTTGTATCAAGTTAGTACTGGACAGGCTGATGCATTTATTGGTAGTTTAGCAGTTACTTCTTATCATATAAATAATTATGGTTTTTCAAATTTAAAAATTGCAGCTCCAACTCATTATGAGTACACTGAATTGGGACTTGCTACAACTAAAGATTGGAGTGTTTTTAGAGATGTTGTTCAGAAAGTGCTTGATCATTTAAGTGAGGAGGAACATATAAATATTAGAAGTAAATGGATAACAGTAAAAATGGAAGATAGAGGGGTGTCCAAAAAAGTTAAGAACTACATAATTTATGGGTTAATAATTATTGCTTTGATAATAGTAGGATTTATTTTTTGGAATAAAACTTTAATGAATGAAATAAAAGCTAGAAAAAGAATAGAAGAAGATTTGAAGCGAAAAAATGAAGAAAAAGAATTATTACTCAAGGAAGTACATCATAGGGTTAAAAATAATTTACAGATTGTGCATAGTTTGCTTAACATGCAATCTAGACAAGTAGATAATGATATAGCGCTAAAAGTAATTGCAGAAAGTAAATCTAGAGTAATGGCTATGGCAATCATTCACAAAATATTATATGAGTCTGAAGACTTAAGTACTATTGACGTTAAAAAATATGTTAATTCACTATCTGATAATATAAAAAGAATATATATATCTGATGAAATTGTAATTGTCTTAAATATTGATATTCAGGATGTTTTTTTAGACATAGATAAAGCCATTCCTGTAGGTTTAATTTTAAATGAATTACTTTCTAATACGTATAAACATGCTTTTACAAATAGAAAATCAGGAAATATCTATATTACCATCAAACAATTAGATAATGAATGCCAGTTCAACTATTCTGATGATGGAATTGGAATCAAAAGCTTTGATATTAAATCATACAAAACGCTAGGTATGAATTTAATTTTTAGATTAGCTAATCAGTTGCAAACAGAAGCTATTATAAAGAAAACTACTGGGTTTAATTTAAGCTTTGTTTTTAATTATTAATGAATGATAAAGCCATTTTATACATTAACATATTCACCACACGACATTTTATCATTTGTACTACCTGACTCAGTTTCATGTAATAAAATACCATGTTCTAAATAGGCTTTTAAATTTGCTAACCAAAAAGTCCAACCATTGCTACAACCACAATGAATTTTAAATTTTGTAGCATCATCAGTAGGGATGTCATATTGTGCTAGGTCTACATGTACTTGATTGTCCTTTTCTTCTAATATCACTTTTACATTAGTATCTCCAGCAAAAGAAAATATAATAGAATCTCTTCCGTTTGCTTCTTTAATCCTCCCTTTTTCTTCACCATCATAATTATGCCATTTCCAGGTATAAGAATCATTGGTTTTTAATTGCTCATTTTGCCCTTTAACAACTCCATTTGGGGCAGTATATTCAGCTGCTTTTAAAAACCAAATACATAAAAACTCTGGTATAGTTCAATGTTTATATACGTTTTCTAAAGTAGTATTAATCTTAATCTTCTTATTGAAACTGCTCCAATCTATATTTTCCATATCTGAGTTGTTTTTTATTAAAATCATTCATTTAAAGGTACAACTTTTTCTGAAGTTAATAAGTATTGTTTTAACTCATCATAAGTGCTTATTTCCTTGTTTATGATAGTTTTATCAAGAATTGAAGCGATGTGTTCGGGAACCTTAATGGTTTCTTTAATCAATGGTTCTACAACATCTAAAAATTTAATAGGATGTGCAGTTTCTAAACTAATCCCAATTGTATTTGGATTGTTTTGTAAATAGTTATTTAGTCCTAATTGTCCAACAGCTCCATGAGGATCGGCAATGTATTCATGGTCTTTTTTTATGCGTTGTACCTCTTTACTTGTTTCATCATCTGTAAAACTAAAAGCTGATAAATTATCTTTCAAATCATGAATATTGCCATTAAATAATTCTTTTATTCTAATAAAATTACTTGGATCACCAACATCCATTGCATTAGAAATAGTTTGTTGTGTAGGTTTCGGATTGTATGCTCCGTTTTTTAAATATTCAGTAACGACATTATTAACATTATTACTTGCTATAAAGTGTTTGATTGGTAATCCGAGTTTTTGAGCTAATAGTCCTGCACAAATATTACCAAAGTTTCCAGAAGGAACAGAAATAACAATCTCTTTATCCTTTTGTTTCAACTGCTTATAAGCAAAAAAGAAATACCACATTTGAGGTAACCAGCGTGCAATATTTATTGAGTTTGCTGAAGTTAATTGCATGGCTTTCAGCTCGTCATCAATAAACGCAGATTTTACCATCGCTTGACAATCATCAAAAGTACCATCTATGGCTAACGCAGTAATGTTTTCGCCAAGAGTTGTTAGTTGTAACTCTTGAATATGACTTACTTTTCCTTTTGGGTATAGAATAATAACATCTACATTTTTAGTTTTATAGAAACCATTAGCAACGGCACTTCCTGTATCGCCAGATGTTGCCACTAATACGGTAGTTTTCTTACTATTTTCCTTAAAGAAATATCCTAAACAACGTGACATGAAACGAGCTCCTACATCTTTAAAAGCCAACGTTGGTCCGTGAAATAATTCCAGGATATAATTGTTGTCTGTTAATTTTACTAAAGGGAAATCAAAGGATAATGTTTCCTTAATAATTGCTTTTAAAGCTTGTTCGGGTATTTCATTTCCTACAAACTGTTTTATAGTTTGATAAGCAATTTCATCGTTAGAGAAGTATTCTATTTTATCAAAGAATTCTTTAGATAATGGATTGATTTCTTCAGGGAAATATAATCCTTTGTCCGAAGCAATTCCTTTGACTACTGCTTTACTAAAAGAGGCTTTGTTTTGTTTATTATTTAAACTGTAGTAATTCATTTTGTAACTTTAGTTATTGATAACTTTTATTCCTTGTTCGTTTACTTTTGAAATATGTATGTCAAAATTGATATCCAATTTTTTATATATTTCCTGCATATTTCCTGCAGCTTTTTCTGCCATATCTTTTCCTTTTGATAGTGCAAATATTGATGGTCCTGATCCAGAAATACCTACTCCAAGAACTCCTTCTTTTAATAAGATTTTTTTGAGTTCGTAATAGAGAGGGATTAAATCAGCTCGTTGTGGTTCTGCAACAACATCAACTAAACTTTTTCCTATTAATTCATAGTTATTTGTATATAAGCCTGCTACAAAAGCACCTACATTTCCCCAGTGTGTAATACCATTTTTGATATTAATTTGTGGTTTTAGTATTTTCCTTGAGTCCGCTGTTTTAAGTTCTATTTGTGGATGAATAACAGTTGCATACAATTCATTAGGGCATGGTAATTTTATGACATCTAATGGAGTATAGCTTCGTACTAATGTAACGCCACCAAATAGGGCAGGAGCAACATTATCGGCATGTGCATTTCCACTGGCCAATCGCTCTCCTTCCATTGCGAATTGTGTTAACTCTAAAACCGAAAATGGTTTTCCTAATAATTCATTAATTCCCCAAACAGCTCCTGCAGAACTTGCTGCAGAACTTCCAATTCCACTACCAGGTTTTATGTTTTTATAAATCTCAATTTCAAATCCGAAATCAAGGTTTAGTTTTTCACATAAAGCTAATGCAGCAACCCCTGCTACATTATGTTCTGTTTCTAATGGTAAATCCTGACCTATTATTTTTGTAATGTAAATACCTTTCGCTTCACATTTTCTAATAATCATTTCATCTCCAACACTATCAAGTGCTAAGCCCAATACATCAAAGCCACACGCGAGGTTTGCAATTGTTGCTGGAGCAAATATTTTTATTTCTTTTAGTTTATTCATGATGTTATTTTTGAGCAATCAGCACAATGTCAGTTGCTTCAAGATTGTTGTTTTCTTTTTTACGAACTGTTTCCAGTATGCTAAAACCGTTTTTAAGTAGTACGCTTTTTAAATATTCTTCTGTGTAATAATGAGTATACATACCTTCATTTTCACCAGAACTTGGGCCAACATATTTCGAATTTTCATAAGAACCCTCCATGGTGCTTATATATAATATCCCATTAGTATTTAGTAGCTTATAGGCATTACTAATGAAAGTAACTACTTCATCTTTTGATAAATAAGGAGTACAGAACCCGCTCATAATTCCATCAAAAGATGAATTTAGTGTATGAATAGTATTACAATCTATTAATTTAAAATTAGCTGAGGGATTGTTTTCTCTTGCCAGTTCTAACATTTCAGATGCAATATCAATTCCTAAAATATTAAGCTTCGGATTATTATCTAATAAGTATTTCGAAATATTCCCTGGTCCACATCCTATATCTAAGATCGCTGATTTTTCATTAGACAAATAGCCTAAAAAACTATCATAAGTGTCATGAAATAGCCTAAGATCCATGAATTTGTTTTCATAAACTTTAGCATACTTACCAAATATTTTTGCTGTGTTATTAGTGTTCATCTTTTATTTAATTAGCAGATCCAATTTGTATTATATCAGCAAATAAACCTGAAGCAGTAACATCAGCACCAGCACCAGCACCTTTAATAATTAATGGTTGCTCTTGATATCTGTTTGTATAAAAAGACACAATATTATCTTTCCCTTCTAAATTATAAAACGGATGATTTTTTGGGATAAATTGTAATCCTACACTGGCTTTTCCATCTTTATAACTTGCAACATATTTTAATTTTGAGTTTTGATTTTTAGCTTCAGATAACAATTGTTTAAAATGATCATTCTCAGTTGTAATTAGGCTATAGAAATCATCAACTGAAGCTGCTTCTAAACTTCCTTTAGGTAGCATAGGGTTATTTGTAATGGCTTCAAATTCTAATGGTATTCCTGCTTCTCTAATTAATATTAATATTTTTCTTGCAACATCTTTTCCACTTAAGTCTATTCTTGGGTCAGGTTCTGTATAGCCTTCATCTTGTGCCTGTTTTACGATTGTGCTAAACAATTCTCCGTTTGTATATTCATTAAAAATGAAGTTTAAACTCCCAGATAATACCGCTTGTATTTCAGTTATTTGATCTCCAGAAGATATTAGATTCTGAACTGTTTTAATAATTGGTAATCCAGCTCCAACATTAGTTTCATACAAGAATGAAGCTTTGTATTTTTTAGCCAAATATTTAAGCTCTTTATAATCGTTGTAATCAGAAGAACAAGCAATTTTGTTACAAGCGACTACAGATATACTTTTACGTAATAAATCAGCATAGGAATTAGCGACAGCTTCATTAGCAGTAACATCTACAAATACACTGTTTTGCTTGTTCAATGCTGCGATTGCATCATAATAAGAAACATCATTGTCTACCTTTTGTTCACTTAATTTAGTTATCCAATCAGAATTCCCTAATCCATTTTCATTGATGTAATATTGTTTAGAATTAGCAATACCAACGATTTTCACATTCAAATTCAAGGCTTCTTTTAGATAGACCTGTTGTTGTTGTAACTGACTTACTAATTTACTACCAACATTACCAACACCTGCAATATATACATTCAATTCCTTAATATGAGCTTCAAAGAAAGCTGCATGAATACAGTTTAATGCTTTTTTAACGTCATCATCTTTGATTACGCATGAAATATTTTTCTCAGACGCTCCCTGAGCAATAGCCCTTATATTAATGTTATTACTTCCTAACGAACTGAATAAAGTACCACTAACACCTTGATGACTTTTCATTTGATCACCAACTACGGCAAGAATTGCTAAATCATTTTCAACAGAAATAGGCTGAATTAAATGCTCTGAAATTTCATTTTTAAACGCATCATTGATAAGCTGTTCTGCTTTTTGACTACTTTCTTTAGCTATTGCAATACAAATAGAATGCTCTGAAGATGCCTGTGTAATCATTACGATATTGATATGATTGTTCGCTAAAACTTCAAATAATCGCTTTGATATACCGTGTATGCCAATCATTCCCAAACCTTCTAAAGTCAACAATGATATTCCTTCTACATGGCTTATTCCTTTAATAGTTTGGCGTTTTCCATTAGATGAATTACTGATCGTTGTACCTTCTGCATTAGCATCAAATGTATTTTTAATTTTAATTGGTATCTCCTTTTCTAAAACTGGCTTTATAGTAGGAGGGTAGATTACTTTTGCTCCAAAATGAGACAGTTCCATTGCTTCTTCATAAGATATATTAGCAATTGGTTTAGCTTGTTTTACTAGCTTCGGGTTTGCTGCATACAATCCGCTTACATCAGTCCATATTTCTAAAACTTCTGCCTTTAATGCCGCCGCATAAATAGCCGCAGAATAATCAGATCCTCCACGTCCTAATGTTGTAGTTTCATTAGCTTCATTTGCACTTATAAATCCACCTAAAATAGTAACTTTCGCTTCGTTGTTTTTTTGAAAATCAGCAATAAAACTATTCGTTCTGTCAAAATTTACTTTAGCATTTGTAAACTGACTGTTTGTACTAATTAGTTCTCTACTATCTTTATATTGAACTGATTCAATTTCTTTAGAAGCAATTTCCGCTAACAATTGTGCAGACAGTAACTCTCCGAAGCTGATGATTTTATCTTGCGTTTTAGGCGATAAATCTTCTAACCAATATACTGCATCTAATAATTGTTCTAATTCATTACAAGCACTTTTAATTAAAGCTATTACACATGTTTGTGCTGCAATGGGTAATGATTCTTTACAAATACTAATATGATGTTGTTCTAATGTTTTTAGCCCAACTTTATAACTTTCATCTTTTGCAAGTGCTAACTGAGTTAATTCTACTAAATAGTCAGTAGTTTTCCCAGATGCAGAAACAACCACCCAAAGGTTCTGTTGCTCACTTTTAATGATATCTATTAGTAATTTTATTGATTTAGCTGAGGCTAAAGAAGAACCTCCAAATTTTAAAACCTTCATGGCTTTTGTGTTTAATTTATATAAATAGTTAAATGTATACTTGATTTTCTAATTTAAGAAAATAGTATATAGGGACGGATAATATATGTGTATAGATAACCCTAAAGGGTCGTAGTAGTGGTAATCGTAAACATAGCAGTAGCCACTACAGATGTAGTGTTAGGTACGAAAGATGCTATTTGTTTATTTGTATTCAATTACTATCGTTTTGTATAAACTTATTAACAAATGTAGCAATTATTCTTTTATACAATTAAAATAATGCAGTTATTTACATAAAATTATATCAATTCAGGATAAAGACATACTAAAACACCTTTTAAACATACATAAATTTACATGAAAATATTATCAGCAAAACAATTGTATCAAGCACACGATGCAACTATTAAAAATCAAGAAATTTCAGAATTAGATTTATTAGAAAGAGCTGGAGGGCAGGTGTTCAATTGGATGCATACACGCATGCAAGGGGCGCAAGTTAAAATTCATATTTTTAATGGTATAGGTAATAATGGTGGTGTTGGATTGGTATTAGCGCGTCATTTATTAGAACACGGATATAACGTAGCAAATTACGTAGTAAACTATAGTAAAAAGCGTACTGATGGTTTTTTAAAGAATTATGATAAGGTCAAAAGTTTAAAGCAATGGCCTGTATTATTAACTGATGCTGAAGAGTTCCCTACTGATATTTCGCCAGATGATATTATTGTAGATGCAATTTTTGGTATCGGATTAAATAGAGATCCTGGAACTCTGGCAAATCTGTTATTTGCACATTTAAATGAATCGAAAGCTTTTAAATTAGCTATTGATATTCCATCAGGGTTGTATTCTAATAAAGCACCAGATAGTATTGAAAATGTATTATCTGCTAATTTTACCTTATCGTTTCAAAGTCCTAAAATGGCGTTCTTTTTACCAGAAACAGCTGTTTTTACAGAACAATGGGAAGTATTAGATATTGGATTAGATCAAGAGTTTATGCAAACTGTTGAAGCGGTACAGTTGATTAGTAAAAATGAAGTATTACCAATATATCAGATGCGAGAAAAATTCGCAAATAAATTTACTTACGGGCACAGTTTACTAATTGGTGGTTCTTACGGTAAAATTGGAGCAGTACAATTGGCAAGTAAAGCTGCTTTGGTTTCTGGTTGTGGTATGGTAACTGCTTATGTTCCAGAATGTGGTTATAACGTGCTACAGAGTTCCTTTCCAGAAGCAATGGTGCAAACACCTAATGATGAAAAGCAATTATCTGCAATTACTCCAGAAGGAAAATTTACAGTAGCAGGAATTGGTATGGGAATGGGAACAAGTACTGAAACTATAGCTGCATTGAAAATCTTTTTAAAATCGAATAAATTACCATTAGTAGTAGATGCTGATGCGTTAAATATTATATCACAGAATAAGGACTTATTAAAAGACTTACCTGAATTAACGATATTAACTCCACATAAAAAGGAATTAGAACGTTTAATAGGGAAGTGGGGTAATGATTTTGATATGCTTAAGAAAGTAAAAGCTTTCTCAACTACAAACAATTGTATTATAGTTGTAAAAGATGTTATTACAATAACAGTTTATAAAGAAGAGGTGTTCGTGAATACATCAGGAAACCCTGCTTTAGCAACTGCTGGTACTGGTGACGTATTGACAGGGATAATCACTGGATTCATAGCACAAGGATATGAATCATTAAATGCAGCAAAATTCGGTGTCTTTTTACATGGTAGAACTGCGGATGTAGCTATTGAAGAAAAAGGATATCAATCATTTATAGCAAGCGATGCTGTTGCAAATATATCTAAAGCATATCTGGATATGTTTAAAAAACAAGAAGAACCAAAAGTTGAAGAGGAAGTAAAGTAATAGTTTACATTTTCACTATAATTAAAAAAAGTCCTTAGAATTAACTCTAAGGACTTTTTTTAATTATAGGATATGAATAGTGTTTATTTATTTGATAGGTATTTTTTATCAACATAAAAAGTCCCGAAAGGAATAACTGATGCTGCAAATACAATAAATAATGTTTTTATTTTCCAGTTTAATTCAAACTTAGTCATTATTGCAAATAAGATATAGGCAACAAATAACAATCCGTGTGCCATCCCTACAACACGTACATATTCGGGATTCCCCCAAATATATTTCAATGGCATAGCAATAAATAATAAGGCTAAAAGTGAAAGCCCTTCTAATAAACTGATTCCTCTAAATAGTTTAATCATAATTTTATGTTTTAACTTACCATTTGAAATATTGCAATTGCATATACAGCAAAACGTACAAAGCGTAATAAACCATATAGCAATACTCCTTTAAGAGGATATTTAATCATTCCTGCAGCCATACATGTAATAGCGAAAGGAATTGGTAGTAATGCTCCTACAATAATTAAAAACCCTCCCCACTTACTAGTGTTTTTTAAGCTCTTAGCCATTTTAACCTCTAAATAGTTCTTTATAGAATCAATTTGCAAAGCAGCTTTACCTAAAAAGAAAGATGTTATACCTCCTAAGTATGATAAGGTAGCTAAAATAGTTAAGTTTAATACTGGGTTACTAGTCTTTTTAGACCAAGCGATAAAAATTTCCGGTGGAATAAGCCCTAAAAAAGATTCAGATGCAAAAAACGAAATTAAAATACCTAAAGTTGAAAACGTTTCAGTAATACCTTGTAGGGCATCATTAATATTATAAACGTATTTGTTAAATAGTATCAAAGCAGTAACCATTACTAAAACAGGTACAATAGCTTTCTTTAAGCTGCTTCCTATAAAAGTATAAAACCCTGTATATGAATAGTACTGATGTAGTAGCTTAGCTTTTGATTTTTTCTGAACTCTTGCTGGGGACTTCATAATTAATTTTAGTGTTGGTTATAGTTTTGGGGATAGCGAATATAAAAATAGATTTGATGTTTACCAAAAAATAGAGCCCCTATGTAGTGAAAATGGGATTATTTGAGGTGTAATAATCTTAAAATGATATCTGAAAGAATATTCTCTTAATTACTAGTTTATTTTATCTTGAAATGATATATATTTGATTAAAATTAACTCAAAAGATATAATTTAATACAGCATATGAAACTTTTAGATGGTAAAACAGTAATCATTACTGGTGCAAGTAGAGGTATAGGAAATGAAATAGCAAGAACTTTTGCAAAAAGTGGAGCAAATGTTGCATTTACATATAGTTCATCAGAAGCACCAGCGCTAGAATTAGAGCAAGAGTTAAATGGGTTAGGAGTAAAAGCAAAAGCTTATAAATCTAACGCAGCAAATTTTCAAGAGTCACAAGATTTAATAACCGCTATTACAAAGGAGTTTGATAGTATTGATGTATTAATTAATAATGCAGGAATTACTAAGGATAACTTGTTAATGCGTATTACTGAAGATGATTTTGATAAAGTTATTGAGGTTAATTTGAAGTCAGTTTTTAACATGACTAAAGCTGTACAACGTACCATGTTGAAACAGCGTAAAGGATCTATCATTAATATGAGTTCAGTTGTTGGAGTTAAAGGAAATGCTGGGCAAACTAACTATGCAGCTTCTAAAGCAGGTATTATAGGGTTTACAAAATCGGTAGCACTTGAGTTAGGTTCAAGAAACATTCGTTGTAATGCAATTGCCCCTGGTTTTATAGAAACTGAAATGACTGGTAAGTTAGATGCTGAGACTGTTCAAGGATGGAGAGATAGTATCCCTTTAAAAAGAGGAGGTACTCCAGAAGATGTAGCAAATGTTTGTGTCTTTTTAGCAAGTGATATGAGTGCTTATGTTACAGGGCAAGTATTAAACGTTGACGGAGGAATGTTAACCTAATAAATGTCAAAAAACGATATTATATACATAATACTAATTGCAATTATCGCTTTGGCAATTGCAGTTTTTCAATATTTTTATAAAGCAAAAAGAACCGATAATAAACGGTTTCTTTTTGCTTTTTTACGTTTCTTGAGTTTGTTTTTATTAGGTGTTTTATTATTGAATCCTACATTTAAGCAAACAGTAATTACAAACATTAAGCCCAACTTAGTTGTAGCAATAGATAACTCCGAATCCATAAGTTACCTTAAACAGGAGACTAATGTTTCTGAGTTTTTAAAGGAACTTAAAAAATCTGCTTTATCGGATAAATTTCAAATTGATTATTATTCTTTTGGAAACACAGTAAATGAGTTGTCAGACTCTATTCAGTTTACGGAGTCGCAGACAAACATTTCAACAGTTTTTTCATCATTTAAAGAATTATATGCTGATACAAATTCACCAACAATACTTTTATCTGATGGAAATCAAACCTATGGCCAGGATTATATACTGTCATCATTAACATATAAACAACCAGTTTATCCTGTTGTTTTAGGAGATTCTGTAGTGAAATCTGATATTAAAATAGCGAATATTCAACACAATAAATACGCTTTTTTAAATAATGAATTCCCGATAGAGATTACAGTAAATTATGTAGGAAATACAGTCATAAAGGAAGAGCTGAGTATTTATTCAGGAAATACTAAAGTATATTCTAAAAATATAGAGTTGTCCAAGGAAAAAATTACTGAAGTGCTCTCTTTTTATTTAAAAGCACGAAATATAGGAAGGTATAAATATCGAGCGGTTATTACTCCAATTACTAATGAGGAAAATATAACTAATAATACACGTGATTTTTCTGTAGAGGTTATTGATGAAAGGACTAATGTATTATTAGTATCAGATATTGTTCATCCTGATATAGGAGCGATAAAGAAAGCTATTGAGACGAATAAACAGCGTAAAGTAACAATACGGGGGTCAAGTGATGTAATTGATTATAATAAATATCAATTAGTGGTTTTGTATCAGCCAACGGTTAAATTTAAAAAGGTATTTCAACAAGTTGATATCTTTAAAAAGAATCATTTTATGATTACAGGTTTACAAACCGATTGGAGTTTTTTAAACAGTGTGAGTAAAAATTATAAAAACTCAGTTGTAAATCAGCCGCAAGATTTTTCGGGAGCTTATAATGTTAATTTTGATTTGTTTCAAAATGAAGAATTAGATTTTTCATCATTTCCACCTTTAGTTGGCTTTTATGGTAATGTTACTTTAAATAATTCAGCATCTGTTTTGCTACATCAGCAAATTAGTTCGGTATTAACTGATGTTCCTTTGTTTTGCTTCTTTGAAAATAGCAATAGAAGAGAAGCAGTGTTGTTTGGGGAAGGGATATGGAAATGGCGTGCTCAAAGTTTTATGAACACTCAAAATTTTGAAAAATTCGATGCATTGATTGGTAAAACCGTCCAATATTTAGCTTCAAATAATAAAAGAGAACGATTGGTATTAACAATAGAGGATGAGTTCTTGTTAGGGGAAGCTAAGCTAAAAGCACAATACTTTGATAAAAACTATGTTACTGATGCAAATGAAATTATTTCTTGTAAATTAATTAATCAAAAAACGAAAGAGGTTGTAGATCTTGATTTTCTATATAAGAACAATGGTTACGAGCTTGATTTAAAGCATTTAAAGGCTGGAGAGTATATCTATAGAATTGCAACAAAAAAGAATGGATTAACAAAAAAAGGAGTATTTGAAATATTAGATTTTAATATAGAGTCACAATTTATCAATCCTGATGTAACAAAACTAGGTCAGTTGGCTACTAATAGTAAAACACAGTTGTATTACATATCAAAATATAAGCAATTGTTTGAGGAATTAAGAAATAACGAAAAATATAAAATTACGCAAAGAGAAACAGTAACTCGGTTACCCTTAGTGAACTGGAAATATTTATTAGGAATACTGATTTTAGTACTTGGAGCGGAATGGTTTTTAAGAAAATATAACGGACTAATTTAAATTTAAAAATGGAAAAACAAATGGAAAAATTACCAAAATTGGGCTTACCAATAATCTTTTTAGTAGTAATATCAATATTCTTGTTGTTAAAAACAGCAGTTACAATAGACGCAGGGGAATCTGGAGTATTATGGAAAAGATTTGATGGAGGAGTAGTAACAAGTGAACCACCTTTAGCAGAGGGCTTTCAAATAATTGCGCCTTGGAATAATGTTTTTATATATAATGTGCGTCAGCAAAATAAGTTCATTCAAGACATGGAAGTATTATCTTCTAATGGATTAGAAATTAAATTGGATGTATCAATTTTATATTCTCCAAAGATTGATGAATTAGGTTTGTTACATAAAACTAAAGGTAAAAATTACTTAGATGTAGTAATTATACCTGAAGTGCGTTCTGCAGCACGTAGTGTAGTTGGGCGATATACTCCTGAGCAATTATATTCTAGTAAAAGAGATGTAATTCAGAAAGAAATATATGATGAGGTATCAAAAAAAGCAGGTGCTCAGCATGTACAAATAAATGATGTTTTAGTTCGTGATGTAACTTTACCACCTACAATTAAGGAAGCAATTGAGCGTAAGTTAAAGCAAGAGCAAGAATCTTTAGAATATGAATTTAGATTAGTTACTGCTCAAAAAGAGGCTGAAAAACAAATTATTGAAGCAAAGGGTAAAGCTGATGCGAATAAAATTTTAAGTGCATCTTTAACTGATAAAATTTTACAAGATAAAGGTATTGAAGCTACATTAAAGTTAGCCCAATCGCCAAATAGTAAAGTTGTATTAATTGGAGCTGGAAAAAGCGGAATGCCTATTATTTTAGGGAATCAATAACAGTTTTTAATTGAATTAAAAAAAGGCTTTCAGAGATGAAAGTCTTTTTTTTGCCATTTATCGAATTATAATTTTCTGATTATAAACATAATTCTTAGTATGTACTCTTATTATGTAAACACCGGTTGCTTGTGTATTGAGAAGTAATTCTTGTTTAGAGTTAAATGATGAAATCAAACTGCCATTACAATTATAAACCGTAACATTGTTATATGAGCTGAAATTTTTCAAAGCTAAATAATTAGTTTCTTGATTGTAGAAAACGTGTTTTTTCTCTATTGCATTTGTAGTAACGCCTAGTGTATTACTGATTTCTAAAAGAGTTGTGTATCTATACCAAGTATATCCGTCAAACGTAACATTATCTTTCCAATCTCCAGTCTGATCATTATAACCATTTGTTCCGTTTATAAAAGTGTCATAAGGTTGGGTCAGCGGATTTGAAAGCAACCAAGTATACATATGGGAAGGTTGCCCGCTAAATATTGGCATAATAATGACATTGTTGTTTGCAGCCAAATCTTCAATGCGATGAGTGTTATATTGGTAAATACTATCACCGCTTCCGTAAACATCACTAGTCCTATAATAGTGTACTAAAACCCGGTGGGTGTTTTGAGCTATAATATCACTTTGAGCTGCGGTAGGTGAACCTATGTATGTTTCTGTAATGATATTATTTGCATCTCCATATGCTTTCATTAATGCTAACTGATCATCATAGTAGTCAAATGCTCCTGAGTTTGTACAAGGTAGTCCGTTTGGTGTAAGATATGTGGTGCAATAGTATTCACCGGGATCAGTTAGGTTTGAGTTCCAGAATTCAAATTCTAAATTGAATACATCAAAACGTTTGTTAGGTTCAGTAGGGTAAAAGCTGTTATATATTTTTATTCTGTCAAATGAGCTGTTTTTCTCTCCAACTACAGCAATTTGGTTAATACCATATGTAGTTTTTGCAGTATTTAAAAAATTCGCCAACGGTAAGGATGTAGTTATGTTGTCTACGGCAAATATATTGTTATGTATATATGTTAAGTTGTAAAGAATTAGATAATTAAATCCGTTTGTTTGTATGTAGTGAAATAAATAGAATGACTAGGTAGAAATAGTTCTTCATTATAAAAAAAATAGTTAGTTTACTTGTAAATATAATATAAAATAGACTTATCGATATGCATTTAATACATCCTATTTTGGATTGTTTTTTGTAGAGTTATAGACCTTTTCATGTAAATTGAAAGGTAGAGTTAAATGTTGTTTTTATTCGTTGTAAATAACTTTTTTGTTACAAATGTCTGATAACGTTTTTTTTATATCAAAATTATGTTACTTTTGACGTAAGTTAGTTTAACTCAGAGCATATAGGTTAGATTGTTTCCCCAAAACGATTTAATTGCTCTGAGTTTTTTGTTTTGCAGTAAAATCAAAATACACTTTTATATCATTAAATATTAACGATATTTACACTTCTAAAAATTATTATAATTATGTCAGACGATAAGAAAATTATATTTTCCATGGACAAGGTTTCTAAAACCTACCAAAGTACAGGGAAACAAGTATTAAAAGATATTTATTTAAGTTTCTTTTATGGAGCTAAAATTGGTGTTTTAGGACTGAATGGTTCTGGTAAATCTACTTTACTTAAAATTATAGCTGGTTTGGAAAAAAACTACCAAGGTGATGTTTCGTTTTCGAAAGATCATACTGTAGGGTATTTAGAACAAGAACCTCAATTGGATGAGACTAAAACTGTTATGGATATTGTAAAAGAAGGAGCTGCTGAAACAGTTGCTATTCTTGATGAATACAATAAAATTAACGATATGTTTGGTTTAGAGGAAGTGTACTCTGATGCTGATAAAATGGATAAGTTAATGGCGCAACAAGCTGTTTTACAAGATAAAATAGATGCTTGTAATGCTTGGGAGTTAGAAACAAAACTAGAAATTGCAATGGACGCTTTACGTACTCCAGCAGGAGACACACCAATTTCTGTATTATCAGGAGGGGAGCGTCGTAGAGTTGCTTTATGTAGATTATTGTTACAAGAACCAGATGTATTGTTATTAGATGAGCCTACCAATCACTTGGATGCTGAATCTGTACATTGGTTAGAGCATCATTTAGCACAATATAAAGGAACTGTAATTGCAGTAACGCATGATAGATATTTCTTAGATAATGTTGCTGGGTGGATTTTAGAATTAGATAGAGGAGAAGGAATTCCTTGGAAAGGGAACTATTCTACTTGGCTAGAACAAAAATCTAAACGATTAGCACAAGAAAGTAAAACAGAGTCTAAACGTCAAAAAACACTTGAACGAGAATTAGATTGGGTACGTCAAGGAGCAAAAGGTCGTCAAACAAAGCAAAAAGCACGTTTGAAGAACTATGATAAGCTGATGAGTCAAGATCAAAAGAAAATGGATGAGAAGTTAGAAATTTTCATTCCTAATGGTGATCGTTTAGGAAACAATGTAATTGAAGCTAAAGGTGTTTCTAAAGCATTTGGAGATAAATTATTATATGACAATTTAGAGTTCAACTTACCACAAGCTGGAATTGTAGGGATTATTGGGCCAAACGGTGCAGGTAAAACTACTATTTTTAGAATGATTATGGGAGAAGAAACTCCAGATGCAGGAAGTTTTGAAGTAGGAGAAACAGTTAAGATTGCTTACGTTGATCAATCACATAAGGATATTGATAGAAGTAAATCTATTTGGGAAAATTTCTCTGACGGACAAGATTTAATTATGATGGGTGGTAAGCAAGTTAATTCTAGAGCTTATTTAAGTCGATTCAATTTCGCTGGAAGTGAACAAAATAAAAAAGTAGATACCTTATCTGGAGGGGAGCGTAACAGGTTGCACTTAGCAATGACATTAAAAGAAGAAGGTAACGTTTTGTTATTAGATGAGCCTACCAATGATTTAGATGTAAATACATTAAGAGCATTAGAGGAAGGTTTAGAAAACTTCGCTGGATGTGCGGTAATTATTTCTCACGACAGATGGTTTTTAGATAGAGTTTGTACTCACATTTTGGCTTTTGAAGGAGATTCTGAAGTGTATTTCTTTGAAGGGTCTTTTTCTGAGTATGAAGAAAATAAAAAGAAAAGACTTGGTGGTGATTTAATGCCTAAACGTATTAAGTACAAGAAGTTAGTTAGATAGTCTTATGACTTATAAAACAAAAAAAACTCTTCAGTTAATGAAGAGCTTTTTTGTTTATTATACTATTGTTTCGGCTAGTGATTTTCTAATTCGGCTTAACTGTATTGGAGTTATTCCTAAGTATGAAGCTATTTGATATTGTGGTATTAATTCTTCAATACCAGTAATTCTTTTTAATAGTTTTAGATAACGTTCTTTAGCATTTAGAGTGCCTAAGCTAATAATGGTTTTTTGCATGTCATTATATAAATGTTGTAGCATTTTAATTTCAAATTGCATTATTTGAGGTAAATGACCAAAGTTTTTAAGTACATCTTTGTGTGCAGATTGAATAATCTCACAGTCAGTTAAGGCTTCATAAATTAAGTCAGATTTTTCATTTTTAATTAAATTTGAATAAGGGCCTAAAAACTGATTAGCAGTATGCAATGATCTGGTAAAGGTTTTTCCATTTTCACTTACTGCTGAGGTTCTAGCAACTCCAGATATAATAAAAAACACATTATCAGCTTCATCTCCAATGTCGCAAAGTATTGTGTTTGCTTTTACTGATATATGTTTTAAATGAGGCTTAAATAATTCAAAAGTTTCTCTTGAAATAGGGGTTAGTCTATTGGCGAAATTAAAAAGTGCTTCCATGTTGTTAGTTGAATTTGATATTGGGGGTACTAAAAATAATGTTTTTAAATATGGATAAGCAAATAGTGATGTTAATTTTTGTTAAATTTTATTATTATACTTTTTGAGTAGAAGGATAAAAAACTAAGAGTAGGTGTTTGGTTGCTAATTATAATAAACAGTGAATTCAAGTTTACTTTAATTCCTTTTTGATGTTGCTTCTAATCCTACTTAATTGTATAGGGGTTATTCCTAAATATGAAGCAACATGAAATAAAGGTATTTTACTAATAATATCTGGGTGTCTTGTTTGAAAATTCATGTACCTATCTTTTGCTTCTAGGAGAACTTTTTCTACTTCACTTTCTTCCATTATAACAAAAAAATGATGCAACATATCTGTATATAAGTTACTTAATTCCAAATCATTCTTTAAGATGTTCCTTAGTCTGCTATATGGTATCTCATAAAGAGTGACATCGGTTAGACATTCAATATTGAAATTTGATGTTTTTTTAGTTGAAATTGCTGTAAGTGAAACGACAACATGATTACTGGAAAATAGAAACTTATTGTATTGTTTCTGAGAATTGTCAGTCACATATTTTCGTACAACACCAGATTCTATGAAAAATACATTTTCTGGATGAAGTCCTGCACGACAAATAATATCATTTTTTTTATAGTTTTTCTTTATAGCAATGTCCGTAACCTGTGACCAATTTTTTGGAGGATTTCTTAACTCTTTAAATAATTGAAAAACTGTTTTATGTATCATTTGGTACGGTTACTAAGTAGTTATTTAAAATGCGATAACATATAGGTGTTTTAAATTTAAATAAAACTATTAATATTTACTAATTAACAGCTACTTTTTAAAGCATAGTATCGCTATTTTTTTATTTTCCATATTAGTAGTGAAAAATAAATATTCTGTTCCTCCATCTTTTAATTGTAATTCTTGTCTTATTTCTGCTACAGATTTTGGGAAATTCCTTATAGTAACATTAATTTTATGCTTTTTAAAGCGCTTTCTGAGCTCTTTTTTGCTGTATGGAATAACTTCAGTAATTTCAAATGTTCTTCCAGGAAAATCAATTAAATCACTATTTGAGTATAAGTGGGAGTGTTGGTGTAACTTGTTAAGGTTGTGTTGTATTGCAATTTCATTAAAACCTCCAGATTTTAATATAGCAGCATTTGGTTCGTATAGGTATTTTGCAGGAAATCCATATTGAGCAATCACTAAGTTAGTTTTAGTAAAGTTAAAATAATCAACTTTTGTGTTATTGATGTTAGCTGTAGTTATGGAAATTTTTCCTGAATAGTTTTTCTCTAATAAAAACAATAGTTCTTTTACTTCATTTTTAACAGCAACAATGTGTATTTCTTTTACAAAATTAAGTTCCTTTATTCCATTTGTGATGTCAAGTAGAGGAGAGGTTTTGATTAAAATATTATCAGCTTTATTGAATAGAGAATCAATGTTTTCAGAAACATTTGGCAAACAATCACTCAATAAAAAAACTTTGCCTTTTGAATCACTTCTTCTTGAAGGGTCAATATAGATCCAATCAAAAGTTTCTGGAATGGTTTTTAAATATTCAATTCCATCTCCAGTAATGGTTTTAATAGTGCTACATTTTAACTGCTTGTAATTATGATTTACTATTTCTGAAAGAGAAGAGTTTATTTCACAATGTGTAATAGAATTTATCTTTTTTGAAAAATAGAAACAGTCAACTCCATAGCCTCCAGTTAAGTCAATTAATGATTTTCCTGATACTAAATTGGCTTTATATTCAGCAGTAGTTTCTGATGAAGTTTGCTCAATATTTAGCTTGTTTGGGTAGTATATATTTGGGGTGTTATGCCAAGTTTTTAACTTATTTTGACAGCGTTTTTTTGCTTCAATTTGTTCAATTAATTCTTGCTGACTAACATCTTCAAAAACAAGCTTCTTTAGCAGTAGTGACGAAATGTCAGTATCGATATTGTTTTTTATAAATAATTGATTATCAGCGTCTAGTATGTTTTTATTCAAAGCAATAGATTAGGTTTTTGTTTTCTGTTTTTAATCTGAAAATTGTGCGTTTTTATGTGATGTTTAAATACCTTCAGTGATTTTTTTAACGATTTTGTTGTCAGATAAAAATTCTTTTGATATTACTTTTAAAGCGGTATAAGTAGGTACTGCTATTATCATCCCAACAACTCCAAAAAGTAGTCCTCCAATGATGATTACAAGGAAAATTTCTAGTGGGTGAGATTTTACACTATTTGAAAAAATTAAAGGTTGACTCACAAAATTATCAACCAGTTGAGCTATCGCATAACCAATCATTACATAGGTTGTTTTTGGTAAAATAACTGTTTGGAAATCCATTCCTAGGTTACTACTCATTGATAATATTAGCATTAATACACCTCCTATTAACGGGCCTACATATGGTATTAAATTTAGTAGAGCGCATAAAAAAGCAATTACAATGGCATTTTGTATCCCGAAAATCAATAGGACTACTGTGTATATTATAAAGAGGATTAAAATTTGAAAGACCAAACCAACGAAATAACGTGATAGTAAATCTTTTATTTTTTCAAAAGACTTTTTTAAGCGTCCTTCTTTATTATCAGAAACTAATAATAGCGCTCCATCTTCTAATAGCTTGCTGTCTTTTAGAAAAAAGAAAGAAATGAATAGGACAGAAAACAGCCCTATGCTTAAACTACCAACCATTCCTAAAAATGAATTTAATAATTCTGGTATTGCATTTACATTTAGTTTTGATAGAAGGTCAGAATTCTGAAGTGTTTGAAATAAATCAATATTATGAGCGGATAAATAACTGTTTATTTCTTCAGAAAGATGTTTGAAGTTAGCTTCAAGCTCATTATAATTTAGTAGTGCTAAGTTTTCTCCTTGACTTTTAATTAAAGGAATAAACATTGACGCTAAACCTACAATAAACCCAAGTAATAATAGCATTGTGGTAATTACCGCAAGTGTGTTTTTAAATTTTAACCGAGCTTTTAAAAACCTAATAATAGGTCTGCCGATTAAAGATATAACCCCAGCGATAGCTATGTAAATAAGTACATCGCTTATTTTGTATAGAAAAAGTAATAAGATACAAATACCGAATATGATTGCTAGGGCTCTTAGTATACCGTTGCTAATATTTTTTGAACTTTGATTATTCACAATAACATTTTTTTTATAATTAGCTAATATAAAAATAATATATGAAAAATAAGATCATATTACTTGTACTGGTTTTAGGTTTTAACGCTTGTTGTTCTGATGACGACAATGGAATTCAAATTCAAAATGAAATAAATGGAATAGCGGTTTTAAAGTCCGAAGGGAAAACAATTCAAGATATTTTAGATTCAGGTTATTCACCTAATGAGATATATCAAAATGACCCAAATGATTTACCTGAATTATATGGTTTATTTTATCAAGGAGGTATTATTTTTTATTTTAATATTAGTACCGGTTCAGGTATGGTTGTTTCAGAATCTGATAACGGAAAGATTCAATGGAGTTGCGCAATTGATGAGTTAATACCTAATGCGAATAATATACTTATTGGTACAGGGTATCAAAACACACAAGCTATAGTAGCACATACGTCTTCTGTTTGTGAAACTGCATCGGATATATGTTATGATTTAGTACTTAATGGTTATTCTGACTGGCATTTGCCTAGCAAGGACGAAATGGCTCAGATCTATTATAAACAAGATTTAATACCAAATCTAGCTGGATATGCATATTGGACTTCAACAGGAGGAGATTGGCACTTGGCAAAGTGTTGGGCATTTAATAGTCCTGCTTCAAGTGTATGTGGGGCTAATAAGTTACTTGAATTAGGAGTTAGAGCTGTTAGGTATTACTAGTTAAAATGGCTACTCTTTTGTTTTAGATTAGTTGTTTAGTAATTTCATACAAAGCAATATTAGTAGCTTGTACCACATTCATGCTAGAATTTTCTCCAAACATATTTATATGAACAACTTCATTTGTTTGGCTTAAAATAGTTTCAGATATTCCAAAATTTTCATCACCAATGATGAGTACGATAGGTTTTTTAGTACTGAATTGTTCCTGATGTAAAGGTTTGCTTTTTTCTGTTATTTCAATGGCTACAAGGTAATGAGTTTCTTTTATGTCTTCAATATACTGGTTGATATCGTTGATAATTTCATAAGGGACATATTTTTCAGTAGCTCTAGAGGTTTTTTGCATTTTCCTAGATGGAATGGGTAGCGCTTCTCCACTAAAAATAAGTTTTTCCACACCAAAAGCATCACAAATTCTAAATAGCGATCCAATATTTGGGGCATTACTTACGTTTTCGCACAAAACAGTTATTGGAAAAGTTTTTTTATTAAAAGTAGAAGTATAGTGAGTGAGTTGCATTGTTACTTAGTTTTCAAAAGCGTATTTAATAATATTGGCACCCATTTGTAGTGCTTTAAGTCTAATCTCTGGAGCATCATTATGTATTTCCTGATTTTCCCAACCATCCCCTAAGTCAGATTCGGTAGTATATAAGCATACTAATCTTCCGTTATGGAAATAACCGTAAGCTTGAGGTCTTTTTCCGTCATGCTCATGGATTTTAGGGAGCCCTTTTGAGAATTTATATGTTGTATTGAATATTTTGTGTTTTGCAGGTAGTTCGGTTAACTCTTGGTTTGGGAAAACTTTTTTTAATTCTTTTCTAACATAGCTGTCCATTCCGTAATTGTCATCAATATGTAAAAATCCACCAGAATTAAGATAGTTTCTTAAGTTCTCAGCTTCTTCAGTAGAAAAATGAACGTTTCCATGTCCAGTCATGTGTATAAACGGATATTGAAACAATTCAATACTTCCTGTTTCTACAGTTTGTGGTTTGATGCTAATGGTAGTATTGATGTTAGTATTGCAAAATGTAATAAGGTTAGGGAGTGCGGTTGGGTTGGAGTACCAATCTCCACCACCGTTATATTTTAAAATTGCAATTTCTTGAGAATAGCACAAGCTTGTAGCGATTAAGAATGTATAGATTATTATTTTATTCACTTGAAATAGTTTTTAAAATCAAAAATAATATTGATATTGTAAATATACATAAGCTTATTGTATTAAACTTCCTCCTAAATGTTGCTTTAGTTATTTTTTGGTGTTTATTTAAAACAGATTTTATCAATAATTAATTGAAATGTTTTTTAACTTTTCTTTTTACGTGGATAAATCGTACAACCCCAATTAAGATTACGATGAATGAAGTTATAATGAAAAAATATCCTAAGGTTATTAGATTTTGCAATATTTCAATTTTTAAAATAGCAAATCCAGAACTTAAAATGACAATAAACGTTCTAAAATAGGCCAATATTGTGCGTTCATTTGCTAGGTTAGTTCTCGCTAAAGCAAGCAAATCAGATTTTTTAATTTCATTAGGATCCATATAATTTACTCTTTTGTTTTTTTAAGAAATTGAACAGACTCGGTTAGCCTTAGTGTTGCCAACGAATAGAAAACTAAACTTAATCAACTGTGTTTAGTAGTGCTATTGTATGGCAAGCTGCTATTCCTGCAGTTTCTGTTCGCAAACGCGTGTTTCCTAGCGCCACTGGTTTAAAATTGTTGTTTAGGGCTAGTTCAATTTCTTTTACAGAAAAATCTCCCTCGGGGCCAATTAGGATTGTATACTTTTCGTTAGGAGATACTAATGATTTTAATTGTGTTTTTTCTTGTTCTTCACAATGTGCTATATAGGTTTTCCCAGTAAACTCTTGATTTATAAATTGTTTAAAACTGATGGCATCATTTAGTTTAGGCAATTGCATTTGTAAGGATTGTTTCATTGCGCTTTGAATAATTTTCTCAAAACGATCCTTTTTAATTACTTTTCGCTCAGAGTTGTCACAAAAAACAGGGGTGATTTCATCAATGCCAATTTCAGTAACTTTTTCTAAAAACCATTCCATACGGTCATTCATTTTGGTAGGAGCAATGGCTATATGTAATTTGTAGTCGTGGCTTTTTTGCTGTTCAACTGTATTTATTAGTACAGTACATTTTTTAGTGTCGGCAATAATGATTTCTACGGTGAACAAGTCTCCTTTACCGTTAGTGATAGATAGCGTATCACCTTCTTTTTTTCGCAATACTTTAACGATGTGCTTACTTTCTTCTTTTGAGAAAATATATTGTTTGCTGTCGGAATTTATGTCAGGGCTATAAAATAATTGCATTAAATTTCGTTGAGTTTTTGTTTGGCGTGTTCTAAACCTAATTCAGTGAAAAAAAGTAAATCTTCTTCTGTTTTTATAACTTCTGGTAGCACATATATAAATTCCTTCATTGGCTTTTTTGTAAAGTCCATTGGTGAAATTCCATCTTTAGCTAATAGGTCATCCGTTTTAGGAGTTATTACTCTAACAACAAGCTTGTTTTTTACAACACCAATAGTCATTTTTCCTTTGTATAAGAAGACTAAGCC
>Ga0209291_1001044_pt1 | contig 25531 bp, 18 predicted proteins | sample GOMGulsemesocosm_FD_184633 | JGI IMG/M metagenome (GOLD analysis project Ga0209291, IMG submission 184633) | Methane-oxidizing microbial communities from mesocosms in the Gulf of Mexico - GOM9B Gulf of Mexico (SPAdes) (version 2) | ecosystem: Environmental > Aquatic > Marine > Cold seeps...
GAAGTTGAAAAAACAGAAGCAGTAGTTGTTAATACAAACACAAAATCTGTAAACTAATTATGATATATTTAGCATCAACAGGAGGAGCAATAGCTATTACAGTAATAGCCTTGTTTATTTTGGTATTGTCGTTGGTTTTAATATTAATCTTTGCAAAAGATAAATTATTACCATCAGGAAACGTTAAAATTACTATTAACGGAGAAAAGGAAATTGAAGTTGCTTCAGGAGGTACTTTGTTGTCTACGTTAGGAGCTGAGAAAATATTTTTGCCATCTGCTTGTGGTGGAGGTGGAACTTGTATACAATGTGAATGTCACGTACATGATGGGGGTGGAGAAGCATTAGCAACAGAGGTGCCTCACTTTTCTCGTAAGGAATTAAAAGCTGGTGCGCGTTTATCTTGTCAGGTAAAAGTAAAGCAAGACATGAATATTTCTATTCCAGAAGAAGTTTTTGGAATTAAGAAATGGGAAGCAACTGTAGTTTCAAACTATAACGTAGCTACTTTTATTAAAGAATTCGTTGTAGAAATCCCTGAAGATATGGGGTATAAAGCTGGGGGGTATATTCAAATTGAAATTCCAGAATGCGAAGTAAAGTTCTCAGATATGGATGTTTCTGCACATCCTCAGGATCACCCAGGTGAGCCTGATAAATTTAAAGCTGATTGGGAGAAGTTTGGTTTATGGCCTTTAGTTATGAAAAACAACGAATTGGTAGAACGTGCTTACTCTATGGCTTCTTACCCTGCTGAAGGAAGAAAAATCATGCTTAATGTTCGTGTAGCGACACCTCCTTTTGACCGCGCCAAAGGCGGATGGATGGATGTAAATCCTGGTGTAGCATCATCTTATATTTTCAACTTAAAGGTTGGTGATAAATGTGTTATCTCTGGGCCTTATGGTGAATTCTTTATCAATGATTCTGAAGCTGAAATGTTGTATGTAGGTGGTGGAGCTGGTATGGCGCCAATGCGTTCTCATTTATATGAATTGTTTAGAACATTGAAAACTGGTAGAAAAGTTACTTATTGGTATGGTGGACGTTCAAAAGCTGAATTGTTCTATATCCATTACTTTAGAGATTTAGAAAAAGATTTCCCAAATTTCAAATTCTTCATTGCATTATCAGATCCAACTGAAGCAGATAATTGGACTATCAAAAAAGATGTTGATGATGAAAATGGTGATGGTTTCACTGGATTTATTCATCAAGTTGTAATAGATGAGTATTTATCTAAACATGAAGCTCCAGAAGATTTAGAATTATATTTCTGTGGACCACCATTAATGAACAATGCGGTTCAGAAAATGGGTGAAGATTTTGGTCTTGATGATGATAATATCCGTTTCGATGATTTCGGAGGATAGTTAAAATCTAAATACATAACAACAAAAAACCGATACAGTAATGTATCGGTTTTTTGTGTTAATAAACAATATAACCCATTAACTTAGTAGGTTTAAGTTTTTTTTTTTTGCTTTTAATATGAGAAATACTATATTAGGAATCTCAAATTAATTTATACCCAAAAAAATGAAGAAAACTACTTTAAAAGTAGCTTTGGCAATCTTTGCCTTAGCTGGAATTTTTTCTGTGAATGCACAGCAAAAAATTTTGACAGTAAAAAACCAAAAAAAAAATGTTTACCCTAATTCAGAAACACTAATATCTCCTTCAGGAGAAATTAAATGTGCTACAGTTGAGTACAATGAAATTTTAGACAGTAAAATAAAATCTAGACTTACTAAAGAACAGTTTGAACAGTGGGTTGCTCCTAAAGTAGCTCAAATAAAAGCTGATAGATTATCTGGTAAAATGCCTGCGGTTTATACAATCCCTGTGGTTGTGCATGTTGTGCATAATGGAGATGCTTTAGGTTCAAATGAAAATATTGATGATTTACAAGTTCAATCTCAAATTCAAGTATTTAATGAGGATTTTGGAAACTTAACTGGTACTCCGGGAGATGGAGGAGAAGGAGTGGATACTGATATTCGCTTTTGCTTTGCTCAAGTAGATCCTAATGGTAACGTTACTAATGGTATAACACATGATAACTTAGGGCAAGCTTCGTGGGATAGTATGGGAGATATTGATGCTAATTTAAAACCGGCAACAATATGGGATCCTACTAAATATTTAAATTTATGGACATGTAATTTCGGTGGAGGAATGGCAGGAACACTCGGTTATGCTCAATTCCCTACCGGGTCTGGTTTACCTGGGTTAGATTCAAGTTGTGATACATCAGAAGCTAGTTCAGATGGAGTAATTTCTGCATACTATACCTTTGGGTCAAGAACAATTTATCCTGCAGGTAATTATAGTGGTACTCAGTATGATAAAGGAAGGACAATGACTCATGAGGTTGGTCATATGTTAGGATTGCGTCATATTTGGGGGGATTCAGGGGCATGTACTAATGATGACTATTGTGCAGATACTCCAGATGCTACCTCAGCAAATTTTAACTGCGTTACTGCTGATAGTTGTCCTGCTGATGGTTTAGGAAACGATCAAACTCAAAATTATATGGATTATTCAGATGATTCGTGCATGCATATGTTTACACAAGATCAGAAAGATAGAATGATTGCAGTTTTGTTAAATGCAGATAGAAGAGTTGGGTTATTAAACTCTACAGTTTGTAATCCTGTTCCATCAATTCAATTCACTGGTACCGCTTGTGAGTCAACTAGTAAAAATGTTACTGAACCATCTGGTTGTAATGCTTTTGTTGATGTGTCTATACCTTTAGAGATTGATATGGACCCATTGGTAGATGCAACTGTTAACTTTGTAATTAATGGATCTTCAACTGCTGTTCTTGGAGTGGATTATACTATTCAAACTACTTCAGTTGTGTTCCCAGGGGCAAGTCAAACTGATAAGGATTATATTTTAAGAATATATAATAATGATTTTTCATCAGTAAATAAAACTGTAGTAATTGATTTTACCGTAACAACCGGAGGAACGGCAATAGCCAATTCAGTTAGAAACTCATATACAGTTAATATAATAAATGATGATTTTGCACCAATTGCAGTTAATAATTTTTTATTATTAAATGAAGACTTTGAAAATTCTGGTTGGGCAGCCTACGATAGAGACGGTGATGGTAACTTTTTTACTGGAGGTGGACTTACTGGTTTGTCAGGGTACGGACCAATTGTTGGAGCTTGTGCCTATTCTGAAACAGACGGGGGGATTTTAGGGTCGCCAGCAACATATACTCCGGACAACTATATAGTGTCACCAACATTTACAATACCAGTAGATGCTGTAAAAGCTGATTTTTCTTATGTAATAGGGGCTTATGCAACGGCTAATCCTGCTTCAACAACTTTTAAAGAGCATTATTCAGTCTATTTTTCTACTAATTTGACATTGTCTGTTTATTCAGATTTAGAAGAATTTGTATTAGAGAATGATAGAGAGATACCTGCGGCAAGTTCAGAACTTAGAAGTCATAGTTTATTACCTTATGTAGGGCAGACAGGATATTTAGTTATTAGACATCATAATACCGCAGGTAAAGGATTGTTATTGTTGGATACGGCAAAGGTTGATGTTGATGTAACTAGAGAGCCACAAACAGCTTTAAATACAGGGACGCCTGATAATGTGTATTTACCTAGTTCAGGTACAGTGTATACTAGTAATCCATCTGATAATAAAGTTATGGTGGATATATCAAATAATAATAATGTTGATTACGGGTGTATTGATGTATCTGTATCAAGAGCTACAGGAGCATCTGTTATGTATCAGGTTGCTGGATCTGCTAATTATGTAATGGGTAAGACATTTACAATCAACCCTGCAATTACTCAAGCTAGTGGTAATGCAACTGTAAAGTTTTATTTTACAGAAACTGAAATTGCTGAATGGGAATCAACTACAGGTAATAATAGAAATGAGTTAGCAATTATTAAAAGTAATGGAGAAACGATTTTGGCTAGTTTGCAAAGTTTCAATACAAATGGAGCTTATGAGTTAACTCACAGTTTAAGCGCAACTTTCTCAACAGGAATTAGTGCAACATACTATTTTGGCAAAATGGAGGCTGTTCTTGGGGTTGATCAAAGCGAATTAAATATTATAGGGCTTTATCCCAATCCATCAAATGGAATAATTAGTCTTTCGGTTGATACAAATAATGATGTAGAAACTACATTGTATGATATCAGAGGTAGAAAAGTGTATTCTAAATTACATGCTAACAATTCTGACATCTTTGTGTCTAAATTAGATTTTAGTACAATGGCATCAGGTGTTTACATGTTAAATGTACAAAGTGGCTCTAAAAGAGTTGTTAAGAAAGTTGTGATTCAATAAACTTATTGAGTTAATTTCTTTAAAAATATATAAAGCCGATACATGTTGTGTCGGCTTTTGTATTTTTTATCTGCCTTATTTTTAGGTGATTACATGTTGTTAAATGACGTAAATTTCGTAAATTGTACGTTAGTATATCACAAATTTATCGTGCAAGGGTAAGTAAAGTCGGATGACTATCAATAACACTGGTGTTTTGTCGGGTTTTTAAGACACTTAATCTAAAAAATTAATATTCAGACAGCGGTGTTAACATTTGTTATTATATTCATCCGTTCAATTTTATTAACAAACCCAATTAATATGAAAAAAATTACTATTAAAGGATTTTTATTAACACTAGTATTTTTGTTTTCTATGACAAGTTTCGCTCAAAGCGGAAAGTCGATATGGAAAAAAACAACTAAGAAAAGCTTCTCTAAAGAAGAAAAAGTTATTAGAAAAACCGAGCCTAAACAGGCGGATTTCTATCAGTTAGATTTAGTGTCGTTAAAAGCTTCATTATTAAACGCTCCTTCCAGGAATGAGCATAAACTATCTGATGTTATAATTGATTTTCCAACAATTAACGGAACGAATAATTCCTTTAGAGTAATGGAGGCGTCAGTTTTGGCTCCAGATTTTCAGGCACAGCACTCAGAATTGCGTTCTTATGTAGGTCAGAATGTAAATAACCCTTCAGAAACTATTCGTTTTAGTGTTACTCCACAAGGATTACATACTATGATGTTTACGAGTAAAGGTGTTCAGTATATTGATCCATATACTAAAGGAGGAAATAATTATATAGTGTATGCTAAAAAAGATTTACCAGCTTTAGAGAGCCGTTTTGAATGTGGTGTTATAGATGAAGGTGTATCTTCTAAAGATTTAGAAGACTTTGATTTAGAAGCTGCTAAGAACGCTAATGATGGGCAAATGAGAACTTTTAGATTAGCTTTAGCTTGTACTATTGAATATTCTGAATACCATTGGACGGCTGCAGGAGTTGGTGCAGGTGATACAGATGCTGTAAAAAGAGCTGCGGTTCAAGCAGCTATGGTGGTTACAATGACAAGAGTTAATGGTATATATGAAAGAGATTTTTCTATTACTATGACTATGGTGAATAATGACAGTATTGTGTTTATAGGGGCTGATAGTTTAGATAATGACGATGCATTTGTTTTAATTAATGATAGTCAAACAGTTATTGATGCTAATATTGGGAACCTTTTTTATGATATAGGTCATACGTTTAGTACTGGAGGTGGTGGTTTAGCTGCTTTAGGTTCACCATGTGTAGCAGGTAACAAGGCAAGAGGAATTACAGGTTCACCAGCGCCAGTTGGAGATGCTTATGATGTTGATTATGTAGCACATGAAATGGGACACCAATATGGAGGACCTCATACTTTTAATGGTGAAGGAGGAGCCGGAAATTGTGGAGGCGGAAATAGAAGTGGTTCTAATGCTTATGAGCCAGGTGGTGGAACAACTATAATGGCATATGCAGGTATTTGTACTGCTACTGAAAATATACAATCTAATAGTGATGCGTATTTTCATAGAAATAGTATACTACGTATTTGGGCTAATGTTAGTGCAGGAAACAGTACTTGTGGTGCTCAAGCAGCAACAGGAAACAGTGTTCCAACTGCAGATGCTGGTAACAACTACATTATTCCTATGTCTACACCATACATGTTAGAAGGTTCTTCTACTGACGCTGATGGAACAGGAACACATACGTATACTTGGGAACAATACGATTTAGGAACTGCTGCTGCAATAGCGGACAATACAGCTACTGGACCAATTGTACGTAGTTTTGAAGGAACTACAAACCCAATTAGATATATTCCTAGAATGCAAGACATCCTTGTTAATGGAGGAACTTCAACTACATGGGAAAAATTATCTTCTGTAAATAGGGATCTTAATTTTCAGTTAACAGTACGTGATAATGATGTTAGAGGAGGACAAACGGCTAATGATAACATGACTGCTGACGTGGAAACTACTGCAGGTCCATTTGTAGTGACTTCTCAGTCAACTCAAACAGAGTGGTTACAAAATACAACTGAAACCATTACTTGGAATGTAGCAAGTACTAACACAGGGACTGTTAATACACCTAATGTAGATATTTTATTATCTATTGACGGAGGTATGACATATCCAACAACTTTAGCAGCTGCAGTGCCAAATGATGGTTCGCATGATATTACGGTACCTAATATAACAGAGCTTAATTGTAGAGTTATGGTAAAAGGTAGTGGAAATATATTTTTTAATATTAATACTGCAAGGGTTATAATTGGGTATAATGTAAGTACTGCGTGTAATACGTATGCTTCTGGAGCTTTAGGAACTGCAATTCCTGATGGTACAGGAGCTAATGCACCTGGAGCACCTATATTTGATACAATTGTTGTTTCTGGAGAAACTGGTAATATTACAGATATTTCTAGTTTAAAAATCAACGTAGATATAGTACATACGTATATACAAGATTTAGTTATACAATTAACTGCTCCTGATGGGACAACATTTAATACTTTATGGAATAGAGAATGCGGTGCTGCTGCTTTTGATAGTCTAGATATTATATTTGCTGAAGGAGCTGCCGCAATAGTGTGTGCAAGTCCAACAACAGGTACTTATGCGCCATCTCAATCGATTGCTAGTTTTGTTGGACAAGCTAAAAATGGTAACTGGTCTATAGCAATGGCGGATTATTGGAATGGTGATATAGGAACCTTAAATGATTGGTCAATAGAATTTTGTACTGAAACAGCAGTTTTAGGGGTTAATGACTATAATTCTTTTAAAGACTTTACAGTCTATCCTAATCCATCAAGTGGTTTGTTTACAGTTAACTTAAGCTCAAACCAAGATGTTCAAATGTCATTGTTTGATGTTAGAGGAAGGAATGTGTACACTGAAGTACATAGTAATAACTCAGTAACATTTAATAAAGAAATTGACTTCAGTTCTATGGCTGCTGGAGTTTATTTGTTAAACGTAGAAAGTGGAGCTAAAAAAGCGACTAAAAAGATTGTGATTCAATAATAGTTGATTTAAAAGATAAAAAAGGTTGTCTGTAAAGGCAGCCTTTTTTTTATTATCATTATTTATAGTCTAAGATTTACTAGTAAGCTTTTTTTTTTTACGATATATTTTACAAGCAGGACCAATTATAGCAATTGCTATAATTGGTCCTGCTTATTTTATGTGTTGATATATGGTACTGAAGCTTGTTGGGAATAATTTTATATTCAGATTAATTGATTAAAAAGGGGGCTAAATATTAAAATAAAGTGGGTTGGGTTATCTAAAATTTTCAATTATGAAAGTTCAAGTTTTATAGAATATTATGCATGTCAGAGGCAGTCATTCTGTTTTTTATTAACACAGCGTAAGCATATAAATGAAATGATATGAATTGTAATATAATTAAGTTATTTATAGTTGAAAATTTTAGATTGTGTTGATGGTAAAAGTTTCTTCTATAGATGTTATAACTTGTGGAGCTTCGCTGGATTTGAATGTTATTTTTATTTGATACAAATCGTTCTTTAATTTTTCAAGAGAAATTTTACCTTGATTTATACGGTAATATCCTGTCTGACCTTTGCAGTAACATAATCGAGCAAAAACTAATTTAGTTTTGTTAAGGTTCTTATTTTCAAAAGTGAAATTTTTATTAGTATAAGGTAATTCAAAATAAAGTTCTTCAATGTATTGACCATCTTGGTATTTTTCATCATTATTCCTTGTATAAGTGAATTTACATACGATGTTGTTGCCATTGTTAATCTTTGGGTATAATTGACCAGTTCCATTCTTATTTATATCTAGGTTTTTATTTTTAAAAACTTCAAAGGTGCATTTTCCTTCTTTAGGGCAAGATGTTTTTGTACTTGAATTAGTGAATCCTTTATTTGTATTCCTTTCTTTTACAGTAGAACAACAGGATAAAAAAGTAGTAATCAATAAATAAAGTAATATTCTCATAAATTAAACTTTTAATAAATAGTATTGGATACTGTGATAAATAAATATTACAATTTTTCAATTGTAATTTACAATAAAAATAACGAATAATTAAATAGCTACCAGTACTCATTAGTTTTTATTCAAAATGATAATACATTCTAGGTTAATTGGAAATAATATTTTGGATATGCTTTTTTTTATTACAGAACCCTAGTCCTACAGGTTTGATTAATGATTTTAACCGGGTTGTTAAAAAAAATGATGATTCAATAATGAAGCGATACAATAAGCTATTTATTAGTACAGTATTAAAGGTTGACAGGGCAATGTGTCAGCTTTTTTTGTTATTATTTGTTAATTATGTATATTGAAAATCCAAAAAAAGCCCATTATGAAAAAAAAATACCCAAAAAAGCAGGTCCTACTTTTGTTAATGACCTTTTGTACGATGTTTTTATTTTCCCAAAATAGAAATTCGTATTGGAAAAAAGCTTCTAAAGAAAAATTAGAAACAGAACTAAAGGTGCATAGAGCATCTCATCCAAAACAATTTGAAGTCTTTGAGTTGGACTTAGTTAAGTTACAGGAAGCAATTCAAGGAGCTCCTTTGAGGGGAGAGTTTGCCGGAAAATCAAATGTTATTGCTGAGTTCCCTACACCTGAAGGAACTTTTGAGCGATTTAGAATATCAGAGTCCCCAATAATGGAAGCTGGATTAGCTGAAAAATTCCCAATGATTAAAACCTATAAAGCAGTTGGTGTTGATGATCTAACAGCTACAATGCGTTTTAGTATTACTCAATTTGGGTTACATACCATGACACTTTCTGGAAAAAGAAACTCCATGTATGTAGACCCGTATACAGAGGATAGAAAAACCTATATGGTTTATGATAAAAACTCTTTAGGTGCAGATAATCAAGATTTCAAATGTTTAACTGATCAAGGAGTGCGTTTAAAATCATTAGAAAATGATGTATCTGCTTTTAGGGTAGATGCTGATGATCAGAAATTAAGAACTTATCGTTTAGCACAATCGTGTTCAGGGGAGTATGGAGCAATATTTGATGGAGCTGGTACTGATGCTCAGAAAAAAGCGAATATCCAAGCGCAAATGGCAATTACGGTAAATCGTGTTAATGAAATTTACGAAAGAGATTTAGCTGTAACATTGATATTTATAGCTCGTAATGATGAATTGATTTATTATAATGGAGGTACAGACCCATGGAGTGGAGAATATAATACAAAAACACAGGAGGTTATTACAACAACACTGTTAGATGAGTCATTATATGATATAGGTCACAATTTTAATACTTCAGGAGGGGGAAATGCTGGTTGTTTAGGATGTGTATGTGTTGATGGAGCTGCTCCTTATACAGGTAGTACTAAAGGTAGAGGTCACACAGGTAGGTCTAATCCAACAGGTGATCCTTTCGATATTGATTATGTAGCACATGAAATGGGACATCAATTTGATGGTTGGCATACGCAGTCTAGTTCAGGATGTGTTAGTGGTAGTGGTACTACAGAGGTTGAGCCAGGAAGTGGTAGTTCTATAATGGGGTATGCAGGTATTTGTGCGTCTAACGTACAGTCAAATAGTGATGCGCATTTTAACTATGTAACAATTCGTGATATTACTACAAATATTCAAACAGGTACAAGTAGTTCCTGTGCAGCAGAAACTGCTTTAACAAATCAACCTCCGGTAGCTATAACTGAAGGGGTGAAGTTTTATATACCTAAGTCTACTCCTTTTGTTTTAAGAGGAGCTTCAACCGATCTTGATGGAACTGCAGAGCATACTTTTGGGTGGTCTCAAAATGATCCTAAACCAGGTGGTATGGGAACAGGAACACCTTCCGCTACTGCAACTGATGGACCAGTATATCGTTCAATATTACCAACAGCTTCACCAGATAGATACATGCCAAGTATAGGGGATGTTGTTGCTAATGATTTAACACCAACATGGGAGGTGACTCCTTCTGTAGCAAGAACGTTAAATTTTGCTTTGGTAGTAAGAGATAACTCAAGTGGTTTTGCGAATGGAATTGGTCAAACTGACTCAGAATTAATGGTTGTTGATGTTGAAGATGTCACTCCTTTTACAATGTCTTCTCCAAACACTGCGGTTTCTTGGGAGGTTGCTAGTAGTCAGACAGTAACATGGAATGTTGGTTCTACAACAAATGCTACGATTAACTGTCAGAATGTAAATATTAAATTATCTACAGATGGTGGGTTTACATATCCATTTACTATTTTGTCTAATACTTCAAATGACGGTTCAGAGTCAATTACGATCCCTAATAACATTACTAGTACAGCTAGAATAATGGTAGAAGCAGCTGATAATATTTTTTATGATATTTCAAATACAAATTTTTCAATTGTTGCTCCTTCTTCTGCAACTTTTGTTATGACAGTTACGGAGGCAGATAAAAACCAAACAATCTGTACAGGAGATAGTCCAACTGTAGCTATTAATAATACTGTTTTCTCTGGGTTTAATGAGAACACTGTTTATTCTGCAAGTGGAAATCCAGCAGGTTCAAATGTTAGTTTTTCAGTGAATAATATTAACAGTACATTGGATTTAACAATGACATTAAATAATACTGCAGGAGTTACCCCAGGTAGCTATCCCATAACAGTGTCTGCTATAAGTAATTCTGTAACTAGGACTGAGGTGATTACATTTAATGTATATAGTGCAACTTTTGGAGTTCAAACATTGGTGTTTCCTCCAGATGCTGCTACAGGAGTAGGTACTATTACTTCGTTAGCTTGGACCCAAGATGTAAACGCAACTAGCTATGAAGCCCAAATAGCAACCGATGTTGGTTTTACAAATATTGTAAATACTACTGTATCCATGTCAGATCAGGTTCAGATAAATAGTTTGTTGCCAAATACGACTTATTTTTGGAGAATCACTCCAATAAATGTATGTGGGAATGGTGCTTTTAGTTCTGTAAGAAGTTTTACCACAGTGATTCCTGTTTGTGCAGTTTATAATTCTACACAAAACAATATTAACATACCAAGTGGTGGCAATCCAAACCAATATCCTTTTACTGCAACATCTACTAAAACTATATCTGGTGCTTCAGTTACAGAAATAATTACAGATATTAACGTTACAGTCAATATTCAGCATATATGGGCTGGGGATATGGATATAAAATTGACTTCTCCAAATGGAACAGAAGTCCTATTATTAGCAAACAGTAAGTGTGATGATGGTACTGATGATATTAATGTAATATATGATGATGAAGGTTCAGTATTAGTTTGTAGTACTACTGTCCCAGCAGTAGGTGGTATAACAATACCAGAGAGTGCATTATCTGCTTTTGATGGTGAAGGACTTAATGGAGATTGGGTACTGTCTGCTACTGATAGTCATAAAGATGATGGTGGAGAGTTTTTAAATTTTAGTATGGAAATTTGTTCTGCAGAAGCATTAAGTGTTTTTGAAAATGAAATTAACTCATTTATGATGTTTCCAAACCCGTCAAATGGATTAGTGACTATTTCGTTAAATTCAAGTGAAAATGTAAATGTTTCATTATATGACGTTAGAGGAAGAAGAGTGTATGCTCAATTGTATAATAATAACGAGGATGTATTTGCTAAAGAAATTGATTTTAGTGCAATGGCAGCTGGGGTATATTTATTGAGTGTAAGAAGTGGGGACACAAAAGCTACTAAAAAATTAGTGATTCAATAGGAATTAATTTTTTTAATACTTAAAACCGACACAGAAATGTGTCGGTTTTTTTGTTTTTGAGTATTGATAAGAAATCTATGGTATAGAAACAGTACCTTTGCCCAAAATAGTTTCTAATGATTACTTTTAAAGAGTTAAATTTATCCAATCAATTACAATATGCAATTGACGATTTAGGATTTGAACATCCAACACCTATACAGGCAGAAGCATTTAATGTGGTGCGTTCAGGTAAGGATATTGTTGGAATAGCACAAACAGGTACAGGGAAAACCTTTGCTTATATGATGCCTATCCTACGAGATTTAAAATTTTCAAAACAAGTAACTCCAAGAGTGTTAGTTTTAGTACCTACACGTGAATTAGTTATACAGGTAGTAGAGGAAATTGAAAAAATTTCTAAATATATTAATGTGAGAGTATTAGGAGTGTACGGTGGTACAAACATGAATACTCAAAAAATGGCAGTTTCACAAGGATCTGATATTATTGTAGCTACTCCAGGTAGATTATACGATTTAGCTATTAGTAAAGCATTAAATTTAAAAGCAGTTCAGAAATTGGTAATTGATGAGGTTGATGTAATGCTTGATTTAGGATTCCGTTTTCAGCTATTAAATATATTCGATGTATTGCCTCCTAAAAGGCAAAACATTATGTTTTCAGCAACAATGACAGATGATGTTGATGCATTGATTACTGATTTTTTCCGATCACCAGAAAAAATTTCCATTGCTGTGAGTGGTACGCCGTTAGATAATATTGAGCAAAAATGCTATGAGGTCCCTAATTTTTATACTAAGGTAAACTTATTAGCACATATTATTAAAGATAAACAAACCTATAGTAAAGTCTTAGTTTTTGTTTCTAACAAAAAAAGTGCAGATAGACTGTTTGAAGCTGTAGAAGAAATATTTGGTTCGGATGTATGTGTGATACATTCCAATAAAACTCAAAATTATAGAATCCGTTCTATTCGTCAGTTTGATGAAGGAGAGAATAGAATATTAGTAGCAACTGATGTAATGGCTCGTGGGTTAGATTTAGATGAAATTTCTCATGTAATTAACTTTGATACACCAAACTTTGCTGAAAACTATATGCATCGTATTGGTAGGACTGGTAGGGCAGAACATGAAGGGAAAACCATATTATTTTCAACTCCAAAAGAACAAGAAGACAAAGATGCTATTGAAGCTTTGATGAATTACGAAATTCCAAAAATGGAATTGCCAGAAGAGGTTGAAATTTCAGAGCGTTTAACTCCTGAAGAACGTCCAAAGCATATTGAACGTAATAACCCACATACAAAACCTAAAGATGAGGATGCTCCTGGGCCAGCTTTTCATGAAAAAAGCGAGAAAAATAGTAAGCAGAATGAAGGTGGTTCTTATAGAAGGGAAATTGCTGCAAAGTATAAAAAACCTAAATCAAGAGGAGATAAAACGTATAATTTACGTAACAAAAAGAAAGGTAAATATTAATAATGTCTAAACCACTTAACAAGCAGGAACTTCATAACTTAGCAATGAATATTGTTGGGGAAGACCTTGAGCAGCAAGGTTATGAATTTGTGGCAATTAATAGTCAATTAAAGAGAAACCCACAGTATGTATGTATTGATAAAAATGCTCAGTATTACTTTGTTATAGTAAAGGCAGTTTTGTTACCAGAAGATCCAGATGAATATGATGTGGTTTGGATGGAAACTTTCCGCGAACACGCAAGAAGTAAAGATGCAAAAGTACTTTTTGCCGGAGTTGGTTTGGGGAATAAAGACGTTACAGGTGATCCAGTATATTTAAACCAACCTTATTTATTAAATTATATCGGAGTTCAATTACTTGATATTGATATGAATTAAAGTGTTTCTATAAATGAAAAGAATTGTAATACTAATTTTATTAGCACTTGTTTCTTGTAAGAAAGAGGAAGCTCCTGTTGAGAATATTGTTTCTGGTAAAGTATTTGGAACCTATTATAATATTCAGTTTTTTGATGAAGAAAAAATCGACTATTCAAAACAGTATGATAGTTTATTTTTGGAAATAAATAAATCAACTTCAACTTATATACCTACTTCTGATATTTCAAAAATTAATAAGGGAGATTCAACTATAGTTATTGATCATCATTTTACAGCGGTATTCAATATTTCTAAAGAAATTTATGATACTACAGAAGGTTTTTTTGACCCTACTGTTGGTGTTTTGGTAAACGCATGGGATTTTGGGCCTGAAGGAAAAATTGAAAAATTAGATAGCTTAAAAATAGATAGTTTGATGCAATCGGTAGGATTTCATAATTTATCTTTGAATAATGGGAAAATAAGCAATCCTAAAAAAGCATTTATCGATTTTAATGCCATAGGAAAAGGATATGCTTTAGATGTGGTAGCCGCTTTTTTGAATAAAAAAGGTCATCAGAATTATTTGATTGATATAGGCGGAGAAATTGTAGCTAAAGGTATTAATGTTAACTCTTCCAATTTATGGAGAGTCGGTATTGAAGAGCCTAATTTTGATGGATCTCAAAGCCATAATAAAATAATTGAATTAGATAATTCAGCAATGGCGACTTCTGGGGTATACCGTAAGTTTAAAATTGATGAAAAAGGAGAGAGGTACTCACATATCTTAGACGCAAAAACAGGATATCCCAGTAAAACTAATATTTTGAGTGTTTCAGTAATTGCACCCAACTGTGCTATATCTGATGCCTATGCAACAGCATTTAAAGCAATGGGGATAGAAAAAGTAACAGAGTTATTAAAATCTCACCCTGAGTTGAAAGTGTATTTTATTTATGAGGATGATAACAAGCAATTGAAAACACTTAGTTTAAATAGCTTTCCATAATTTTTGAATTTTGGAAACGATTGAAAAATAAAAGCCTTAGTATACAATACTAAGGCTTTTATTTGTTTTAGTATTTATATAAGAGTTGGGGTGCTCTTATAATGAAATATTGTAATTCATTTGGGGGTAAATGGTTTAGGGGTTAATAGCTATACAAGAGTTGGGGCTCTCTCATACAGAAATGATGTAATTTATTTGGGTGTAAGTGTTTTTGTTTTAGTATTTATATAAGAGTTGGGGTGCTCTTATATAAAATAAGACTGTTATTTCTTTGGGGATAAGTCTTTTAGGTTTTATAAAGATATGACGTATATTGATTTGTTTTCACATGTTGTTGTGAACTGATGCTATATTGTTGTGAAATATAATTAGTTGTAGGTTTTGCGGAAAAACAATTTTTTAGAAGAAATATAATTGCTATTTAAAACATACGGGAAGAATCTCACCCTTGGCGAGGCAATATTTACTTACATCTTTTTCAGGCAAGGTGGTAGTGTAGTCAATCTCTTTTACAGAAAAACCAATGCTTCTTAGTTTGTTAAAGTAGTCTTTTCCATATACTCGTACATGATCATATTGACCAAATATTTTTGCCCGAGTTGTTTTATCAGTAATTGTGTTGTCTTCAAAAGTGGTTTCACGAGATAAGTCTTGTGGAATTTGAAGTATTGCCATTCCCTTAGGCTTTAATACCCTCAATAATTCTTGCATTGCTTTATTGTCAGCAGGAATATGCTCTAAAACATGATTACAAAAAATAATATCATAACTATTATCTTCAAATGGTAAATTACAGATGTCAGCTTTTACGTCTGCTAGAGGGGATAATAAATCAGTTGTAGTATATTGAATGTTTTTCTGATTTCTAAAACGTTTATAGAAACATTGTTCAGGAGCAAAATGTAATACTTTTTTGTTTTGCGTATTCGTAAAGAAATCGGTTTCGTTTTTTAGGTACAACCATAGTAGCCTATGACGTTCAAGTGAAAGGCTCGAAGGCGATAGTACATTGTTTCGTTGTTCACCATATCCATATGGTAAAAAGGATTTAAAACTTTTACCGTCAATAGGGTCTGTAAATGTGTTCCCTTTAAGAAGAAAGGCTAAAATAGGGCGAACCAAATAACTCATTCTAATTAATAGTGGTCTAGGTATAGTGTTGAGTATGAACTTAAAAAACTTCTTCATTAAGAATTATTTCTTTCTAAATTCATCTTCTTCAGTACTTGTGATACCTAATGCTTCATATATATAGTCAAAAGTAGAAAGTAGTTGTGGTTTTCCGTCAACAATGGCTACATCATGTTCAAAATGAGCAGATGGTTTTCTGTCATTAGTCAAAATAGTCCATCCGTCACGTAACTGCTCAATTTTATGAGTTCCCATGTTTATCATAGGTTCTATTGCGACAACTAATCCGTTTTTAAATTTTTTACCTCTACCACGTTTGCCATAGTTAGGCATTTGTGGATCTTCATGCATTTTTTTTCCTAAACCATGACCAACAAGCTCTCTAACGACACCGTATCCACGATCTTCACAGTATTTTTGTATAGCAAAACCTACATCACCAACGCGGTTATTTTCTTTAAATTCTCTTATACCAACATATAAGCTTTCTTTGGTAACTTTTAAGAGTTCTTTAGTTTCAGGGTCAACTTCACCAACTTCAAAAGTGTAGGCATGATCACCATAATACCCATTTAAAATGGCACCACAATCGACCGATAAAATATCACCTTCTATTAAAGGTTTGTTACTAGGTATTCCGTGTACTACTTGTGCGTTTGGAGAAATGCAAAGTGTATTAGGAAAATCATACAAACCTAAAAAACCAGGAATAGCCCCTAGGTCCCTAATATGTTCTTCCGCTAATTTATCTAGGTGCAATGAAGTAACACCAGGTTTTATTTCTGAAGCAATAACTCCTAATGTTTTTGAAACCACTAATGCGCTTTCACGCATGATTTCTATTTCTTCTTTTGATTTTAATTTAATCATTGTAAGCTAAGTTTGACCGCAAATATACTAATTTAAAAAGTTAGAATTTAAGATGTAAAAAATGATTTTTGACAGTTTTTGAACTATTTTTAGGTTGTATTTTTGTATCTCAAAATAATTAAGGTTATGTACAAATCAGTATCTGCAGAAGAAGCAGTGAAAGTTATCAAGTCAAACAATAGAATATATATTCAGGCCGCTGCAGCAGCACCACAAATATTAATTGATGCAATGTCTGCTAGACATGAAGAACTAAGGAATGTAGAGGTTTCTCATCTTCATATAGAGGGTAGAACACCATATGCCGATCCTGTTTATAAAGATAGCTTTCATGTGAATTCATTTTTTATTGGTAAAAATGTAAGACACACTTTAAAGGCAGGAAATGGCTCTTATACGCCAGTTTTTTTAAGTGAGTTACCTATTTTATTTAAGCGAAACATAGTGCCTATTGATGTTGCTTTTATTCAGGTTTCTCCTCCCGATAAACACGGGTATTGCTCTTTAGGGGTTTCTGTTGAAGCGACTTTAGCTGCTATTGGTAATGCGAAAAAGGTGATAGCTCAAATAAACCCTAAAATGCCAAGAACTCACGGTGATGGAATTATTCATGTATCCGAATTAGATGTTTTTGTAGAACATGAGTCACCAATACATGAGCATTTTTTACCTAAGCCTAGTGAGATAGAAAATAAAATAGGGGACTTTATAGCGGAATTAATTGAGGACGAAAGTACTTTACAAATGGGAATTGGAAGTATTCCCAATGCTGTTTTGTCAAGGTTAGGAAATCATAAAAATTTAGGACTGCATACGGAAATGTTTTCTGATGGAGTGATAGATTTAATATTGAAGAATGTTATTAATGGTGATTTTAAAGGAGTAAATCCAGGGCGATCAATGGCTACATTTTTAATGGGTACTAAAAAATTATACGATTATGTGGATGATAACCCGTTTATAGAAATGCGCTCAGCTGATTATGTAAACGATGTGTCCATTATTAAGAAAAACCCAAAAATGGTAGCAATCAATTCAGCGATAGAAATTGATGTTACGGGGCAAGTTTGTGCAGATTCTATCGGAACGAAAATGTATTCTGGAGTTGGAGGGCAGATGGATTATATTAGAGGAGCATCACTTAGTGATGGTGGAAAGGCTATACTAGCACTACCATCACAAACAAGTAAAGGGATAAGTAGAATAGTGCCATTTTTAAAGAATGGAGCAGGTGTGGTTACTACTAGGGCACATGTTCATTATGTGGTTACGGAATATGGAGTAGCTAATTTATACGGAAAAACAATTAAGCAACGTGTTGCTGAATTAGTAAAAATTGCTCACCCTAATCATAGAGAAAGTATAGCTAAGGCTTATTTTGATGGTATAAAATAGGTGTTGAAATAATACTTAAAATTAAAAAACCGTAGCGAATTTAATTCATTGCGGTTTTTTAGTTTAGTTTAATCATCGGAACTTTTAAAATATGAAAAAATACTTTTTCGTTTTGCTTTTAAACTAGGAGCTTCTTCTTTAGTAAGTAATTGGTAAATTTCTCCCCAACCTATAAATCCGCCAATATTTCTATCATCAATAAATAAATCAGCAGCAATTTTTCTACTTTCCTTTCCATCATATTCTTCGTTAGGAAAACTATTGTTGATAGCATAAAATTCAATTCCGTTTTGCTGACAAAACTCTATAGCGTTATTCAATTTACTACCACATCTATATGTCCATAGTATTAATCGATGTCCGTCATTTTGTAATCTTTTCATTGTTTCAAAGGCAAAGAGTTGAGGCTTTCCAATATTTGGATAAGCATCTTCAACTATTGTTCCATCAAAATCTATTGCAATGAGAAGTGTGTCTTTTGTAATCATTTATTTTTTATAAGGGGTAAAAATACATAAAATATTATTTGTTTTAATGAATTTTAAACTAGCGTGTTTTGAGTCATTAATTCTGGTTTATTTACACCTAATAATTTCAATATTGTTGGAGCAACATCTCCTAAAACACCATTTTTTACAGTATTAATATCCTTATCTACTACAATTAACGGGACTGGATTTGTTGTATGAGCTGTATGTGGACTGCCGTCTTCGTTAAACATTTTTTCGCAATTCCCATGATCTGCAATTACTAAGGTTGTATATCCGTTTTGTAAAGCGGCTTCAATAACTTGTTTTGTGCAAACATCTGTTGCTTCACATGATTTTATTGCTGCGTCCATACTTCCAGTATGACCAACCATATCAGGGTTTGCAAAATTCAGACATATGAAATTAGCCCATTGTGTATTTATTTCAGGCACTATTGCCTTGGTAATATCGTGAGAGCTCATTTCTGGTTGCATATCATAAGTGGCAACCTTTGGGGATGGACAAAGGATCCTTTTTTCATTTTCAAAAGGTTCTTCTCGACCACCATTAAAGAAAAAAGTGACATGTGGGTATTTTTCTGTTTCAGCAATTCGTATTTGTGTTTTTCCTGATTTGGCTATAGTTTCTCCTAAAGTATCTTTAATATTATCTTTATTGAATATTACGTTAATTCCTTTAAAGGATTCATCGTAATTTGTTAAGGTTGTAAAATGCAGTTTTAGTTTTTGCATTCCAAAGTCAGGAAAATCAGTTTGTGTAAGTGCATTGGTCAATTCCCTTCCACGATCAGTTCTGAAGTTAAAAAATATAACAACATCTTCTTCTTTAATTGTAACTACAGGAGCTCCATTTTCCGTGATTACAATTGGTTTTATAAATTCATCGGTAACTCCGTTAGTATAACTTTGCTGTATAGCAGTTTCAATATTTTTGGTTTGACTGCCTTTTGCATTAACCAACAAGTTGTATGCTTCTGAAACACGTTCCCAACGATTATCCCTATCCATGGCATAATACCTCCCTATTACAGAAGCTAATTTAGCCTTTTTATTATTCAGGTGATTTTGTAAGTCAATTATATGGTTAATTCCTGATTTAGGGTCAACATCTCTACCGTCAGTAAATGCATGAATAAACGAGTTGGTGATTCCAAAATCTTCAGCAGCATCTACCAAACCTTTTATATGATCGATATGTGCATGAACACCTCCGTTAGATACGAGTCCTAAAAAATGAACGTTTTTATGGTTTTCTTTTGCGTAAGTAAAAGCATTAATAAGTGTTTGTTCATCTTTTAGCGTATTGTTTTGAACCGCTAAGTTTATTTTTGCTAAATCCTGATAAACAATTCTTCCTGCGCCTAAATTCATATGCCCAACTTCACTATTTCCCATTTGTCCGTCAGGTAATCCAACATTCATTCCGTGAGTTAATAATGTCGCATTTGGGTAATCATTGTATAGACTATCTATATAAGGTGTGTTTGCATGGTGAATTGCTGAAGCATTTTTATCTTCGGGGATTCCCCATCCATCTAATATCAAAAGAATTGTTTTCTTGTTCATATATATCTTTAATAGATTGCAAAGATACAAACAAATGCTTTATAGGCTATAGTTGTTAGTTTATTGAAGGTGAGGTTTTTTATTTGGTTTTCTTTAACACAAAATGAAATTATAGTTAAACTTATGTTATATGTATTTTGAAGCAGGTTAGATTAAAATCTATTGGTTAAATTTATAATTCATTAATCAAAAAATCAAAAATCATGAAAAATTACATTTTAACAGCTGCATTGGCATTTGGATTAATCGCAAATGCAAACACATTGAATGAAAGAGTTTTACCTAGTAATTCAGACAACACTGTTTTAACAATTATTAAAGATGTTAGTCCATTTTGTCAATCCATTTCTAAAAACGATATTGAAACGGTCAAAAAATTAATTAAAATGGGGGAAAATGTAAATAAATTTTCTGGAGGTAAATCCCCATTAATGTATGCTGCTAGATATAATAGAGTAGAAATAATTAAGTTATTAGTTGAAAATGGAGCTGATATTTATCGAAAAGATGAACATGGTGACAGGGCAATAGTATATGCTAAGCGTGCTGGAGCTGTTGATGCAGAAGCATTATTAAGAGAAATGAAGAAGAAATAATTTTTTCAATTTTTAAAAGTTTAATAAGCAACTTGAAATCCAAGTTGCTTTTTTTTACGCTTAATTTTAACGTTGACGTTTTAATTCATTTCCCTTGTTATTGCTGTATTTTGGTTAAATGTCACTAGAAACAGGTTATTCATTACTAAATGGTTGTTTTACAACACTATTTATGTGTTTTACATAATAATTTTTGTGTATTGTTGATAAAGTGATATATTTGAACTCTTTGAAAAAAGAACCAAACCAAACCTACTTAACCTATGCAATTACGTTTTTTACCCCTACTACTTACTTTTGTGCTATTATCATCTTTTACTACTCCTCATGCCGTAAGCACTGAGCCAGTGATTAAAGTAATTTCTGCTGAAGAAGATGCAATACTTACTTTATATGGTTTATTTAATCAACAAAATGAATCAATGCCTCAATTGAAAAGTTTTTCTAAGGCGATAAAAGGGTACTCTAAACTAAAGGCTCAAGGGAAAATTAAAAATGAAACTTTAACGATTATAGATTTTAGTCTATCGTCTACGAAAAAAAGATTATGGGTATTGGATATGACAACAAATAAGGTATTATTTAATACTGTTGTAGCCCATGGTAGAAATACTGGTGGTGAATATGCTACTCGTTTTTCTAATACAAATAACTCTAATCAAAGTTCATTAGGTTTTTATGTAACAGATAATACATATTATGGTAAAAACGGATTGTCGTTGTTTTTAGATGGACAAGAAAAAGGTTTTAATGATAATGCTAGAAAGCGATATGTGGTTTTTCACGGTGCTAAATATTCAAACCCTAATTTTGCAAAACGTAATGGGAGGTTAGGACGTAGTTTAGGTTGCCCAGCTGTACCAACAGCATTTAATAATGCGATTATTAAAAAAATAAAAAACAAATCTTGTTTGTTTATTTACCACCCAAATACAAACTATAACACAAAATCAAAATTAATTAGCTAATAGCTGAACTAAGTCCTTATCTAATTTATATATATCGTTTAAAAAAATTGGTTCTGATTGTTCGTTGAATACTACTGACCAGTATAAGAAGTGTACTTTGATGTCTTTTTTTACATGTATTCTTTTTGTGAGTTGATTCTCAACAAGCTTATTTATTTTTTTATCAGATATGTTCAAGATGTCACCAGCTAAGGTAAATACGTTTTGTACTCTTACACAACCAGAGCTTCTTGCTCGATAATTCTTCTTAAATAGGGATTTGCTTGGTGTATCATGCAAATACACGGAGAATTTATTTGGAAAAATAATCTTTACTCTACCCAAAGCATTATTGTCTCCGGAACTTTGTATATATCGGTATGATGAAGGTATGTTTGAATTCCAATTAATTGAATCTAAAATCAATTGCTTTCCTTGATTATTGAATACAGATATATTTTTACGTCTTAAATAGTCAATATCTTTAGTAGCTGCAGGAATAATGTCTTCTCTTTTTATCGTTGGTGGGATGTACCATTTTGGGTTAAAATCTAAGTAGCTAATAGTAGAACTAAAAACAGGTGTTTTTCTACTCGTTTTCCCTACAATAATATTGTATTTAGTCGTGTCAGTTGTAGTAATATGTTTCAATTGATAATTGGCAATATTTACTAAAATATAATCATTTCCCATATTTCTAGGATACCATCTCCATCGTTCTAAATTTGCTAAAACACTGTTGTATTTGTCTAAATAGCTTTCATTTAAAGCATCTATAGTTGCAATACCGATTATTGCATCAGTTTTAAGTTTTTTAGAAGCTTGGAATTTACGAATTTCCTCTTGTAATAAGGTGTCTAATACTTTTGATTGTGTAACTAAAGAGTCTTTTAAAAAACCAAGCTCATTTAAACGTTTTCGTATATTGATAACACGGTTATCTGTGTTGTTCGGTCTAATTTTATGACCATGAATAACTGTAGTTTTTAAGGAGTCTGAATGAATCAGTTCCTTTGCAACTGGTAACTGTGCTTTTAGTTGTTTGTATATTTTACGTTGAGGTTTATATACATCGATTGATTTTTTTAGCGTACTGCTATTTAAGGATGCGTTTAATATGGAGTTAAATTGAAACACGTTTGGGGTTAATTCCCAATCGTCATATAGTTTTTTAGGATCCACTTTACCATTTGCTAAATGATAAGAAAAACTTAAATAAGTGTCTGTAAAAAGTAAATCGATAGAAATGTTATCTGTTTGGTTAAACGGGTTTGATGTTACTATTTTTAAAATTTTATTGAGATTATAATCTTTAGGTATTAAGCCTTCTTTGTCTGCTGATTGTATAGTGTTATAGAACTCATTTCTGTTTTTAAGCGATCTCCAAGCGGCATTTCCATTTCTAAGTTTATAAAAAGCAAGTACAGAATCTTTATTTTTTAGTTGTATGGATGAAGTGTTGTTTTTGAGTTTTAGCAATTCTATACCTAGAGCATCATTAGAAACAGTAATGAATTTCTGTTCTTTAGTGGTACTATTTGCATTTTCTTTTATAGTTAAGTCATGTTGTTTTTTACATGAAAAAACACATAAAAGGCTACAAAAAATGATGGTATAGTGTAAAAATCTATTCAAATATCTTATTGTTTATATTTTTTAATTGCTTCTCTAATTTTTTAATTCTATTTTATCAGTGTAAATGTCACATATTGTTGTTTTATTTGTGAGACATTGACAATTACAATTTGAATATTTTGATTCATATTCATGGTTACAGTTTGATAGTTATACCTATCAATAATTTTATTTAAAACTTATTTCTCTCATATGTAACTTTTGGTTTTGTATTAAAGTTACAAAATTCTTAGTGGATACTATGTTAAGTAAGTATTGATTCTGTTAAACTGCTTTGAAATGTATTAAAAAAGCGACAAACGCTTATTTAATACATTTTTGCATTACATAGTGTGTTCCTATATGAGGTATATCAAAAGGTTTTCCGGATTTTGTAAATCCAAAATTGGAATAAAAGTTTGTAGCATTTTCTCGAGAATTACACCATAATAAGGTTACATTTTGTTGTTTTAGAAGCTGTATTCCTTTTTTGAGTATAACATTACCAAGTTTTTTTCCTTGAAATTGTTGCGTAATAGCCATTCCTCTAAGTTGAAATTGATTTTCATCTTCAAAGTTATTATTGTTGTTATTCATGTAACTAGCTATCCCAATTAAATCACCATAATAAAAGAGACCTAAATGGAATGTTGATGTTGAGTCGTCGCCTTCAAAATGACAAGTTTCTATTGACTTTCCTTGTCTCAAAACTTGATGACGTAGCGAAATTGTTTCTTTTGTAGTAATTTTTTTTACCTGAACTAGGTTATTTTCTATATGATAAATGTTAGTAGGGTTTCCTTCATGAACTATTTCTTTTTGAAAAACTAAACCTGAATTTGTAGCAACTTTCGCTGAAGCATGATTGCGTTTATCAATATAAGCGTAAACATCTTGAATGCGCAATACATTAAAGGCGTAGGAAAGTACTCCTTTTGTAGCTTCGGTAGCAAAACCTTTGTTCCAGTGTTTCTCAAAAAAGCGATAGCCAACATCAACATAATCTTCTTCTGGGTGATATTTTAATCCACACCAACCTAAAAACTCCCCTTGTTTTTTACCACAAACTGCCCAACGTCCCATGTTATAAGTGTCATAATGGTTGTAGTTTTTTATAAAACTTTCAGTGGTTTTGATGTTCTTAAATGGAACATCACCAGTGTATTGTAATACATTAGGATTGCTATTCATTTTAAATAATGCAGAAGCATCTTTAAGCATAAATCTCCTTAGGTATAATCGTTCCGTTTCAATAATTCGTTCCATATGTAACAAACACTATTTTTTTCGACTAAATTTGAAAATCAAAAGTAAACAATAGCAAATCATCATATGAACATATCCATAAAAGTTTTATCAAGAGATCAAATTTTAGATATCATCCCTCTAATGATTGAATATACTGAAGGAAAAACAGAAACAACAGTTTTAGAAGCTCGTTTTTTGGAAATGGCATCTCAAAACTATGAATGTGCAGCCATGTATGATGGAAATAAATTAATAGGTGTTGCGGGTATGTGGTTTATGACACGTCATTATTCTGGTAAAAGTATGGAACCTGATCATGTCTATATATCCAATGAGTACAGACGTAAAGGCTTAGGAAAACGTTTTTTCGATTGGATGCATGTTTATGCAAAAGAAAAAGGATGCAACTCAAGTGAGTTAAATACGTATGTTCAAAATTACCCTTCACATAAGTTTTACTACAATGAAGGCTATGAAATATATGGTTATCACTTTTATAAGACCTTATAAGATTGAAATGCTCCAAAAAATGATGATTATATGGCGTTGATATGTAGTGAGTTGTGATTTAATTTATTTTTTATTAATAAAACATTTGGTTATAAACCTTAAAACCACCTATATTTGCCGAACGCTTGCGAGAGTAGCTCAGCTGGTAGAGCGTCAGCCTTCCAAGCTGAATGTCGCCAGTTCGAACCTGGTCTCTCGCTCAAATAGGGTAAAAGGATTTTCTGAAAAGAAGATCC
>Ga0209291_1001046_pt1 | contig 25517 bp, 22 predicted proteins | sample GOMGulsemesocosm_FD_184633 | JGI IMG/M metagenome (GOLD analysis project Ga0209291, IMG submission 184633) | Methane-oxidizing microbial communities from mesocosms in the Gulf of Mexico - GOM9B Gulf of Mexico (SPAdes) (version 2) | ecosystem: Environmental > Aquatic > Marine > Cold seeps...
TTCTTCAATAATTTTGTCTTTTTGTGGATTATTAGCCAAGGTAATTTCAGCTAATACGTCTAAAGCTTCTACTCTAGTCAATGTACTGTCAAAATCAAAAACGTAGGTTTTTTGAGTTTGTTCCATAATATGTTGTGTTGTTGCTGTTAAGCACGCAAAGATATTAAAATAACAACTAAGAAGTAAACCTCAATTAACTAAAGATTTTACTCGAACCAGAATTAACTCGGTTTGTGAGAATTTTATGAGGTATGCTTATCAATAAACGAACTAAATCCCTAGTGAATTGATAGGAATATTGTTTTAGCCTAAATAAAAAAACTATCTCTTCTCTTTTTACACTTAACAAACAATGCATAAAAGGTTGGCTTTAAATACCATTAAAACAAAATATGTGATTTTACTTGCATTTTTAAAATATTATCACATAACTTTGCAGGAACAAAATGAATACACAAATTTTAAATATCGTCTCTGTCATTATTGTCGTGATTATTTCACTACAAGTGGGAACGGTATTATAAAATTTAAACTATATAATTTTAAAAGCCTTCCCGAATCGGAAGGCTTTTTTTTTGAATAATCTGAAATTAACAAAACAAATCTGAGAGCTAATTAAAACTCATAAATAATTAAGAAATGAATAGCATTATAAACATAGTCATCATTATCGTCATTGTCATTATTAGCTCACCTCCGAGTTGATACAGTTATGCTATAATGTGAAAACATTAGCCTGTATCTTCTTTTAGATACAGGCTTTTTTTATGCCTTAGAAAGCGTAAACAAAACCACCTTAAAATATTGAAAACACTAGAATCCATATGGAAAACAGATAATTTGAACAGTGTATCAAAAAAAACATATTGAATATTTTAAATAAGAGATAAATAATTTTACAACAAAATTGAATTGAAATGTATTACAACAAAGACACTCAGATTTTTTTAGATGGAAAATGGTTAAAAGCTTCAGAAGCTACCACAGATTTGTACGCCCAAACCTTACACTATGGAAATGGTGTTTTTGAAGGTATTAGGTCTTATAAAACCGAAGATGGGGCACATATCTTTAAAGCAAAAGAACATTATGAACGTTTAAAGTACTCTGCAGAGGTCATGCATATTAATTTAGACTATACACCTGAGGAGTTAATAGCTTTAAGTTATGAATTGTTAGATCGAAATAATTTACAAAATGCTTATATCCGCCCATTAATTTATTTAGGTGCTAATATGAGTTTACAGCCAACGGATAAAGTACATGTAATGCTTTGTACATGGGAATGGGGAAAGTTTTTAGGTGATAAACCTTTAAATCTGATGACATCTAGTTATCAACGTCCAAACCCAAAATCTACACATATTCAAGCTAAAGTTGTAGGTCATTATACCAATTCAATTCTAGCAACAACCGAAGCCAAACGAAATGGTTTTGACGAAGCCTTATTATTAGATATGAATGGAAAGGTTGCCGAAGGGCCAGGAGCTAATTTCTTTTATGAAAAAGATGAAGTATTATATACCTGTCCATTAGGCAATATATTATCAGGAATAACTAGGCAAACTGTTTTTGAACTAGCAAAAGAATTGGGAATAGAAGTAGTAGAAAAATTCTTTACTCCTAAAGACGTTTATGAAGCTGATGCAGCATTCTTTACTGGTACAGCAGTAGAAATAGCGGGAATAGCATCTTTAGATGGTCATGAATTAAGATTAAAATGGGAAGATTCATTGGGTTATGACTTGGCAAGAGCATACCAATGTAAAGTAACACAACGTGAGTATAAAAATTTTGAATTAGTATAAAATGGAATTGAATAAATATAGTAAACAAGTTACACAAGACGATACGCAACCAGCAGCTCAAGCAATGCTACATGCAATTGGTTTAACGGAAGAAGATTTCAAAAAACCATTAGTTGGTATTGCAAGTACAGGGTACGAAGGAAACCCGTGTAATATGCATTTAAATGATTTAGCAAAACTAGCTAAACAAGGTACCTCTGAAACAGATGTTATTGGATTAATCTTTAATACTATTGGGGTAAGCGATGGGATTTCTATGGGTACTCCTGGTATGCGTTATTCATTACCATCTCGAGATGTTATTGCAGATTCAATGGAAACTGTTGTACATGGTATGAGTTATGATGGTTTGGTTACTGTTGTAGGTTGTGATAAAAATATGCCTGGAGCTTTAATGGCTATGTTACGCGTAAATAGGCCGTCTATTTTAATTTATGGAGGAACTATAGATTCTGGTTGTCATGAAGGGAAAAAACTAGATATCGTTTCAGCCTTTGAAGCATGGGGTAGTAAAGTAGCGGGAACCATGAAAGAATCGGAGTTCAAAAGCATTGTAAAAAAGGCGTGCCCTGGAGCAGGAGCTTGTGGAGGAATGTATACCGCAAACACCATGGCTTCAGCTATTGAAGCATTAGGAATGTCTTTACCTTATAATGCATCTAATCCTGCAAAAAGTAAGCAAAAAGAAGAAGAGTCAATTGCTGCAGGAAGAGCAATGCAATATTTATTGCAACACGATATAAAACCTTTAGATATCGTTACTAAAAAAGCATTAGAAAATGCAATATGTTTGGTAACGGTTTTAGGAGGATCTACAAATGCAGTATTACACTTTTTAGCAATTGCTAGAGCAGCTAATGTAGAATTTACATTAGAAGATTTTCAGCGTATAAGTGATACTACTCCATTTTTAGCAGATTTAAAGCCTAGTGGAAAATACTTAATGGAAGATGTTCATGAAGTAGGAGGAATTCCTGCTGTATTGAAATACTTGTTAGAAGAAGGCTTATTACATGGTGATTGTTTAACAGTAACTGGAAAAACATTAGCTGAAAACTTAGCAAATGTACCCAGTCTATCTGAAGGACAGGATGTAATTAAACCTATATCGAACCCTATAAAAGCAACTGGACATTTAAGAATGTTATATGGGAACTTGGCATCAGAAGGTGCAGTAGCTAAAATAACTGGAAAAGAAGGACTAACCTTTACAGGAAAAGCAAAAGTGTTTGAAGGAGAATATGCCGCTAACGATGGGATTAAAGATGGGTTAGTAGAAAAAGGAGATGTAGTCGTAATTCGGTACGAAGGACCTAAAGGGGGGCCAGGAATGCCTGAAATGTTAAAACCCACTGCTGCAATAATGGGAGCTGGATTAGGAAAAGATGTAGCCTTAATTACCGACGGTCGTTTTTCAGGAGGCACGCATGGTTTTGTAGTAGGACACATCGCTCCGGAAGCACAAGAAGGAGGTACAATAGCTCTACTGCAAGATGGAGATATCATTACAATAGATGCCGAAAAGAATAGCATTCATGTAGAAGTTCCTGAGGAAGAATTGGCTTTACGTAAAGCTGTCTGGAAGCAGCCTTCTTTGAAAGTGAATAGAGGAGTTTTATACAAATATGCAAAAACAGTTTCATCGGCATCTAAAGGATGTGTAACCGATGAATTCTAACCCGATAATCGGGAGTCTCATTAATTGAAGTTAAAAAAATCAATACTATGGAAAGTCAAACACAAGTATTAGAACCAAAAATAATAACAAAAAAGGAAACACTTTCTGGAGCGGAAGCTGTAATAAAATCATTATTAGCAGAGAATGCTACATTGGCTTATGGATATCCAGGTGGAGCAATTATGCCGGTATATGACGAAATTTATAAATATAAAGATCAATTTACTCATATATTAACTCGTCATGAACAAGGGGCTATACATGCAGCTCAAGGATTTGCAAGAGTAACAGGCGAAACAGGAGTCGTTTTTGCAACTTCTGGTCCGGGAGCTACAAATTTAGTAACTGGAATTGCTGATGCACAAATAGATTCTACACCTTTAGTATGTATTACTGGGCAAGTAGCTTCTCATTTGCTAGGAACTGATGCTTTTCAAGAAACAGATATTATAGGGATCTCTACACCAATCACTAAATGGAATTATCAAGTAACTAAGGCTGAAGAAATTCCATCGGTAATTGCAAAAGCATTTTTTATCGCAAATTCTGGTCGCCCAGGCCCGGTATTAATCGATATCACCAAAGACGCTCAAATGGGTAGTTTAGATTTTTCATATGAAAAATGTAAAGGGATTAGAAGTTATGTACCAAAACCTGAAATGAAAATCAATCAGGTTAAAACAGCAGCGGAATTAATCAATAATGCTAAAAAACCATTTATAGTAATGGGGCAAGGTGTCATTATTGGAGAAGCTGAAAAAGAACTAAAAGCCTTTATTGAAAAAGCAGGGATTCCAACAGCATCTACTGCATTAGGATTGTCAGGATTGGAGACAAATCATCCGTTACATGTAGGAATGGTTGGTATGCACGGACATTATGCGCCAAATATCAAAACAAATGATTGTGATGTGTTTATTGCGATAGGAATGCGTTTTGATGACCGTGTAACTGGTGATTTAAGTCGATATGCAAAACAAGCTAAGATTATTCATTTTGAAATAGATCCAGCTGAGGTAGACAAGAACGTTAAAGCAGATGTTGCAGTATTAGGTGATGTAAAAGAAACATTAACTGCTTTATTACCTTTAATTAATAATACCACATATACCAAGTGGCATCAAGAATTTAAAGATTTGTACGCCATTGAATATGATAAAGTTATCAAGCCACAACTGGAGCCTTCTAAAGAAGGATTGACTATGGGTGAGGTTTTAGAAGGAATTAACAAAGAGACTAATGGTGATGCCATTATTGTTTCAGATGTAGGCCAACACCAGATGTTTGCATGTCGTTATGCAAAATTCGCAAATACCAGAAGTCAAGTTACATCAGGAGGTTTGGGAACTATGGGGTTTGCTTTACCTGCAGCAATTGGAGCCAAAATGGGTGCGCCTGATAGAGAAGTAATTGCTATTATAGGTGATGGTGGTTATCAAATGAACATCCAAGAGTTGGGTACTATTTTTCAAACGAAAACACCTGTCAAAATAGTGGTATTAAACAATAGCTTTTTAGGAATGGTGCGTCAATGGCAAGAATTATTTTTTGATAAACGATATGCTTCTACTGAAATGGTAAACCCTGACTTCGTTAAAATAGCAGCAGGATATGATATAAAAGCTAATAAAGTATCAAATAGAGAAAATTTACAAGCCGCAATACAAGAAATGGTTGCAAGTAAAGAATCATATTTCCTAGAAGTCGTTATTGAAAAAGAAGGGAATGTTTTCCCAATGGTTCCTACGGGAGCTGCAGTATCAGAATGTAGATTAAGTTAAGTATTATGGAAGAAAAAAAAGCCTATACCATATCGGTATATACAGAAAATAATTTAGGGTTGATGAACAGGATATCAGCAATATTTTTAAAACGACATATTAATTTAGAGAGTATAACCGCGTCTCAATCAGAGATAAAAAATGTATTCCGATTTGTATTTGTAATTAAACTATCAGAAGACAAAGTACGTAAGCTTGTAGGACAAATTGAAAAGCAAATTGAAGTTATTAAAGCCTATTATCATACCGATGAGGAAACAATTCATCAAGAATCCGCATTGTATAAAATCGCAACAAACTTATTGTTTGATGATAGACAGATACAGAAAATTATAAAAAATAGCAATGCAAACATAGTCACAGTTGCGAAGGATTATTTTGTAATTGAAAAAACAGGTAGACGAAAAGAAACTGAACAATTGTATGATGAATTAACTCCTTATGGAATTAAACAATTTGTTCGATCAGGAAGAATATCCGTTTCAAAAGAAGCAATGAATATATCAAATACTTTACAAAACTTTAATTATTAAAAAATGGCAAATTATTTTAACACACTACCCTTACGCAAACAATTAGCTCAATTAGGGACTTGCGAATTCATGAATCAATCAGAATTTGAAGCTGGAGTAAGCAAATTAAAAGGACAAAAAATTGTAATAGTTGGTTGTGGAGCTCAAGGGTTAAACCAAGGGTTAAATATGCGTGACTCAGGTTTAAACATTTCATATGCTCTAAGAGAAGGAGCTATAAAGGAACAACGTCAATCTTATAAAAACGCAACAGAAAACAATTTTAAAGTTGGTACTTATGGTGAGTTAATCCCTACTGCAGATTTGGTATGCAACCTAACTCCTGACAAACAACATACTACTGTGGTTAAAGCAATAATGCCTCTAATGAAAAACGGAGCTACATTAGCCTATTCTCATGGTTTTAATATCGTGGAGGAGGGAATGGAAATTAGAAATGATCTTACTGTAGTTATGGTGGCTCCAAAATGTCCTGGAACAGAAGTTAGAGAAGAATACAAAAGAGGTTTTGGAGTACCTACATTAATAGCTGTACATCCTGAAAACGATCCTAAAGGAGATGGTTTAGAAATTGCTAAAGCCTATGCTGCAGGTACCGGAGGGCATAGAGCTGGTGTACTGCGTTCATCATTTATAGCGGAAGTAAAGTCTGATTTAATGGGAGAACAAACTATCCTATGCGGTTTACTACAAACAGGGTCTATTTTGTCATTTGATAAAATGGTAGAACAAGGCATTGAACCAAGTTATGCTGCTAAATTAATTCAGTATGGATGGGAAACAATTACAGAAGCATTAAAACATGGTGGAATTACCAACATGATGGATCGTTTATCAAACCCCGCTAAAATAAAAGCCTTTGAATTATCAGAGGAGTTAAAAGGGATTATGCGCCCATTATTCCAAAAACATATGGATGACATAATGCAAGGTCACTTTTCTGAAGGGATGATGAAAGACTGGGCAAATAATGATCATGATTTATTAACATGGAGAGCAGCTACAGGAAGAACTAATTTTGAAAAAACGTCAGCTATTGATAAAACAATTTCTGAGCAAGAATATTTTGATCAAGGAACTTTGTTAGTTGCTTTTGTAAAATCTGGTGTAGAGCTTGCTTTTGAAACTATGACTGAAGCAGGAATTGGTGCAGAGTCAGCATATTATGAATCGCTTCACGAAGCGCCATTAATTGCAAACTTAATCGCAAGAAAAAAACTATACGAAATGAATAGTGTTATTTCTGATACTGCTGAATATGGTTGTTATTTATTTGATCATGCATGTAAACCTTTATTAAAGGATTTCATGAAATCTGTTGATACTTCAATTTTAGGTAAATCTTTTATTGATGGAAATCAGGTTGACAATCAAAAGTTAATAGCAATTAACAGTGAGATACGAAATCACCCTATTGAAACTGTTGGAGCTACATTGAGAGCTTCAATGACTGCCATGAAGCAAATTATTATGAATTAATCAATTAACTACCTTTTAAATTTGTAAAATTAAAAATAATGGAACTTAAAGAAGTAACATACATACCATCATTAAAATCAGTAAGGCAAGCAGCTGAAACAATACGTAATGTAGTAGCTACAACACCCTTACAATTAAATGCTACAGCTTCTAAGAAAATGGAAGCGAAAGTATACTTAAAACGAGAAGACTTGCAATTGGTAAGGTCTTATAAAATTCGTGGAGCGTACAATAAAATCAGTTCTTTAAATAAAGAACAACGCTCTAACGGTATTGTTTGTGCAAGTGCTGGAAATCATGCACAGGGTGTAGCATTTTCATGCAATCGATTAAAAATAAAAGGAACTATTTTTATGCCGGTACCTACTCCAAATCAAAAAATAGAACAGGTGAAACTATTTGGAGGAGATTTTGTTACTGTAGAACTAATTGGTGATACTTTCGATGATGCCCAAAAAGCTGCCGCAGCATACAAAATAGAAAACAACTTAACTTTTGTGCACCCTTTCGATGATGAAAAAGTAATAGAAGGTCAAGGAACTATTGGGTTGGAAATATTCAATCAATCGGATAAACCAATAGATTATGTTTTTGTCCCAGTAGGAGGTGGTGGATTAGCGTCAGGTTTAAGTAGCGTTTTAAAACAACTTTCACCTAATACTAAAATTATTGGAGTGGAACCAGAAGGAGCTCCTTCCATGAGTACCTCTTTATCTAATGGAAAGAACACAACCCTTTCCCAAATTGAAAAATTTGTTGATGGTGCTGCTGTACAACGTGTTGGAGAATTAAATTTTGATATTTGCAAAGAGTTATTAGATGATATGATTACAGTTCCTGAAGGAAAAGTATGTCAGACAATTTTAGAGTTGTATACTAAAGATGCTATAGTTGTTGAACCGGCTGGAGCTTTAACCTTAGCTGCTCTAGATCAATATAAAGCTAAAATTCAAGGGAAAAATGTAGTTTGTGTCGTTAGCGGAAGTAATAACGACATTACCAGAACTTCAGAAATTAAAGAACGTGCCTTATTACATGAAAACTTAAAGCATTATTTTATGGTGCGTTTCCCACAACGAGCTGGTGCCTTAAAAGAATTTGTAGCAGAAGTCCTTGGAGCAGATGACGACATCACCCATTTTGAGTATTCAAAAAAACATTCTAGAGAAAAAGGGCCTGCTATAGTAGGAATTGAACTGAAAAAAGCTTCAGATTTACAACCATTAATAACACGCATGAAAGAACTAAATTTTTATGGTGACTATTTAAACTTGAAACCAGATTTATTTCAATTTTTAGTGTGAATAAATAGAGAAGACTTCCAAATAGAGGCCTTCTCTGTTTAATCTAAAACTTCTTAAAAATTGAGTTAAGGTTTATAAATTAATCCTCTTTCTTTTCATTTTTACTCATGGTTAAAAATTCTTCAGGAAAAGGGAATACTATGGTAGAGTTTTTTTCAGCAGCAATATCCGCTAAAGTTTGATATAAACGTAATTTAATTGATGATGGCGATTGATCAATAATTTTCCCTGCTTCTAATAATTTTCCGGCTGCTTGCTTTTCAGCCTCGGCTAATATTATACGTGCTCTTCTTGATCTTTCCGCCTCAGCTTGATTCGCCATAGATCGTTTCATGTTTTCTGGCAACTCAATATCTTTAATTTTTACATCTTCAATAATAATTCCCCAAGGTTTCGTTTCAGATTCAACTATACCTCTAATATTTTTACCTATCTCTTCTCTTTTAGAAAGGATCACATCAAGTTCTACTTTACCACAGACATCTCTTAAAGCGGCTTGAGCAAGTTGCGATATTGCAAAATTATACTCCTCTACTTCTAAAATAGCTAGTTTAGCATCTTCTATTCTAAAATAAAGCACTCCATTAATTTTACATGGCACATTGTCTTGAGTCATTACTTCCTGAGCAGGGATATTTGCAGTAATTACACGTATATCAACAAACTGTACAGTATCTACAATAGGTATAATCCACCTAAAACCTGGCTGCAACACGGAAATATATCCACCAAATCGGAATTTAACAGCACGTTTATACTCATAAACAATCCGTATTCCTGACAAAAGAAATAGTACAAAGACAAAAACAAATACAACCATAGGATTCATAACAATCAATTTTTAAAATTCATAGCTACTTAAAGTTACGATTTTAACTGCTGATTATCAACGTTTTAATACTTTGTTTTTGACACCTATTTTTACGTCTATGAATCTATATTCTATGAATAGATTAAACAATGGTTAACTCCCCTTTTGAAAAACCAATTGTATACTGTTGATTACTTGCTAGTATTTTCACATTAAACGCTGACGCAAAAGCTTTATCGTTGGTAGGAAACCAATTTTTACTATTTTTATCTATCACAATAAACAAACCTCTTTCACCGCCTATAGCACAAAATTTATCGAAGTTCCCAAAATAAACACCCAATTCACAGCTGTTATGCAAAGTATTATACACTTCCTCTATTTGGTTTACAGGGACACCTATTTCACTAATTTCAAGTAAGGTCTCAGAATTAAATGCTATAGAAGTACCTGTTTTTAAATTCTTTCGCGCTATAAATTCCATAATATTTTTATCTGCATCATAAAAGTAAATTGCCTTAGCATTCCAATTTGGAAAATCAATTATTTCATCATCAAAATACTTTAAAATAGTTACTCGTTTTTTTAACCAAACTAAAGCTTCATGCTCTTTATTTGAAGGGATATTTATGGCAATATGGTATGGTTTCGTATTTGGCACATAGGTAAACCGCAATAACGAATTACCAATAATGAATTCAATATGGTTTTCAGACTCAGAGTTTAAGGGAATGTTTAAGGTATTGCAATAAAACTCTTTTTGAGCTTTTAGGTTTGCTGTGTATAATGTTAATTCTGTAATTTGCATTTTATGAAATTAATAACATGTATAAAATACATAAAAATCACCTAGTTGACAACTAATTTGATCCCTCCAAATAGAAAAGTACTAATTGACAATTTTATCAAATCGCAAAAAACAAAATTAATTAATAAAAAAAAGACTCCCTATGGAAGCCTTAATTCAGGTATAAAATTAATTTTGGGGTTATATTATTGTCGAAAGCCCTACTGCAATATTAGCAGGGTAATTATCTAAGTCACTTGTATCCGAAATAAATTCCGTAATAAATTCACCAACATCAACTGTCATGTATTTACTTTCAATATCCAAGTCTGGTGTATAAATACCTAATGTAATAGCTTTCTCAACAGCTTCTCTTATATTTTCAGCCTCATCATACAGCTCAAAATGATCTAAGAGCATCGCTGCGGATAAAATTGAAGCTATTGGATTTGCAATACCTTTTCCTTTCGCTTGTGGATATGAACCATGTATAGGTTCAAACAAGGCTTTATCATCGCCCGTGGAAGCCGAAGCTAACAAACCAATAGACCCTCCTATCACACTAGCTTCATCAGAAATAATATCACCAAACATATTCTCCGTTAAAATAACATCAAACTGCTTTGGATTTAAAATCATCTGCATTGCAGCATTGTCTACAAATAAAAAATCTAAGTCAACATCTGGGTATCCAACAGCTATATCTGTGACTACTTTACGCCAAAGCCTAGAGGTTTCCAATACATTTGCCTTATCAACTAAGGTTACCTTTTTACGTCTATTTTGTGCGGCTTTAAATGCTTCGTGAGTAATACGGCTAATTTCTTCATCGGTATAGGTACAATCATCACTTGCAATTGTCCCAGAGTCATTTAATGATTTATCACCAAAATAAATACCACTAGTTAATTCACGATATATTACCATATCCACACCCTTAATAATCTCTTCTTTTAAAGGAGACTTTTCAAGTAAAGCGTCATAAGCCTTAACAGGACGAACATTGGTATATAAATTTAATGCCTTACGTAATGCTAATAAACCCTGCTCAGGACGCACCTTTGCAGTTGGATCATTGTCATATTTGGGGTCGCCAATAGCTCCAAATAAAATTGCATCATTATTTAAACAAACATTAAGAGTTGCTTTAGGTAAAGGCTCACCAGTTTTGTCTATAGCAACAGCTCCCATTAGAGCTTCTTCATACTGAAATTGATGGTCATACTTTTCCGCTATGGCATTTAATACTTTTATAGATTGATCGGTAACTTCCGGTCCAATTCCATCTCCTGGTAATACAGCTATATTTAGTTTCATTATTTTAGCTATTTTGTTGTTCGAACTTCTCTATTTTTTCTTTTTGATTTAATAAATAATCAATATCATCATACCCATTAAGCAAACAGGTCTTTTTATAATCATTTATTTCAAATGACTCTGATTCCCCTGTACCTAATAGCGTAATTGTTTGCGCCTTTAAATCAACCTTTATTTCTGTTTCCGGATTTTCTATAATGGTATCTAAAAGCTGTTTTAAAAACTCTGGACTAACTTCAACGGGAAGCAAGCCGTTATTTAAAGCATTTCCTTTAAAAATATCGGCAAAAAAACTAGAAACGACTACTTTAAAACCATAATCTCCAATAGCCCAAGCAGCATGTTCTCTACTCGATCCACATCCAAAATTATGACCTGTAACTAAAATTTCACCTGAATATTTAGCGTCATTTAACGCAAACCCAACATTAAGATTTCCTTCTTTATCGAAACGCCAATCTCTAAATACATTATTACCAAATCCTTTTCGGTCGGTTGCTTTTAGAAACCGTGCAGGAATAATCTGATCGGTATCAATATTTTCTATTGCTAATGGTATTGCTCTTGATTGTACAATTGTAAACTTTTCCATATTAATTCAAGTATTTAGTAATATCAATTATTTTTCCTTCAATAGCTGTTGCTGCTGCTACAAGTGGACTTGCTAATAATGTTTTTGCACCTTGCCCTTGTCTTCCTTCAAAGTTTCTATTAGAGGTCGACACACAATATTCCCCTTCAGGAATTTTATCCTCGTTCATTGCCAAGCAAGCCGAACATCCAGGTTGACGCAATTCAAACCCAGCCTCAACGAAAATTTCATCCAAGCCCTCTTCTTTAATTTGTTTAGCAACACGTTGGGACCCTGGAACTAACCATGCATTTATATTAACTGCTTTTTGTTTTCCTTTTATATAATTTGCAGCAACCCTAAAATCTTCAATACGTGAGTTGGTACAACTTCCTAAAAACACATAATTTATTTGTTTACCTATCAAGGACTCTCCTTTTTCAAACCCCATATATGCTAAAGATTTCTTAAAAGATTCATTGTTGTTCTCTGGGATGTTCCCTGAGATTTTAATACCCATACCCGGATTGGTTCCATAAGTAATCATTGGAGCTATATCGGAAGCCTCAAAAGTATACTCAGCATTAAAAGTTGCATTTACATCCGTTTTTAAGCTATTCCACTCTGCTACTTTTTCATCAAATGCTATATTTATAGGTGCAAAATCACGACCTTTAACATAGTCATAGGTTGTTTGATCAGGAGCGATCATTCCTCCACGAGCTCCCATTTCTATACTCATATTACAAACTGTCATACGACCTTCCATAGTCATTTTTTCAAAAACATCTCCAGAGAATTCTATAAAATGACCAGTACCAGCATCAGTACCTAACTTAGCTATTACATATAAAGCTACATCTTTTGGAAGCACACCATTTTGTAACTTTCCATTTACTGAAATACGCATGCTTTTCGGCTTATCCAATAATAAACACTGACTAGCAAAAACTTGAGCAACTTGACTTGTTCCTATACCAAAAGCTATGGCACCAAAAGCGCCATGAGTTGAGGTATGACTATCACCACACACCATTGTCATTCCTGGTTGTGTAATTCCCAACTCCGGAGCTATAACGTGTATAATCCCATTGTTTTCATGGCCCAATCCGTATAGTTCTATGTTATTTTTAGCACAGTTTTTAGTCAATTTCGCTAATTGATTTCTTGATAATATATCTTTTATAGGCAAATGCTGATTTACCGTTGGGGTATTATGATCAGCAGTTGCTACAATTTGTTTTGGTCTGAGCAATGGAATATTTCGTTCCTCTAAAACACTAAAAGCCTGTGGACTTGTTACTTCATGAATTAAATGCTTATCTATATATAAAATTTGAGGGCCATCAGGTATACTGTCTACCACGTGTTTGTCCCATACTTTATCAAATAATGTCTTTCCCATAACTTATACGTAAATTGGTTTTGATACTCCAGTTAGTTTCATAATCTGATGAATGTCTTCATCTATTACTTCTTTCTTTTTATCAGCAAAGCTTAAAAACTCTGGGTATACTTTGTCTAATTCTAATTTGGTCAATTCATAACCAATATTTTTTGCTCTATATGCTATTGCTGCTCTTCCGCTTCTTGCGGTTAAAATAATTGACGATTCATTAACCCCAACCTCTGCTGGATCAATAATTTCATAAGTAGCCCTATTCTTAATCACACCATCTTGATGTATTCCTGAACTATGTGCAAAAGCGTTAGCACCAACAATTGCCTTATTTGGCTGAACCATCATCCCCATACTTTCAGATACTAACTGACTCATTTCAGTAAGTAACTTCGCATTGATATTGGTATTCATCTTTAAATTGGGGTGTTGCTTTAAAATCATGACTACCTCTTCTAATGAAGTGTTTCCTGCACGTTCTCCTATTCCATTTATTGTACACTCAATTTGTCTTGCGCCATTAACTACTCCTGCTATTGAATTCGCTGTAGCCAATCCTAAATCATTATGACAATGACAGGATAAAATGGCTCTGTCAATGCCAGTAACATTTTCTTTTAAATAATTAATTTTAGCCCCATATTCTTCGGGTAAACAATACCCAGTTGTATCAGGAATATTCAATACTGTTGCACCAGCTTTAACAACAGCTTCGCATACACGGGCAAGGAATTCATTATCAGTCCTGCCGGCATCTTCTGCATAAAACTCAACATCTTCAACAAAAGTTTTAGCATAACTTACTGCAGCAACAGCCCGTTCAATAATTGCTTCTTTAGAAGAATTAAATTTATACCGAATATGAGAATCCGAAGTTCCTATTCCTGTATGAATTCTAGGTTTTACAGCATATTTTAAAGCTTCAGATGCAACCTCAATATCCTTACGTACTGCTCTAGTTAAACCACATACGGTTGCATTTTTTACCAATTTTGAAATTTCAGTAACCGAGTTAAAATCACCAGGGCTTGAAACTGGAAAACCAGCTTCAATAATATCAACCCCTAAAAAGTCTAATTTTTCGGCAATAACTAATTTTTGGGTAGTATTTAATTTACATCCAGGAACCTGCTCACCATCTCTTAATGTCGTGTCGAATATTTGAACTTGATTAGAACTCATCTTTCAAAATTTTATGTGTTTATTTCATTTATTTGAAACAAAAGTATACTTTAGTAATAGCTCAAAGCAGTGGTGTTTTTATTAAAAATACACTGCTTAAAAAACAAACAAAAACCACAAGCCCTTTAAACACAAAGGATTGAATCTTTATAATTTACAATGTTAAACCATCAAAAAGATCCATTATTTATTTTAATTAAGTCTCTTTCAAAATCAGAAAAGAGGCAATTCAAATTGTTTGTAGGGCGATTAGAAGGGAATACTGACTCTAAATTTTTAGCGCTATTTAATTACTTGGACAAGCACGATATTTATAACGAAAAGATGATCCTAAAAAAAGGTATTGTCTCAAAACTACAGTTATCAAATTTAAAAGCGAATCTATATAAACAAATACTAAAGAGTTTACGTCTAGGGTTTGCTAATCAAAACATTAGAGTCGCATTAAGGGAGCAACTAGACTATGCTACTATTCTTTATGATAAAGGGTTATCCAAACAGAGTTTAAAAATATTAGATAAAGCTAAAGGAATAGCTATAAAAAATGGGGAAAAAAACATTGCATATGAAATTGTTGAGCTAGAAAAAGTAATTGAAAGCCAATACATTACTAGAAGTACAGAAAATAGAGCTGACGAATTGGCTATACAAGCAAAAGAATTGAGTAGGCAGAATGTAATTTCAAGTAAACTTTCTAATTTATCACTTCAGTTATACAGTGTTTTATTAAAAGTCGGATATGTAAAAAACAAAAAGGATTATGATGACGTATATACCTATTTTCATGATAGGCTTCCTAAATACGACAGCAATGAGCTAGGTTTCCGTGAAAAATTATGGCTCTATAAGGCATACTTATGGTATAGTTTTTTAATACAAGATTTTTTATCTTGTTATAAATATGCTAGAAAATGGGTTGATTTATTTGAATCAAACCCCAGTATGATAAACGTTAATCCAGTATTTTATTTAAAAGGCGTTCACTACTTATTAGAGTCCTTGTTTTATATTAAACATCAAACCAAGTTTAATGAGACATTAAATAAGTTAGAACAAAATATAAATACCGAATTAATTTTACAAAATGACAATACTAAATCTTTAAGTTTTATTTACCTATATACAAACAAATTAAACCTACATTTTTTAAGTGGACATTTCAACGATGGTCTGTCTTTAATTACTGAAATTGAACAGCAAATTAGCTTTCATAAAAACAGAATTGACCAGCATCATATTATGCTATTTTATTACAAAATTGCATGTATGTATTTTGGAGTAGGCGACTATAATTCTTGTATTAACTATTTAAATAAAATAATTAGCACCAAAAACTTAACCATAAGAGAAGACCTCATGTGTTTTGCTAGAATATTAAATTTAGTGGCACACTTTGATGCTGGTTTGGATGAAAATTTAGAAGTGCAATTAAAGGACTCTTACAGGTTTTTACTTAAGATGAATGACTTACATGCCATTCAAAAAGAAATGCTTAATTTTTTACGAGAAGTCGTTGATCTTTATCCACATCAAATTAAAGGAGCATTTAAAAAACTACATGCTTCCTTACTTAAATATGAAGAGCATCCTTATGAAAAAAGAGCCTTTTTATACCTCGATGTTTTGTCCTGGTTAGAGAGTAAGATTTACGGTAAACCTGTAGATATAATCATCCAAGAAAAAGCTAAAAAAATGCTCCGATAATAGTTATATTTTAAAAAGTATTTTAACCTTTTTTTAAAATAAGTTTGGATAGTAACTTTTTTGGTTGTTATCTTTGCCCCATAATAAAACCGTTCATTTTTTATTAGATGTTATCAAGAAAGGCAGAGGGAATAGATCCGATGAAGCCTTAGCAACCCTTTACATTCCGTAAAGAAGGTGCTACATTCTACCTAGTTTTGACTTAGGGTAGATAACACAAAAAGTTTTTTTAAATTCTTAAAGAAACATATTTTCACTCATTTTTCTTGTTTAACCATATATCCACTTTTCGTGGATTTTTTAGTTTGTTTTTATTGCAAATCTAAAGTGGTCCTACATCTGCATATTTCTGAATAGTTTTCAATTTTTTATAAAATGAAAAGTATCGTAAGCACACAAAAAACATATCTATTACAAAGTAACAATTGTATGTATATCCCTATGAATTGATATTACCTAAATAAGCAACCCTTGGTAATATCAACAAGTTGAAGGGCATTTAATTACAATACAAAATAGATACAGATGAGTACAACACATATACAACATATAGAAATCCCAAGCTATACTACCGAAAAGGGTAGAAAATACATTTCATTATCATTAAGCTTTCAAATTTTTGGAAAACCGACCAATACTGCACCTATAGTTTTAGTGAATCATGCCTTAACAGGAAATAGTACTATTACTGGAGAAAACGGTTGGTGGAAAGATATTGTTGGAGAAAAAAAATTGATTGACACAAATGAATACTCTGTTATAGCCTTTAATATTCCAGGAAATGGCGTTGATGATTATTTAATTAAAAGTTATACTGATTTTACTGCTAGAGATATTGCTGCGGTTTTTAAAATTGGTTTAGATATTTTAAAAATCAATAAGCTATATGCAGTTATTGGAGGTTCTATTGGCGGAGGAATTGCTTGGGAACTAGCTGCTTTATATCCAGAGTTGATTGAAAACTTAATCCCAATTGCATCGGATTGGAAAGCAACCGACTGGCTTTTAGCCAATACCAAAGTACAAGAGTTAATTTTAAATAATTCATCAAACCCAGTACATGACGCCAGAGTTCATGCAATGAATTTGTACCGAACACCCGAATCGTACAACTCAAAATTTAATAGAAGTATCGAGCCCAATACTAATATACCCAACGTTGAAAGTTGGTTATTACACCATGGAAAAAAATTACAAAAACGTTTTCAACTAACTTCATATAAGTTAGTGAATCACTTATTAAGCACCATTGATATTACACGTAATAGAGCTGATTTTTTAGAAGTAGCTTCATTAATAAGATCTAATATTTTTATTATTGGTATTAATAGCGATTTGTTTTTTCCAGCAAAAGAAAATAAGGAATCTTTCTTAAGCTTATCAAAAGTAAAAAGCAATGTCCATTACGGTGAAATAAAATCAATTCATGGGCACGATGCCTTTTTAATTGAATTCGAACAATTGACAACATTATTACAAAACGTATTTACACATAAATCAATACCCTCTGCACAAACACTTGCGGTATAACCTCCACTAGAGGAATATAAAAATTATAAAAATGAACACTATAGTTATAAAATTTGGCGGGAAATCTTTAGCCAACGGAACAGGATTAGATAATGTTTTACGCATTATAAAAGATAAACAGACAAACAATAAAAAACTGGTTGTTGTGGTTTCTGCAAGAGGAAACACAACAGATCAGTTAGAAGGTTTATTAGAAACTGCAAAACAAAAAAAAGAATACAGTGCAGCTTTAAACAACTTAAAAAAAGAACAATTAGCTCCTTTCTATTCAACTGAGTTAGATCAAGATTTTATTGCCCTAGAAGATATTTTAAAAGGTGTTAGTTATTTAGGAGATTACAGCCCTAAAATAAAAGATGAAGTTCTTGCTCAAGGTGAATTATTTTCCGCAAAACAAGTAGCAAAATTATTAGTAAAAGAAGGAGTCAAAGCCAATTTTGTTGATTCTAGAAAGTTAATCATTACAGATAGTAACTTTGGAGATGCACTTACTTTAGAAAAAGAATCTCAGGAAAAAGTCTGTACATTTTTTAATAAACTTGATTCTAATACTGTTAATGTAGTCACTGGTTTTATTGCTGCTAATACAACTGGCGAAACGACTACTCTTGGTCGGAATGGAAGTAACTACACCGCTTCACTTCTAGCTAACTACTTAAATGCTAGTGAGTTTCAAAACTACACTCATGTTGATGGTATTTTTACCGCAAACCCTGATTTAGTTGCTGATGCTCAAAAAATTGATCAGTTATCATTTAACGAGGCAAATGAATTGGCAAATTTCGGAGCTTCAATTTTACATGCGAAAACTATTCTACCGTTAGTAGAAAAAGATATTCCATTACGTATATTAAACACATTTAACACAAACGACAACGGGACAATCATTAATAAAAATGATACGCAAAAAGGAATCAAGTCTATTTCTATTTTAGACGATGTGTCCCTATTGAGTTTTGAAGGACGTGGATTATTAGGAAAAGTTGGTGTAGATGCACGAATTTTTAAAGCTTTAAGTAATAAAGATATTAGCGTTAGTATTATTTCTCAAGGGTCGTCAGAAAGAGGTATTGGGTTGGTGATTAAAACAAACAGAGCAACGGATGCAATTCTGGCTTTAGAGAAAGAATTTGAAACTGATTTTTACAAAAGAGATGTAAATAATATTAGTGTTTTGGATGATGTTGCTGTAATATCTATTATCGGACAAGAACTAAATGATTTTCACAAACCTTTTAATGCATTAATAAAAAATCAAATTACCCCATTACTTTTCAATAATACTATTACCGGTAAAAACGTAAGTATTATTGTGAAAAAAAATCAACTACACAAAGCAGTTAATGTAATTCATGGTCAGGTTTTTGGGGTTGCTAAAAAAATAAATATTGCTATTTTCGGTAAAGGCTTAGTTGGTGGTACACTAATCAATCAAATTTTAAGTAATACTAAAGCTATTTTAAAACGTCGCCAAATTCAACTGAATATCGTTGCAGTTGCTAGTTCAAAAAAAGTGCTCCTAAACAAAAATGGAGTGTCTGAAAACTGGGAAACCGAATTACAACAAAATGGTATTGGAAATTATACAACAGATACTATTATTAATTTTGCGGCAACTCATCATTTAGAAAACTTAATTGCTGTTGACAATACCGCTAGTTATGACTTTATTCAGCAATACATCCCTTTAGTAAAAGCTGGGTTCGATTTAGTTTCATCAAATAAAATTGCCAATACAAGCTCAAATGAGTTTTATATTCAATTAAGAGATATTTTAAAAGAAAACAACAAACAATATTTATACGAAACCAATGTAGGTGCTGGATTACCATTAATAGATACTATAAAATTATTACATCATTCTGGAGAAGATATTGTAAAAATAAAAGGAGTATTCTCTGGGTCTTTAAGTTACCTATTCAATACATTTTCTGCTGAAGATAGACCTTTTTCTGACGTTTTGAAGGAAGCTATCGAAAAAGGATTTACTGAACCAGACCCTAGAGAAGACTTGTGTGGTAATGATGTCGCAAGGAAGTTATTAATTTTAGCCAGAGAATTAGATCTTGTTAATGAGTTATCGGATATAAACATTGAAAACTTAATTCCGGAACCATTAAGAACTATTGACACAAATACGTTCTTACAATCACTAGACAATTTAAATGCTCCCTATCAGGAAATAAAAGCACAACAAAAATCAGGAAATGTGCTGCGTTATATTGGTGAACTGACTGGTGACTTATCAAAACCAAACGGAGCTAAACTTGAAGTAAAGTTGGTATCTGTACCAAATAACTCAGCTTTAGGATCTTTAAAAGGTTCCGATTCTATTTTTGAAATCTATACCAAATCTTATGGAGAAAACCCATTAGTTATTCAAGGTGCAGGTGCAGGTGCAGCAGTAACCGCAAGAGGAGTTTTTGGAGATATTTTACGTTTGATAGAAAAAAATTAATTATAAATAAAAGACAAAATATTTATTGATATGAGTGATCATTTTGAAACACAAGCCATAAGAACACAAACTGAGCGTTCTCAATTCTCAGAGCATTCAACTCCTTTATATGTAACATCTAGTTTTGTATTTGATGATGCTGAGGATATGAGAGCTTCTTTTTCTGAAGAAAAAGAAAAAAACTTATACAGTAGATTTTCAAACCCGAATACTACCGAATTTGTAGATAAAGTAGTAACCATGGAAGGCGCTGAAGCTGGGTATGCTTTTGCAACAGGAATGGCTGCCATATTTTCTACATTTGGAGCTTTGTTAGAATCTGGTGATCATATTGTTTCTGCGAGATCGGTATTTGGTTCTACCCATACCCTATTTACTAAATACCTACCAAAATGGGATATCACAACTAGTTACTTTGATATCAATAAACCAGAAACAATTGAGGCACTAATTACTCCGGATACTAAAATATTATATGCAGAGTCTCCAACAAATCCTGCGATTGATATTATTGATTTAGAATTATTAGGGGAGTTAGCAAAAAAGCACAATATATTACTTGTCATTGACAATTGCTTTGCTACACCATATTTACAAAATCCTATCAAGTTTGGTGCTGATTTAGTATTACATTCAGCAACAAAATTAATGGATGGTCAAGGCCGCGTGTTAGGTGGCGTTGCCGTTGGACGTACAGATTTAATTAGAGAAATATATTTGTTCTCTAGAAACACAGGGCCAGCTATGTCTCCTTTTAATGCCTGGGTGCTTTCTAAAAGTTTAGAAACCTTAGCTATTCGTGTGGAAAAACATTGTGAAAACGCATTAAAGGTTGCCGTGTTTTTAGATGAACATGACCAAGTTAATTGGGTAAAATATCCTTTTTTAAAATCACATCCACAATATGAAGTGGCAAAAAAACAAATGAAACTTGGGGGAAACATTGTTGCCTTTGAAGTAAATGGTGGAATTGAGGCAGGAAGACAATTTTTAAACAATATAAAACTGTGTTCACTATCAGCCAATTTAGGAGACACAAGAACTATTGTCACACACCCTGCTTCGACCACACACAGTAAATTATCTGAAATAGATAGGTTAGAAGTTAGTATCACGGATGGTTTAGTACGAGTTTCTGTCGGATTAGAAAATGTATCCGATATTATAAGTGATTTAAAACAAGCTTTAAAGAGTTAAAAAATATTTTTTTTTATATATTAGCAGTATGCTTTCAAAAAAGACTAAATACGGAATAAAAGCCATCACTTTTATTGCACGACAAGAAGATAAAAACCCTGTCCAAATTGCAACTATTTCCAAAAGTGAAAACATATCTCATAAATTTTTAGAAAGCATACTCTTAACGCTTCGTAAATCTGGATTTCTTGGTTCTAAAAAAGGAAAAGGTGGTGGATACTATCTTTTAAAAGAACCTAAAGATATTCTTATGACGGATATTATTCGTGTTTTAGAAGGTCCTATTGCCATGGTTCCATGTGTGAGTCTAAACTACTACGAAAAATGTGATGATTGCCCCGATGAAGATGCATGTAGCGTACACAAACTTATGATTCAAGTAAGGGACAACACTTTAAAAGTACTTAAAAACAATACGTTAGCCGATCTTACCTAAGCCTAAACAAACATCTTACTTTTTGATATTCAACGAATTATTTTGAAAAAATAATTAGAAAAAATTTGCTCAATCTAAAAAACATATTACATTTGCATCAATTCCCTACTAAAACCATAGGGATTATATAGTAAAGAAAAACACCATGATTATAGATACCGTTTTGAACAGAGATAAAGCAACTGATCAATCAGAAGAAAAAATAAAAAGAAGCCTAATAAAAACTATTAGTTGGAGAGTCATAGGTACACTGGACACTGTATTGATTTCATGGTTTATTACCGGAACATTAGCCTTAGCATTTTCAATTGGAGCTATAGAGTTAGTTTCAAAAATGATATTGTACTTTTTTCATGAACGAGCATGGAATTCTATAAAATGGGGAAGATAAGTCCAATGTGGACATCAAATTATAAATACTAAGTTAACAAGTATCAAATTGCTGAAATGGAAAATAGAGAAGAAATATTAAAGAAATACAACAATGAATTTGCTAGTAAATCACCTTTAGAAATTATTTCTTGGGTATTAAGCTTTGCTAACAAGCCTGTAGTAACAACAAATTTCAGACCTTATGAAGCCAGTATATTACATGCAACTTCTACTTTATTGAAAGACCTTACAGTAATATGGTGCGATACAGGATACAATACTCCTAACACATACAAACACGCACAAGAATTAATTTCAACATTAGCGCTTAACATCGATTTGTATGTACCAAAGCAAACTACTGCACATAGAGATGTTACTTTAGGAATCCCACAGGTAGAAGATCCAAATCACCAGTTGTTTACAGAACAAGTAAAACTTGAACCGTTCAAAAGAGCGATGAAAGAACATCATCCAGATGTGTGGTTTACAAACTTACGTAAAGGACAAACTGCTTTAAGAGATAGCTTGGATATATTCAGTTTTTCAAAAGATGGTGTTTTAAAAGTGAGCCCTTTTTACCATTGGTCAGATGAACAAATAGATGAGTATTTAGAAGAATATAATCTTCCAAATGAATTCAAATATTTCGACCCAACAAAAGCATTAGCAAACAGAGAGTGCGGTTTACACTCTTAACCATCAATGATAGACATAATAATTTAAAAAACATTACTTGACTTTTATATTCGTTTTGTGTCAAGACAAAATGAATAAGAGAAAATTAGAATTTAAGAGCATGAAGAATACAGCACATATAAATCCATTAGAAAACGAAGCCATATATATCATCAGAGAAGTGGCTGCACAATTTGAAAAACCAGTATTGTTATTTTCTGGAGGAAAGGATTCAATCACTTTAGTACGTTTGGCTCAAAAAGCATTTCATCCAGCAAAAATACCGTTCCCTTTAATGCACATTGACACAGGACATAATTTCCCTGAAACAATTGAATTTAGAGACAAACTAGTAGAAGAATTAGGGCTCGAACTAATTGTACGTAACGTACAAGATAGTATTGATCAAGGAAAAGTTCGTGAAGAATCTGGTAAATATTCAAGCAGGAATGTATTACAAACCACTACCCTATTAGATGCTATTGAAGAATTTAAATTTGATGCATGTATAGGTGGTGCTAGACGTGATGAAGAAAAAGCACGTGCTAAAGAACGTATCTTTTCTGTACGTGATGATTTTGGACAATGGGATGAAAAAAACCAACGCCCTGAATTATTCGACATGTTAAATGGTGAAATAGAACATGGACAAAATGTACGTGTATTCCCGATATCAAACTGGACAGAATTAGATGTTTGGAGTTATATAGAAAAAGAAACTTTAGAAATTCCATCTATATATTTTTCACACCAACGTAATACATTCCTTAGAGATGGAATGATTTGGACAGCATCCGAACATGTTTATCGTGAAGATTATGAACAAGTTGAAGAACGCACCGTTCGTTTTAGAACTGTCGGAGACATGAGTTGTACTGCAGCTGTAAGTTCTCATGCAAAAACAATAAGTGAAGTGGTTGCCGAAATTAGGGTTTCAACTATTTCTGAACGTGGTGCTAGAATTGATGATAAACGCTCAGAAGCAGCAATGGAAAAGCGTAAACAGCAAGGATATTTCTAGAATTGCAACAAGAAAATTAGTTAGTACAAAAAATTAAATACTGATGCTTTTTAAAATTAGCAACAGCATACAATATAAAGAATGGAAGTTTTAAAAATAGCAACAGCAGGTAGTGTCGATGACGGAAAGAGTACTTTAATAGGTAGAATTCTTTATGACACAAAATCGTTAACTAGTGATAAATTGGATGCGATTGAAAAAACTAGTAAGCAAAAGGGATATGACTATTTAGATTTTTCTTTAGCTACTGATGGTTTGGTAGCCGAAAGAGAACAAGGGATTACAATTGATGTAGCACATATTTATTTTTCAACAGAAAAGAAAAGTTACATTATTGCAGATACTCCAGGACATGTTGAATATACCAGAAACATGGTTACAGGAGCTTCAACATCGCAAGCAGCAATTATATTAATTGATGCCCGTAAGGGAGTGATTGAACAAACCAATCGTCACTTTTTCATCAATAACTTATTGCGTGTTAAAGATGTTATTGTTGCAGTAAACAAAATGGATTTAGTAGATTTTTCAGAAGAAAAATACAATACTATTAAAACTGACTTTGAAGCCTTAATGGATAAACGTGATTATAAAGATCAGAAAATCACATTCATTCCGGTAAGTGCTTTACAAGGTGATAATGTCGTAAATAAATCCGAAAAGACTCCTTGGTATAAAGGAGAGACTTTATTAAATCACCTTGAAAACTTAAATACTACAGACATTTACAACCAAGGTACTCCTAGATTCCCAGTACAATACGTAGTACGTCCAAAAACAGAAGAGTATCATGATTTCAGAGGATATGCAGGGAAAGTATACGGAGGTGAATTAAGTGTAGGTGATGATGTCGTGGTTTTACCATCACAAACAAAATCGAAAATTAAAGACATCTATTTTTATGATGAAAAATTTCAAACTGCATCAAGACGTTCTTCAGTTACGATAACTTTAGAGAACGATATTAATGTAAGTAGAGGTGATATGATTGTGAAAGCTGATGATTTACCAACTATTGATAAACAACTTACAGCAACTATATGTTGGATGGATAGTAATGAGTTAATCTCTGGCGGAAAATACATTATTCAACACGGTGTAAATAAAGTAATAGCGAAAGTTGATACGATACACCATAAAATAAACCCTGATTATTCTGGCATCAACACCGATGTAACAGGATTAGGAATGAACGATTTGGCTTCTGTTACTTTTAAAATAAACAAACCAATGTTTTATGATTCATTTGAAAACCATAGAACAAACGGATCATTTATTTTAATCGACTCACAGTCAAATAATACAGTTGGAGCTGGGTTTATTAAATAATATTATATCAAAAATCATATGAATTGTACAATTTCAAATAACAGATTACAAACTATGATGATGGGCTGTATGCACATACATCAAAAATATATAAGGATAAGTTTTTAAATTAAGTTGGTTAATAACAAAGTCCTTTTGACAC